>TBL_comb47_HYPODRAFT_10007963_pt1 | contig 10971 bp, 6 predicted proteins | sample TroBogypolimnion_40_FD_10682 | JGI IMG/M metagenome (IMG submission 10682) | reverse complement strand
AAAGGATTTTTTCCTCTAAAACACGACAGCTTCCTGATCAGGGATCTTTACAGACTCAGTGACAGACAAATCGACAGTTTAAGCGAGGCTGTTGAAATGACTTATTACACAGATACTTATGGCATCTATTACAATGAATGGTATAGAAAAAGGGATCAGACAGAACATTCTGAAAAGGTTTATGGTGGATTGGACCATAAGGATGTGCTCTTTCTCACTAAAATGAAGGAGAAAAAGAAATTGATTATTGCTGAATTTAACTTTTTTGCGACACCAACATCAGGAAGTGACAGGGTTAGTGCTGAGCTTTTGTTGGGATTAAGGTGGAGTGGATGGACAGGCAGATATTTTGAATCTCTTGATACAATAAAAAATCCGGAATTGCCAAGATGGGTCGTTCGGCTTTATAAAGAGCAACATCACAATAAATGGCCATTTTCCAAGGCTGGATTGGTGTTTGTTCACACAAACGAAACAATCGCCATCCTGGAGAGCAAGACTGATTTAAAAAAAGATGTCCCTGTTGTGAATACCTTCAAATATGGGATGGACAAATTTGGTGTCCCTAAAAAGCTTGATTACCCTTATTGGTTTGATATTACATTGGCAACTGATACTACCAATAAGGTAATTTCCTATTACGAGCTATTCCCAAACGCTACCGGTGATTCGATCCTTAATCACCACAACATCCCTAAAATCTTCCCGGCAGCATTTGAAAATATCAAAGTTTCACCTTTCTACTATTTTTGTGGCGATTTTGTTGATTCCCCCATCTACAATACATCCCACAGGGCTTATGGAATACAATACTTTAAGTTGTTCCTTTTGAATCCAAACGATCCCAGCGACAGGACACTGTTTTTCTGGAGATACTATTTACCCGTTGTGGATAAGATATTACACGATTATTATTCAAAGAAGTGATTTGCGAATTGGGCAATTGCCAATTAAGGTCTGAGAAGGATTTGAGCACATCCTTATTTTGGCATTCTGAACTTTAAACTATCAGGGATTAATTTATTATTCAGACAAGCGTTCAGATTATCCGTTTTAAATTTCTCAAACTTCCGTTGGATTTCAGTTAATTTTGTTTCATTGGTAACTTTATCTATTCCAAGCCCTTCTGATAATTTAAAGAGTTGATCGTTCACAATAAAATAATCCTGGTCGAGGTAATCGATAATCTCATTTTTGGTTCTGATAAATGGCATTGACCGGTTGCTCCTGAAAATTTGAACACTGTCAAGGCCTTGACCTAACCAGGGAACCGAAGAAGGGAAACTCATTTTATAATTTTTTTTGAGAAACGCGACTACAGAAGGGGTAAAATCAAGGTGTGATACCACAGATGAGAATTTTGCAGGTTTTCGCAACATGGGAGAGTAAATAACCAATGGAACATGAAACCGGTCAATCTGGGTTGAAATTGGGGGAGACGACATCCGATGGTCACCTGTGATAAAGAAAATTGTATTGCCAAAATCCTCCCGCTTTTGATATTCTTTAAAGAAACTGCGCAATGCATCATTAAAGTAAAGAACCGTTGCGTAATTGGCTATATATTTGCGATAATCCGATTTTTTTGCTTCACTGTAATTTAGGAAAGTTAACTTTTCTTCAACCTTTTTTTCGTAATAATCCTGATCAGGAATTTTATATGGATCGTGCATTGCGAGTGTAAGGTAAATATCCAGTCGGGGTTTATTATCAGCAACTGTTGCAAGGACTTCAAAAGCCTTTTTAAAGATGTCCTTTTCACCATAACCCCAGGTAAAATTCCCTGAGTTTGCAGGCATTTTTTTATATTCAGGACCAAAACTATTCTCATCTACAATATAATCAATATGTTGCCGCGTCAGAAACATTTTCATGTTGTCGAAAACGGCATCACCGCCATAAAAAAACCTTGACTCATATCCGCGTTCTTTGAGCAGGCTGATTAACGACATTCCATCAGGCATTTCGTTGCCAAGTTCGGCAAATCCACTCTTCCCATAAGGCATGGAACCAAAAACAGAAGGCAATACCTCGAATGTACGGCCAGCTGTACTCACAACATTTTCCCAATAAAGGCTTTTGGTCTCAAGTGAATCAAGAAATGAGGTAAAGCTTGAAAGATATGCACCTTCACCGCTGTATGCACGCCCCAGGCTCTCCACGATAAGAAATACAAGATTGGGTTTCTTACCGCCAACATTAAAATACTTACCTAAAATATCGGGTGTTTGATCTTTGCGAAGAAATGGGTATTCAACATTTAAGTACTCAAATGATTTTCCCGTTGAACTAATTCCGGTATAAAAATAGGAGAAAAGTGCTTCTTCAGTATAATCATCAGGATAGACATAAAGATATGTTGCAGTCAAAATATGGTATGCTTTATTAGAAACAAGATTAAAAGCCAGTTCGGAATTAAAATTAATGGCCTTTGGCTTTGTGAACTGCCTGAACATTAGGGATATAAAACTTAATATTATGAAAATTGCCACGATACGGTTGTTTAGTTTTACGTATCTTGAAAGCCTTAACAGAACAATCAAAACGATCAACCCTACGATGAATGTCGTGACTGAACTTATCGACAACCCTCCGCCAGTTGATGCAATCTCATAAACCTCCTTCAAGGTATAGCCAAACAAATCGGTACCCAACAACAGTGACGTTGCCCTAAGATACTGAATAAGACCGATTTCGGCAAATATAAAAAAAATGATCAGGATTCCTGTTACAATACTTGATAAAGGTTTTACGATTAAATACAGCAATATAAAAGGGAAAAAGAGCAAAGCCGTAAGATTCAATAACATTAAAATGTCATGGCCTATTCCAAATATTTCGAGTTTGAAAGCCTCCGGAGGGAGTGTGATCGTAAACCGAAGATAAATATATTCATAAATCCGAACCAGGAACAACAGTAACAAAAAAGTTAGGCTAAAACCCAAAAACCGATGCGAACCCAATATTACATTGTCCTTTAATATCTTAGTCCGGTGTTCAATTTTCATGGTGCAAAATGTGTTATTTAATTAACTTTTTTATTGGTATTTGAGAATCCTTTTCTGTCCATCTTTCCCCAGGCAACATTTCCAATGAAATAATGGAAGTTTCCACGCAGAGAATACCATACATTTAATGGATGGTAAACGATCGGTTCAATTAATGAAATAAGGACAAGGTATAAAATATCCCTTTTCCGGGTGTAACGGGCAAATGTAAATTCCTCAAAAATAATGGCCCACCACGAATAAACAACTGCGAAAAGGTAAGTAAAACCGACCAGGAGCAAAAAAAATGGCCAATCGGGATCACCCATATACACAACCAGGATAAAATATAGAATACCCATAATTTCAACGATTGGCGCCAACCATTCAAAAAAGAACCAATAGGGATGGCCCAACATACCGAGATTGCCATATTTTGGATTAAAAAATAGTGTAATGTGCTTGAAGAGAGTTTCCATGTTGCCTCGTGTCCACCGGTTACGCTGGCGGGAGAGGATCTTCAATTTTTCAGGCACTTCAGTCCAGCACAATGGATCCGGGATATAAACAATACGATACTTTAGCTCATTTTCAATCATATACCGCCTCATTCTGACAATCAATTCCATGTCCTCACCTACCGTTTTAGTTTCATATCCACCGCTAAGGACAACTATCTCACGATCAAAGAGACCAAAAGCCCCGGAGATCAGCAATAATCCATTAAGCCGGCTCCAGGCCATCCTTCCCATCAAAAAAGCCCTTGTATATTCAAGAACCTGAAAACGCGCAATTAAATTTCGTGGCAGGTTAACCTTCGTAATTTTACCATCCTTTATAATACATGAATTTGCAATGCGGATAACTCCTCCGGTGGCAATAACCCTTTCACCTGTATATTCAAGAAATGGTTTTATCATTTTAAGAATTGCATCTTCTTCAAGGATGCAATCAACATCGATCGCAGCAAAATACTTCTTGACACTTACATTAATTCCTGCATTTAAAGAATCAGCTTTTCCACCATTTTCCTTATCAATAAAAAGCAGTTTGCTGTAAGCCCTGTTGGTCGATTTATAAATCCCACGAATCGGTTTCGTTGGTATTTTATGCTGGATTAAAAAATCAACTTTTTCAAGGTTATAATGCTGAATGACTTTTTCAAGTGAATCGTCCTTGCTCCCGTCATTGACAATAATAACCTCAAAATCTGCATAATGAATCGAAAGAAGTGACCTGATATTCTCGACAATTGTATTTCCTTCATTGTAGGCCGGGGCAATAATTGAAACTGATGGGGAAAAAGGGGATGAAATAACAGGAGAATAATCTACAAAACTATTTTTCCTCATATACTTCACCATTTCAACTCCCGAAATGAAAGACATAACGATATAGGACGTAAATATTGCAAGGGCAAAGATAAATATCCCATTTTCAATTAAAAAATTTAGTGCTTTAATGATTTCGTACATCAGATTCTCTGGTCTTTTGCATGAATTATAATATTTTTCAATAAAGTATTATCGGCAGCACTTGAATAAATAGTTTCAAGCCGTAGTTTACCATCTCCATCGAGGGACTTCAATCCTCTTGCAGCCAGAATCCGTCGGTAACTGTCCGAATCGTTTAACAAAATTTCCTCAAAAAAGGGTATATTTGTCAAATCGTAGATCAGAATCAATGCGATAACAATCTCAACCTTATTGCTATTTGTCTCATTCGCATAAAGGGCCCTCAGGTCTGGTACCGAAAATGGCACAGCCAACTTTCCTAGGGTGATGATCGCCATTTTCCTGATTTCCGGATCATCGTCAGTCAGACGTTGCGCCACTAGATCTGCATTTTCATATTGTTTAAAAAGCCCTGACAACCGGATCGCAAAAAGTGCAACATCTTTATTCACAACTGTAATCCATCGCCTGAAATCCGGAACATTTCCAATCTTTTTTAGAGCAACAAGCGAATTCAGCTGCCCCCATAAGGTAAGCCTGATATCCGGATTATCATGAAAATCCAGCGGATTATCCGGGTTCAACTGTATCCAGGCCATTTGCGCTTCAATACGCAAGACCGAATTTTTTGAATTTAGATAGGGCTTAATTAAATCCACACCTTCCAAAATCCTCATTTGTGACAATTCCCTAAACCCTTTAGCCTTGATATACCATCGCTTATCCAATACCTTCTGAATTGAATATTTTTCAAATCCATTCAGATAAAATAAATCAACAAGGATGTCTGTACTCTCTCCCAATAGATTAGAATGGAGCGATAACAATTCTTCAACAAATACTTCCCTTTGGATATTTACAGATAACTCCAACTTTAATGATTCCGGAATTGCTTTTGAATGTTCATCATAGAGCCAAAAGGCCAGAAAATCACGAAATCCATCCCGGCATTTGTTTTGAATATGTCGTATCCTGCTGCTGCGAATTCTTCGGTAGAGAATAACTACAGCCATGATTGTTGCTGAAAATAAAAAAAACAGGTTCAGAAACAAAATGATTCTGAAAATATAGCCAGATTTATCGTAATAAAATAGGACTTTTTTATGGAAGGATGAGTCGGCATAACTCACATCCGTTTCGGACATAATTGGCAGATATTTTGTAGAATATGCTTTTCTGAGGGAATCGTTCAGATATGAAGTTCTGCTTACTTTCGAAGTATCCTGAAGTTGAACAAGAGTACTGTCTTTTACTTGAGGTATAATCAGACCGGGATTTGAAACAATCAACTGCTGACCGATCCGAACCGTATAGTTTTGATCAAGATTATTCCAACTCCTGATTGAATCAACAGGCACATGGTATCGCAGTGAAATCCGGAAAACATTTTCCTCCCCTGAAACGATATGAAAACCCTTGTTCGATGGATTTTCACCATAATGAACACCTCCTGAAGACCTGGTTAACGGAATCTTAACAATCAACTTCATCCCCTCAATTACTTTGTAATCCTGGTCGAGTTGATTCCAGATTCGGACAGAATCCATGGAAACTTTATAGAATTTGGATATTCTGAAAACATTTTCCTTTTCAGCAACAATATGAACGATTGTTTGATATTGATTTTCAGCATCAAGGGTTGAAGTTTCTGATCTGCCTTTAAGTAATCGCGATATCTCGGTAAAAACAGAGTGTTTTCTACGGATCACCAACTTCATCCCTATTGTCACCGAATATTTTTCATCCAGGTTATTCCAGCTTCTAATTGAATCCATCGGCACTTTATAAAGCAATGAAATCCTGTAAACATTTTCTTCGGGTTTTACAATATGGTAAAGCGAATCGGTCGTTCCTTGCCCTATGGCGACAAAAAAAAGCACCCATAAAGCGACAACAAATACAGGAAAAACGAAATAGAACCGATTCATTTATAATAATTTACACAAATAATGATGAAATTCCCACAAAACAGGGTCCTTTAAAGGACATTGTATTATGGATTAAAACAAGAAACTTCCTCCAACATCAAACGAAAAACGGTTTCTTTTTGTTCCCTGAGAAATCTCTTCCATTGCATAACCTGTTTCAAGATTTACCATAAACCGTTTCCCAATTTTTCGCTGATATTCCAGGCTCATTTTATAGGATTTCAAAAAGGTCAGAAAAGGATCAAATGCATATTGCTGTTCATCTGGCGAAACGCCTGTCCCTACAGTTAAAGACAAATAATTAAATTCATTGATAAAATAGCGCCTGACCGTAAAATTGATTGATTTTGACCAACCATCGATCCCGGGAACAAAATAGGGCCGAACTGATAGCCAGTAGTCGCCGACATATTTTCCGATTGTTCCGGTATAAATTAAAACTTTACTTGAGCCAAAAGTCACCAAGCGGTCAGAATCAAAATTTAGGTACCTGAAACCAAGCGAAAGCTCAAACTTGGCCGGCAACTTAAAATAAGGTTCCAGAGTTAAACGTGAATAAGGGAAATTCTTTTTATTTGAGAAACCCGTATTAAAATATAAATAAACGCCCTTCATTATTGGCGGATATGCGTCCAGTTCATATTGATATCCCTCCCGGCCAAAACGTCTGGCATAATTACATCTAAGGATGACAGAGCCATATTTTGGGATTTTTTTACCGATTGATACGGATCCAAAATACCATGGATCATCATTTGAAAAAGTATAGATATAAGAATCAATGGACAATGTTTGGGTTCTTCGATCTTCAATAATACTAGCCCTTAGTGTTTTAGCATCTTCATTTGAAGGTTCCTTTGCCATAATCTGAGAAAGTATTTCCAATGCTTGCTTTGGCTTTTCAGCATTGTTCAAAGCCTTTGCCTTTTTATAAAGAAACTCACTGTCATCCTTATGAAAAGTCAATGCCAGATCGGCGCTTTTTATGGCACCTACATTATTATCGCTCATCAACTCGACATCCACCAAGGCATCCATTGCATCATAATATCCAGGACTTGCATTGATTACTTTGTTGAGCACAAATCTGGCAGAATCGTATTTATCATCCCATAGGTAAGTCCTTCCCATTAAAACAGCCGCATCAAAATACGTGCTGTCATAATGCAATATTTGCAGGCAGATATTACGTGATTCGGCCCTACCTTTATTGTAGGCCAATTCACGTGCTTTAACCAGTAGCGCTGACAAGTCGATGGTATCAGGATGAACAACTGTAGATGAGGTTGCCATCGAATCCGACTTTATTTTCTCTGTATTTGCCGTTTTAGTCTCTGTTAATTTTAAATCCCCGATTTTTACCGAATCCTTTATTTCCTTTGCAGGACCAACATTTGACACTGACCGATTATTTGCATTTGTAGTAATTTCATTTGCAACTAATTGATTACGTGATATTCTTTTATTTCTACTTGAAACAAACAGTTGCTGTCCGACGGTGATCAAATAAAACTGATCCAGATCGTTCCACCGTCTGATTGAATCCATGGGAACTTTATACCTCAAAGAAAGACGAAATACGTTATCACCAACTTTCACAGTATGAACTGTGGTGTTTGAGATATCTTGTCCTGATGCAATTGTGATTTGCATAAAGATTCCAATAAAAAATATTGTTATAAGATGATAATACCTCATATTTATAATGAATAATGTGCTATAATACAACAATTTACATATATTCGGAAAAGCTACTGAAAAGTTTTACCATGAAATACGCAAAAAGCAGACCTGCAACACAAAGAAACATTACAATAATTTAATAATTAAAGGTTTGAAGGGTAACATGAAGAAATTTATCAACCAAAGAATGTTGATAAAAAAAGAATATTCCAGGAAAAAGATTAAAATAGGTTAATGACTTTCTTACAAAAGGGAAAATCGCCTCAAAACAAGTTCAACCTGGAACGATTCACCAAAATTGTCATAATTATTATACAGATAGTAGTGACTAATTTGTCGGAAACACTATCCAATATTTTATCGCTAAAACTTCATCAACAACCTCTTTACGCGGACGGTCAATTCGTTTGGGCTAAATGGTTTTGTAATATAATCATCTGCCCCAAGCTTAAAAGCTTCAATAATCGTTTCTTCATCCCCCAAAGCAGATAAAACGATGATAGGAGTCTTCAATTTCAGTTCATTCCTTATTTTGTTGATTATTTCAAGGCCTCCGACAAAAGGCATTAAGAGGTCGGTCATGATTAAATCATATACAGTATGGTCCAACTTTTCGCAGGCTTGATTTCCATCAATAGCTAAATCGATTGTGTAATCCTCGCTCTTGAGCTTATGCTCGATCGCTTTCGACATCATTAAATTATCCTCACAAACAAGTATTCTCATAATAATTTTAACATTAAAAAATTACCATTTCGATCAAATGACAACTTCTTCGCAAAAATATAAATTAAAATCAACAATTTAATAAAAATAATAACCTGTAATTTTCTGGATCAGAAACATTACTTTTGTCGCTCATTAATCTGGAGGTCGTTTATCGTTAATGAAAACCCTTAATTTTGACTTTATAATCGTTGGCAGTGGTCTTGCAGGTCTTTTAGCAGCTTTTCATTCTGCTGATTATGGGACTGTTGCGTTGATTTCAAAATCCGAACTTGACATCAGCAATTCATATCATGCACAGGGAGGAATTGCAGCTGCAGTAGGTGACGATGACCATCCACAATTTCATCTTGATGACACACTGGTTGCAGGCCGCAATTTATGCGATAGGGATGCAGTTTCAATCCTTGTCAATGAAGGACTTGACCGGGTTAAAGAACTCATTGATCGTGGAATGGAGTTTGATGTCGATTCTTCCGGTCAGCTAAAATTAGGACTTGAAGGTGGTCATTCCAGGAGAAGGATCCTGCATGCTGATGGGGATGCTACTGGTAAGATGATGACAAGTTTCATGCTGAAAAAGGTGATGTCCAAACCAGGAATAACCCCTTTTGAGTACTGTGCCGCAGTCAAAATTATCGTTGAAGAGAACATTTGCAAAGGTGTTCAGACACTTCAATATATTAACGGTGAAAATATTTTATTCTTGGGAAAGGCAATAGTTCTTGCAACAGGTGGTCTGTCAAGGTTATATTCCCGATCAACAAATCCTTATACAGCAACCGGGGACGGTATTGCCCTGGCCTGGCAGGCAGGAGCCAGGCTCGCGGATATGGAGTTTATCCAGTTTCATCCAACTGCCCTTTCCATTTCGGGTGAGGAAGCTTATTTGATTAGCGAAGCCGTCAGAGGAGAGGGAGCCCACTTGTTGGATGTTAATGGTGTCCGTTTTATGACCGGTCTTCATCCACTGGCTGAACTTGCACCGCGTGACGTTGTTGCTTCTGCAATTTTCAAAAGGATGCAGGAGACCGGATCGAACGTATTCCTTAGCCTGAGACATTTGAATGACCCAAATCTTGAAGAACGTTTCCATTCCATTGTAGCCCACCTGAAAATACTGGGGATCAATCTGTTGACGGATCTTATTCCAATTGCTCCCGCAGCGCATTATATGGTAGGAGGTATAAGGACGGATACATGGGGACAGACAAACATAGCCGGTCTTTTTGCATGTGGCGAGGTGGCTTCCACCGGAGTTATGGGTGCAAATCGGCTTGCAAGCAACTCATTGCTCGAATGTCTCGTCTATGGTAAAAGAGTAATCGAGAAAGCACGGAATATTCATCTTTGTGTTCCATTGATACTGGAACCTGAAGAAATAGTTCTTTGTCAGGATACTGATCAGGAGTTTCTGAAGGTTAAAAACGAGCTTGCTGCGATTATGAGCAATCAGGTTGGAATTGTGAGAGATCAGGACGGCTTGCTGTCCGCTTTAGATAAAATTAATTCGATCATAACAAGTTACATGGGAATTAAGTCTGATTATAATTATCACAAAATAATCAATCTTGCCGATATTTGCAAATTGATCACACTCTCTGCGATTGAACGACAGGAGAGTCGGGGTGGGCATGTAAGGTCTGATTTTCCATTCGAATCCGAAGGACAATTAAACCATTTCATACAGCAAAAAGGGAAACCAATGACATATGAACCTGTGAGAATATGATGACATTAAGCGGATTAAACTTTGATTTGATAAAACCGGTTGTTGATTATGCCCTAAGCGAAGATATTGGCGATGGTGACATCACAACCAATTCACTCATTCCTTCTGATTTACAAGCAAGGGCAACCATGGTGGCCAAATCATCAGGTGTAATTGCAGGACTTGCTGTAGCCGAATATGTTTTCAGAACGCTCAATAAGGACATTATCTGGCAACCATTTGTAAATGACGGTGACCGGATTGCAAAAGGAGACCTTTTACTCGGGATTTCCGGATCTTATCGGGCACTTTTGAGCGGTGAGCGGCTTGCCTTGAATTTTTTGCAGCGGATGAGCGGAATTGCAACTATGACTGCCAATTACATAGATCAATTGTCAGGTACCAATGTTAAAATACTGGATACAAGGAAAACAGTTCCTGGGTTACGCTTATTGGACAAGTATGCAGTAAAAACTGGGGGA
>TBL_comb47_HYPODRAFT_10007962_pt1 | contig 10973 bp, 9 predicted proteins | sample TroBogypolimnion_40_FD_10682 | JGI IMG/M metagenome (IMG submission 10682) | reverse complement strand
CAGCCTCGCCGGCTTCGTCTCCAGCCGCAACCCCAACCCTTTCACGGACCAGCCGGCATTGCCGCCGCTGGCCCCGGCTGCGGTCGCGGGCGTGAACTACCGCCCGGCCTTCGACCTCCTGTGGGCCTTCGGCAACATCCCGGAGCGCCTCAAAGTCTTCCTGCGCCTGGAGGTGCCCCGGCAGGATGCCGAGGTCCCCAGCCTCACCGGCCTCTACCCGGCCGCGGACTGGCAGGAGCGCGAGGCCTTCGACCTTCTGGGCATACGCTTCACGGGCCATCCCAACCTGGCCAAGATCCTGACCCCCGCTTTCCTCCAAGGCCATCCCTTGCGCAAGGATTACGAGCACCAGCCCGACCTCTACGATGGCAACTGAAGAACTGGCCGTTTCCGGGCCCGGCTTGGAGATGGACACCATGTTCATCAACATGGGTCCCCAGCATCCCTCCACGCACGGCGTCCTGCGCCTCGGCCTGACCATCTCCGGAGAGGTCATCAACAAGGCCGTGCCGGACATCGGCTACCTCCACCGCGGCACCGAAAAGCTGATGGAGACCCGCAGCTATCAGCAATGCGTGGTCCTCACCGACCGCTGGGATTACTGCTCGGCCATGCCCAACAACCTGGTCTTCTGCCTGGCCGCCGAGAAGCTGATGGCCGTCCAGGCCCCGCCGCGCGCCCAGGCCCTGCGCGTGGTCATGTGCGAGCTCAACCGCATCGCCAGCCACCTCATCTTCCTGGGCACCTACGGCATCGACATCGGCGCCCTCACGCCGTTCCTCTACGCTTTCCGCGAGCGGGAGATGATCCTCGACCTTTACGAGATGCTCTGCGGGGCGCGGCTCACCTACAACTACATCCGCATCGGCGGCGTGGCCGCCGACCTGGGCGAGGACTGGGTGGCCAAGTGCCGCGAGTTCCTGGAGTACTTCAAGCCCCGCATCGACGAGTACGACACCTTGCTCTCCTTCAACCCCATCTTCCTGGCCCGCACCCAGGGCGTCGGCATCATCCCCCGGGAAAGCGCCGTGGCCTGGGGGCTCTCCGGCCCCAACCTGCGCGGCTCCGGCGTGGACTACGACGCGCGCAAGTCCGAGCCTTACTGCGGCTACGAGGCCTACGATTTCGACGTCCCCTTGGGCCAGACCGGCTCCTGCTGGGACCGCTATTTCTGCCGCGTCCAGGAGATGCGCCAGTCCGTGCGCATCGTGGAGGCGGCCTTGGCCAGGCTGGCCCCGGGCGAGATCATGGCCAAGGGCGTCCCCAAGATCATCAAGCCTCCGGCCGGCGAAGCCTACGCCCACGTGGAGGCCTCGCGCGGCGACCTGGGCATCTATCTGGCCGCCGACGGCGGCGCCGCGCCCTACCGCCTGCACGTGCGCGCCCCGAGCTTTCTCAACCTGGCCATATTGCAGGAGATGCTGGTCGGCCGGAAGGTGGCCGACGTCATCGCGGTCATGGGCTCGCTCGACATCGTCCTGGGCGAGGTGGACCGGTGAGCCGGGACCTGGGCTCTTCGCGCCTCTGGCCCACCGAGGTCTGGAGCCGGCCCTGGTCCCTGCCGCGCTACCGCGCCGGCGCCATGTGGCTGGGCGGCATCGCCGCGGGCATCGTGGTCATCGGCGCGGGGGTGGGGGAACTCTCCCTCTGGGGCGACCGGCTCCTGGGCCTGCTGGGCCGCTTCGGGCTGCCCCCGGTCGCAGTCGCGTGGATCTGGGTGCTGGTCAAGCTCGGCTGCGTGCTCGGGGTCATCGTGGCCAACGGCCTCTGGGCGGTCTGGTGGGAGCGCAAGATCTCGGCGCACATCCAGTCCCGCTTCGGCCCCATGTACGCGGGCGGCTTCCACGGCTGGGCGCAGACCATCTTCGACACCATCAAGCTCCTCTTCAAGGAAGACGTCACCCCGGCCGCCGCGGACCAGCCCATGCACGCCCTGGCGCCCATCGTGGCCATCGCGCCCTGCGTCATGGCCTTCGCGCCCGTCCTCTTCGGCACCGAGCTGGCCGCGGCCCGGCTGGACATGGGCGTCCTCTACATCTTCGCCTTCGCCGGCATCTCGGTCATCGGGGTGGTGATGGCGGGCTGGGCCTCGGGCAACAAGTACTCGCTGTTGGGCGGCCTGCGCGCCGCGGCCCAGATCGTCAGCTACGAGCTGCCCCGCGGCTTCTCGGTGGTGCCGGTTCTGATGTTCGCGGGCTCCCTGGACCTGGCCGTCATCGACCGCGCCCAGGCCGGCTACTGGCTGGGCTTCATCCCGCGCTGGTTCGTCTTCTACCCGGTGGTGGGCCAGGTCTCCTTCCTCTTCTTCCTCATCGCCTCCGTGGCCGAGACCAACCGCACCCCCTTCGACATCCCCGAGGCGGAGTCGGAGCTGGTGGCGGGGTTCCACACCGAGTTCTCGGGCATGAAGTGGTCCATGTTCTTCCTCACCGAGTACGGGTACGTGCTGCTCTCCTCCTTCCTGCTGGCGGCCTTCTTCCTGGGCGGCGGCGCGGCGCCCCTGCCGTTCCTGCGCTTCGTCCCCAGCTGGATCTGGATGACGGGCAAGGCCATGTTCATGATGTTCGTCTTCATGTGGTTCCGCTGGACCTTCCCGCGCCTGCGCGTGGACCAGCTCATGGACTTCAACTGGAAGTTCCTGCTGCCCTGGTCCTTCGCCAACATCGGCCTGGCCGGGATCATGCTCTGGTGGATGCTGCGATGATCTCCTACTTCAAGACCGTGTTCACCTCGTCCTGGGCCTTCGTCGCAGGCCTCGGGATCACCCTGCGCTACATGTTCAAGCCGGCGGTGACGGTACAGTACCCCACGGAGAAGCTCCACCCCTACCCGCCCTTCCGCGGCGCCCTGCTCTTCGACGCCGCGACCTGCATCGCCTGCGGACTCTGCGCCAAGGCCTGCCCTTCGTCCTGCATCGCCCTGGCGCACCAGGTCAACCCCGAGACCAAGAAGCGCGTGCCCAAGGTGGAGTGGTACACCCTGGACCTGGGCCGCTGCAATTTCTGCGGCCTCTGCCAGGAGGCCTGCCCGACCAAACCCAAGTCGGTCTGGCACTCCCTGGACTACGAGGTCGTCTTCTCGACGCGCGACGAGATGGTGCGCTGCTGGAAGCCGGGGGTTCCCTTGGGCGGCCGGGTCTGGGACCCCGTGGCCAAGGACTTCCGGGAGCCCCGCGGCCACCTGCCGGCCAGCGCGAGCCCGGCGAGGAAATGAACCGATGATCGAAGCCATTGCCTTCTACTCCATGGCCGCGGTGGCGCTGCTCGGAGCTCTGCTGGTCGTCTCCCTGCGCAACACCGTGCATTCCTCCCTGGCCCTGGGGCTGAGCCTGGCCGGCGTGGCGGGCATATTCGCCAACCTCGGCGCGGACTTCCTCTTCGCGGGCCAGCTGCTCATCTACGTGGGCGGCATCGCCATCATCATCGTCTTCGTGGTCATGCTCCTGGGACGGACCTCGGACCTGCACCTGCGCCAGGTCAACCAGCAGTGGGGCGCGGCCCTGCTGGTCTGCGCCATGACCGGCGTCAGCCTCTGGCGCCTGGCCCGCGGCTACCTGGGCGTCCGCGCCGCGGCGCCCGCCGCGCCCACCACCCGGGCCATCGGCCTGCTGATGCTGGGCGACTACGCCGTCCCCTTCGAGCTCGTCACCTTGGTCCTGGTGGCGGCATTGCTCGGCGCCATCTTCTTCTCGCGCAAGTCCGCCGACGGCGAGGTGCCCTCATGAGCCTGGGACACTACCTCCTGCTGGGCGCGGCCCTGTTCATCATCGGCCTCTTCGGAGCGCTCACGCGCCGCAACGTCATCGGCATCCTCATGTCCATCGAGCTCATGTTCAACGCCGCCAACATCAACCTGGCGGCCTGCAACAGCTACCTGCATCCCGCCGGCGTGGCCGGCATGACCCTGGCCGTCTTCGTCATCACCGTGGCCGCGGCCGAGGTCGTCGTCGGCCTGGCGCTCGTGCTGGCCGTCTACCGCAACTCGGCCACCGCCTACGTGGAGGATTTCAGCCTGCTGAAGGGATAGCCATGCTCCAACACGTCTACCTCATCCCGCTCATCCCGTTGGCCGCCTCGATCCTCATCCTGCTGGGGGCCAAGGAGGACCCGCGCTCGCCCATGCCTTTCCTGGGCATCGCGGCCACGGGCTGGTGCCTGCTCCAGTCCATCGCCATCTTCTACGGCGCGGCGACCGGCGCCCTCAGCCTGCCTTATGGCGCGGACTGGCGCTGGTTCTCCTTCGGGGCCACGGCCGGCGGCAAGCCGTTCCTTTACGATATGCCCGTGGGCGTGCTCATCGACGGCAGCGCCGCCATGATGCTGGTGGTGGTGACTTTGGTGAGCTTCCTGGTGCAGGTCTACTCGCTCTCCTACATGCGCGGCGATCCCCGCTTCAAGCGCTACTACGCCTACCTCTCCTTCTTCACCGCCTCCATGCTGGGCCTGGTGGTGTCGAGCAACCTGCTGGTCACCTTCAGCTGCTGGGAGCTGGTGGGCTTCTCCTCCTACATGCTCATCGGGTTCTGGTTCGAGCGGCCGGATCCACCCTACGCGGCCAAGAAGGCCTTCATCACCACCAAGCTCGGCGACCTCGGGCTCTACCTGGCCCTGATGCTCATCTTCTGCCAGGTGGGCAGCTTCCAGATCCCCCAGATCCGCGAGTTCGTGGCCCGCGGCTTCATGCCGGCCGCGGCCGCCACCGCCATCGGCCTGGGCATCCTCTGCGGCGCCGCGGGCAAGTCCGCGCAGTTCCCGCTGTTCATCTGGCTGCCCGACGCCATGGAAGGCCCCACCCCGGTCTCGGCGCTCATCCACGCCGCCACCATGGTCGCGGCGGGCATCTACCTCGTGGCCAGGTGCTACTTCATCTTCGCGATCAGCCCCGTCGCCATGGAGACGGTGGCTTGGATCGGCGCGATCACCGCGCTGCTGGCCGCCACCATGGCCATGGTCAGCTACGACATCAAGCGCGTGCTGGCCTTCTCCACGGTCTCGCAGCTGGGCTTCATGATGTGCGCCTTGGGTTCCTGGGGCTTCTCCGCCGGCCTCTTCCACCTCACCACCCACGCCGCGTTCAAGGCCCTGCTCTTCCTGTGCGCGGGCTCGGTCATCCACGCCGTGCACACCAACGACATGCGCCAGATGGGCAACCTGGACAAGAAGATGCCCATCACATTCTTCGCCACATTGGCGGGCACCTTCGCCATCGCCGGCATCCCGGGCTTCTCGGGCTTCTTTTCCAAGGACATGATTCTGGAGCGGGTCTTCGAACACGACCCTCGCCTGTTCGCCATCCTGGCGTTCAGCGCCTGCCTCACCGCGTTCTACATGTTCCGCCTGGTGTTCATGACCTTCCTGGGCCAGGAGCGGGACATGGACCGCTACCTGCACGCGCACGAATCGCCGTGGCCCATGACCGTGCCCCTGTTCGTGCTGATGGCCCTGGCCGCCTTCAGCGGCTGGCTGCTGGACCGCGGCGAGTTCTTCACGCGCCTGGTGCACTTCGAGGCGCTGCCGGGCCAGGCCGCCGCTCACGAGGCCGCGCACGCGCCCGCCTACCTGACCTGGTATGTGACCGCGGCCGTCTTCTTCGCCATCTACCTGGCCTACCGGCTCTACGGCGGATCCAACTTCCGCGAGGCCGAGTCCATCAAGCGCCGCTGCGCCCCCGTGTTCAACCTGCTGGAACGGCGCTATTACCTCGACAAGTTCTTCCTGGCCTTGGTGGGCCTGGGCGACCAGGCGGCGCGGTTGGCCTTCTGGATCGACTCCGAGGTGGTGGACCGCTTCTTCGTGGACGGTTGGGGCCTGCTGATGCTGGCCCTGGCGCGCCTGTGCCACCTCTTCGATGACAACATCATCGACCGCTCCATCGATGGCACGGGCGGGCTCAGCGTGTCCTTGGGCGGCACCCTGCGCTGGATCGTGCGCCGCGGCCTGGTCCAGGAATACCTGCTCTGGTCCGCCGCGGTCATGAGCGTCCTGACTCTGCTGACCCTGCCGGCCCAGCGGTACTGCCTGGGCGCCTCCGTGGGCCTGGGCTTGCTCGCTATTTTGACGCTGCTTCTGGTAAGGAGACCGCGATGAACATCCTCAGCCTCATCACCTTTTTGCCTCTGGCCGGAGCCCTGCTCGTGCTGGGCCTGCCCAGGGAGAGCAAACGGGCCGTCCAGGTCGTCGCGCTCCTGTCTTCCGGACTGACCTTGGTCCTGAGCGCCGGGCTCTACTTCCTCTTCGACCGCCACACCTCAGGCATGCAGTTCGTCGAGCGCGTGCCCTGGATCCCGTCCATCGGGGTGCAGTACTTCCTGGGCGTGGACGGCCTCTCCTACCCCTTGGTCCTGCTGACCGCGCTCATGTCCTTCGTCTCCCTGGTGGCCTCGCTGAACATCGTCAAACGGGTCAAGGAGTACTTCTTCTGGTTCCTGATCCTCGAGGTGGGCATGCTCGGCGTGTTCATTTCCCTGGACCTGGTCCTGTTCTACGTGTTCTGGGAGATCACCTTGGTGCCCATGTACTTCCTCATCGGCATCTGGGGGGGGCCGAAGAAAGAGTACGCGGCCATCAAGTTCTTCCTCTACACCTTGACCGGATCGGTGTTCATGCTCCTGGGCATACTGGCCGTCTATTTCAAGTCCGACCCGCACACCTTCGACCTGCTGGTCCTGTTGCAGGCCCATCCGGACTGGAGCGCGCGCTTCCAGATCCTGATCTTCCTGGCCTTCTACCTGGGCTTCGCGGTCAAGGTGCCGGCCTTCCCGTTCCATACCTGGCTGCCCCTGGCCCATGTGGAAGCGCCCACGGCCGTCAGCGTGGTGCTGGCCGCCGTTCTGCTCAAGATGGGGGTCTACGGCATCATGCGCGTTTCCTACGGCATGCTGCCCTTGGGCTTCCAGTGGTTCCTGCCCTTCCTGGTGGTCATCGCGGTGATCAACATCGTCTACGGCGCGCTCTGCGCCATGGCCCAGACCGACATGAAGAAGATGGTGGCCTACTCCTCCATCAACCACATGGGCTACTGCCTGCTGGGCATCGCGGGGCTCACCGTCACGGGCTTCTCCGGCGCCATGCTGCAGATGGTCAACCACGGCCTGATCACGGGGATGCTGTTCATCCTGGTCGGGGTCATCTACGACCGCGCGCATACCCGCGACATCAACGCCTTCGGCGGCCTGGCGGCCAAGGTCCCGTTCTACGCCGGCCTGATGTCCTTGGCCTGCTTCGCCTCGCTGGGCCTGCCCGGCCTGGCCGGCTTCGTCAGCGAACTGCTCTGCTTCCTGGGCGCCTTCGCGCGCTGGAAGGTCTACACCGCGGTCTCGGTCATCGGCATCCTCACCACCGCCGCCTTCTTCCTGCGCATGATCGAGAAGGTCTTCCTGGGGCCGCTCAACCCCAAGTGGGACAAGCTGACCGACCTCGACGCCCGCGAGGTCTGCGCCCTGCTGCCCCTGGTGGTCCTGACCATCCTCCTGGGCGTCTATCCCAAGCCCGCCTTGGACCTCATGAACGCCACCGTGGTCCACATGGCGTCCTTGTTCAAGTGACCCCATGCAGAACCTGAACCTGCTGGCGCCGGAGATCGCGCTGTGCCTGCTCGGCCTGGGGCTCATGCTCGCCGACCTCCTGCTGCCGGCCCGCCGCGCGCGCCTGCTCTACCACCTGGCCTGGTTCTCCTGCCTCGTCGCGCTGGGCCTGGTCCTGCGCGCGCCCTCCTGGGCGGGCGCCATCCCGGGCGGCGGCGCCCTGTGGGTGGTCGATCCCATGAGCCAGTTCTTCAAAGCGGTGGTGCTGCTCTGCGCCGCCCTGGCCCTGATGCTGGCCTTGTCCTACAAGCCACTGCCCGACGCCCAGGCCGGGACCTTCTCGGCCCTCCTGGTCTTCTCGACCGCGGGCATGATGTTCCTGGTCTCGGCCACGGACCTGCTGCTGGTCTTCGTGGCCCTGGAGCTCATCTCCCTGTCCTCTTTCGTGCTGACCGGCTTCGAGCGCCGCAACCGCAAGTCCAACGAGGGCGCCATCAAGTACTTCCTGTTCGGGGCCTTCTCCTCGGCGATCATGGTCTACGGCATTTCCCTCTACTATGCCGCCACGGGGACCACGCGCCTGGCGGCCTTCACCCTGGGCGGCGGGGGCGTGAGCCTCTGGACGCCGGCGCTGGCGGGCGCCGGCCCCGCGGGCCCGGCCCTGGCGCTGGCCATGCTGTTCATCCTGCTGGGCTTCGGCTTCAAGGCGGCCATGGCGCCCATGCACTTCTGGGTGCCCGACGCCTACGAAGGGGCGCCCACGCCGGTGACCACCTTCCTCTCCGTGGCGCCCAAGATCGCCACCATGGGCGTCCTGGCCCGCGTCTTCATGGTATTGGTCCCGGCGTCCGGCATGCAGATGACCGTATTGCTCGCGCTCCTGGCCATGCTGACCATGACCGTGGGCAACACCATCGCCATCTTCCAGGACAACGTCAAGCGCATGCTGGCCTATTCTTCCGTAGCCCAGGCCGGCTACATCCTCATCGGCATCGTCTCGGGCAACGCCTTGGGCCTGGAAGGGGTGCTGCTCTACAGCGCGGTCTACGCGGCCATGAACATAGGCGCCTTTGCCGTGGTGCAGGCCGTGGGCGAGCAGGAAGGTTCCTACGGGTTGAAATCTTTCGACGGGCTCGCCCGCCGCAGCCTGCCCGTGGCCCTGGTCATGGCGGTCTTCCTGCTGTCCTTGGCCGGCATACCGCCCCTGGCCGGCTTCATCGGAAAGTTCTATCTCTTCGCCTCCGCCATCGACGCGGGCCGCGCCGCCGGTTCAGGGTCTTTGATCTTCTACGCCTTGGCCGTGGTCGGCGTCCTTAACAGCGTGGTTTCGGTCTACTACTACATGAAGATCGCCTACCACATGTTCTTCCTGCCGCCCCGGCAGGGGGAGGAGGACGCGCCGGCTTTGGCCGTGGGGCCCTATATCTACGGCTGCCTGGCGGTGACTTTGGCCGCGGTGCTGTTCTTCGGCCTCTGGCCCGAGTCGCTCATCGCCCAGGTCAAGTTCTCGGCCCAGCACCTGCCCTGAGCGGGGCCGCTCAGCGGTTCCAGTTGGCCACGTTGGCCTTGTTGGTTTTTTCCACCCGGCGGTTGAACACGGCCGGCACGCGCTTATGCACCCAGACCAAGGCGGCCGTCGTCAGGCCCAAGGCCCCTCCCCAGCGCCAGGGCCCGGCCGAGTCCAGGAAGGTCCGCCCGTCCGCCAGGACGGCATCCGCCACCGCCCTGATTCCCAGGGACTGCGGCGGCAGGCGCAGGATGACCGCGGCCAAAAACAGCAGGATTGCGGAGGCGGCGGCCAGTCCCAGAGAGAGGGGGCGGTCCGCAGGCTCCGCCTCCCACGCGCCCAGGTAATACGCGGCGGCGGCCGTGGCCGCGCCCAGGCCGCCCAGCACCAGCGCCAAAAGGTCCGGCATGGGCGAGGGCAGGGCGAAGGCCCCCAGGCCGTAGCGATAGAAAGCGGCGAGCATGACCACGCAGGCCAGGAGTCCGGCAGTCCTGCGCACCACGAGGCGCAGGCCGGGGCAGGCCACGGCGTAGCCGGACAATGCCGCGGCCGCCCAGCCGCAGGCGGCCCAATCCGCGGGACAGGCCTGAAGCCAGAAACAGACGGACAGGGCCAGGAACACGGCACCGGCCGTGATCCTGCCCCCCAGCGGAATGTGGGGAGGCGGCGCGGCCTTGACGGCCAAAGGGACCGGAGGAGGCGGTGGCGGCGGAGGCGCGGCGGCCGGAGTTTCGGGCGGCACGGACATGGGCGCCAGGCCCTCGGATGCGTCGAAGCCTTCCGGCTGCGGCGGCGGAGGCGGGGGCAGAAGTTTGAGCGGCGAGCCGCTGGGGTCGAGGTCTATGAGCAGCCGCGGCGAGGACAGCTCGCGCAGGAGCTCCTCGGCGTCCTGGGGCCGCTTCGCTGGGTCCTTGGCCATCAACCGCCGGATGAGGCCGGACACGGCCTCGGTCGCGTCGCAGCGCGGCTCGCGCACGTCCGGGATCGGAGCGTCGCGGTGCTGAAGCAGGATATCCCCGGGGCTCTTCGCCGCGTACGGCGGCCGGCCGGCCAGCACGAAGAAATAGGTCGCGCCCAGGGAGTAGAGATCCATCCGCGCGTCCGGCGGCGCGCCGAAGCCCTGCTCCGGGGCCATGAAATCGAAGGAGCCCATGGTGGAAAGGCCTTCCGGGATGGGGCCGGAGCGTCCGGCGGCCACGGAAAGGCCGAAGTCCATGAGGCGCACCGAGCCGTCGGGCCCCAGCATGATGTTGCCGGGCTTGACGTCGCGGTGCACCACGCCCTGGCGGTGGGCCGCCCGCAGGGCCTGGCCGGCCTCCTGCATGACGCGCAGGGCCTCGGCCTGGGACAGGGGCCCGTCGCGCAGGACCTTGCGCTCCAAGGTCTCGCCGCTGGCCAGCTGCATCACGATGTAGGCCTGATCCCCAGCCATCCCCGCGTCGTAGACCTGGACGATGCGCGGGTCTTCCAGGCGGGCCGCGATGCGGGCCTCGTTGAGCAAGGCCGCCGCGATGGCGGGCGAGCCGGCCCAGTCGGAGGAGATGACCTTCAGCGCCACGGGGCGGTCGAGGGAAATATGGTGAGCCCGGTAGACCGCGCCCATGCCGCCGCGGCCCAAGATCGCTTCTATCCGGCAGGGGCCCAGGACTGTCCCAAGTAATGGGTCAGGGGCGGGCACTGAGTTGTCCTGGTCGCCCATGCAGGGCATAATATATCAGAAGGGAAGGCAAATTAGCTAGAATCAGCCCCATGGCGGCATACGACCTTCTCATCCGCGGCGCCACCATCCTGACCGCTTCGGAGAGCTTCGCGGCGGACCTGGCTGTCAGCAACGGGCGCATCGCCGCCGTGGGCGCGCTCAGCGGCCCCGCCAAGACCGAGCTCGATGCGCGCGGCCTGGTGGCCGCTCCGGGCGGCATCGACGCCCACACCCATCTGGACCTG
>TBL_comb47_HYPODRAFT_10007957_pt1 | contig 10977 bp, 10 predicted proteins | sample TroBogypolimnion_40_FD_10682 | JGI IMG/M metagenome (IMG submission 10682) | reverse complement strand
TTGCTGTGATAGGCCCGCCATGCTCGCCTCCCCTCTGCAAGTCCGGGGGACCAGCAAGGGTCCCTCCTGAGAATCCAGGGAGCAGGAAGCGTGCCCACGGGAACCAGGGGATGAATTAATTTTTAATCATTATATTGTTTAATGTTAAATGGCATCAAATGATCAAGATGGTCTTTTTATGATAAACATTTTTGTAATAATAATCAGGCTAAAATACATTTTTGTAACTTTTCAAGCTAGCCGGGATGACGCGACCCCCACCCCCGAAGGCCGGTGCCTGCAGGGGCGCCCGGGGATCCAGGGCTGGGGCATGACGACTAGGCCCTGCCGGCACGGCCGAATTGCACGACCAGTCCCCCAATCACGATGATGGCGATCCCGATCCAGGTGGACAGGGGCACCGACTCCTGAAAGAGGAACCGCCCGACCAGCACGCTCACCACGGCAAAGATGGCGACATAGACCCCGAGCAGTTTGGAGAAATCCCAGGGGACGAGGTTGACCACCACGCCGTAGGTGCCGAGCATCACGAAGCCGAGGGCCATGAAGGCTACTCCGCCCCCACGCAGGCCCTTCCGGACGACGGCGTCCCCACCCACCTCAAGGACGGCTGCCGCCAGGAAAATGAGCCAGGCCATGACCGGGAGTCGCATGTTGCTCCTGTGCATTGAGCGGGAGTGGGCGGTGGGGCCGGCGGAAGGGGGATTACCGCCAAAATTGTCTGCCAACCCTATGAATATGACAATTTTGTAGAGCTGCCTGGGCGCGGATCCGACGGCCCAGGTTCACGGACCCCGGAAAAGCCCCAAAACCCAGGACTTCAGAAAATCGGGAGGTACTTGGCCAGTTCCCAGGGGGTGACTTCCAGGCGGTAGTCCTCCCACTCGAGCCGCTTGGCCAGGATGAAGGTCTCGTAGATCTGGGGGCCCAGGGCTGCGCGGATCACCGGATCCCTCTCCAACTCGTCGAGTGCCTGGCCAAGGGACAGGGGCAGGAGGTCGGGTTCAAGCACCGGTTCCGAAGTGGCGGTCGGGTAGAGGTTCTCGTCCGAGGCGCTGGGAATGGCCAGCTGGCGGCGGATGCCGTCCAGCCTGCCGCCAGCATGACGGCGAAGGAGAGGTAGGGGTTGCAGCTGGGGTCCGGACAACGCAGCTCGATCCGGGTGGAATCCACACTGTGGGCCCGGGGGATGCGGATGAGGGCGGAGCGGTTGATCCGGCCCCAGCTGATTTGGACGGGCGCTTCATAGCCTCGCACCAGGCGCTTGTAGGAGTTCACCAGGGGCGCCAGCACGGCGCACATGCCCCGGGCATGGGCGAGCTGGCCCGCGATGAAATGCTTGGCGATGCTGGACAGCCCGTGGGAGTCGCCGGGGTCGGCGAAGGCGTTCGTGCCATTGGCCTTGTAGCTGAGGCTCTGGTGGACGTGCATGCCGTTGCCCGAGATTCCCCGGATGGGCTTGGGCATGAAGGTGGCGATCAGGTTCCGCTGCTGGGCCATGATCTTGAGGAGGACCCGGAAGGTGACGATGTTGTCGGCCGTATTCAGCGCGTCGGAGTAGCGGAAGTCGATCTCATGCTGGCCCGTGGCGACCTCATGGTGCATGGTCTCCACCTGGATCCCGAACTCGGCCAGGGTATCGGCCATGTGGCGCCACAGGCTCGTGGCGACCAGATCGGTGGGGGCGTCGAAATAGCTCGCACTGTCCGCGGGCTGGGGGTGGGCCGGCCCATCGTCCGCCTGGGCCTTCAAGAGGAAGAATTCCAGCTCGGGACCGGCGTTGTAGACGAAGCCCATCTCTTCAGCCTCGCGCATCACCTTGGCCAGGACTGCCCGGGGATCGCCCAGGAAGGGCTGGCCATCGGGTGTGAACACATTGCAGATGAGGCGGGCGGTGGCCTCCCGGCCGCTGACCCAGGGAAGAATGGCGAAGGTCGACATGTCCGGTACCAGGTACATGTCACTCTCGGCCACCCGGGCGAACCCCTCGATGCAGGATCCATCAAACCAGATCCCGTGGTTCAGGGTGGAGGCGAGTTCCTCCTTGGGAAGGGTGACGTTCTTCACCACTCCCACCACATCGGTGAACTGCAGGTCGATGAACCTCACCCCGCGCTCTTCCACGAGCGCCAGCAGGTCGGAAGCTGAGAGGTGGACTCGCGGCGAAGGCATCAGCGGAGTTTCTGGAGGGCGAAGGCTAGGATTACGATACCCAGGAGCGAGACGATTGCAATGGCGATGGGTCCCATGGCCGGAAGGCTCAGGATCCTGGAGGACCGGGAAGGTTCGTTCTTCTGTTCGAGGATGGTCGTGTCCACCTCGTCCAGGTGGGTCAGTTCGTGCACGAAGGTCCGGAGGTCCGCATGGCGGTCCTCGGGCCTGCGCTGGAGGGCCCTCGCTACGACCGCGGCAAGCTGAGGCGTGACACCCGCCACCTCCTGGTCCAGGCGGGGGACGCTCCCCCGGAGGTGCTGGGCCATCACGGCCAGGTGGTTGTCGCCGTCGAAGGGCACGCGCCCCGTCAGCAGTTCGAACAGCATGGTCCCCAGCGAGTAGAGGTCCGTCCGCTGGTCGCCCCGCTGCCCCTCCACCTGTTCGGGCGCCATGTAGGCCGGGGTGCCGGCGGTGCTGCTCAGGTTGGCGTAGGTCACCCGGTGGGCCGTCTTTGTCAGGGCCAGCCCGAAATCAAGGATGACCGGCTGGCCGCTGTCCTTGATCAGGATGTTCTCGGGCTTGAGGTCCCGGTGGACGATGCCCAGATCATGGCAATGGGCCATCCCGTCGGCGATCTTGACGATGAGGGCCACGGCGGCCTCGGCGTCGAGGGGGGCCGAGGCGGAGATGAAATCCCGCATGGACTGGCCACTGATGAGTTCCGTCACGAGGTAGGGTGTGTTGTTGAAGCGCCCGGAACCCAGCCCCTTCTGGATGGCCGGATGGGACAGGGTCTCCATGACCTCCAGCTCGCGCTGGAACCGCTCGTACTGGGCGGGATCCCCGATGCTGGTCCGGTCCGGAACCTTCAGGACCACCTCCTTGGTGGTCAGCAGGTCGAAGGCCCGGTACACGTCGCTCATGCCTCCCTGGGCCATGTGGCCCTGGATTCGGTAGTGGTCGAATTGATCGCCGATCTGGAGCATGGTGGCCGTCTATGCAGAGTTGCCGTTAGCGAGGGGATTTCCACTGCGCCGAAAGGGGTTCAGGTTCTTGAAACTGAATCCCTTCTTCGGCGCGGGGACACTTGAGTCGAGCTGATGAAGGCGGAGCGCGATCACCGAGAGATTATCGTCGCTATCCCGGTCCATCGCGAGGTCAAAGATGTGCCGTCCAAACACTTCGAGGTTCTCGGCCTCCTGGGCCATCCGGCCAATCTCCTCGTCCTGGACCACCGACCAGAGCCCATCGGTGCATAGGATGAGGAGGTCCCCCTCCTGAACGGTGAGGACCTCGATATCGGGTTGCACGAAGAGTTCGAGGCCCACACACCGGTTCAGGACGGACCTCTGGTTGTGCGTGCGGGCCTTTTCGGGGGCGAGCAGCTTCATGCGCACCAGTTCGCCCACCCGGGTGTGGTCGTTGGTGAGGCACCGCGCGACCTTGTCCCGAACCAGGTAGACGCGGGAGTCGCCCACGTGGGCCAGGTGCAGGGTGCGGCCGTGCAGGTGCACCGCGGTGAGCGTGGTGCCCATGGGCGGCAGGTGTTCCTTCATGGCGGTCTGCATGATCTGGGTATTGGCGTTCTGGACCCCCTGGCGCAGGCGCTGGGCCATGGTCGCCCGGGATTCCTGGTAGACCGCATCGAAGAGCGCCTTGAGCGCCATGTCGCTGGCCATGGCCCCGTTCGCGTAGCCCCCCATGCCGTCGGCGATCCCAAAGAGGTGGCCCAGGGCGTCCAGGGGATGTTCCTCCCTGGAACAGAGCCGGATCGAGTCCTGGTTCTCTTCCCGGACCTTCCCCACGTGGCTGAAGCCGTGGATTTCGAGTTGGGGCGATTCCATCATGGGTCCCGGATCATGTCAGAAAAAAGGTGCAGGGAGGGGGCTGGATACCGCCCCGCTCCCCGCTGAATCCCGGAGGATTCAAGACTGTTACCGTGCACCCCTGGAGGTCGCCATGGCTGGCAGGATGTCCTTGCCCGTCTTCTTCGAGTTCCACCAGAGGTAGAAGGCGCTCACGAGCCCCCAGCCAAGGGTGAAGAGAAGGGCGTATCGGGTGGCGTTCTTGCTGACGGGATCGGCCGCCGTGAGGCCGATGACCACGATCCCGAGGAGCATGCCGATGTTTCCGACCAGGCCAAGGAAGGGCACGATGGCGTGCTTGCCGCTGTGGAATTCCTTCCGGCCCGAGAAGGCGACGAAGGTCAGGAAGCAGATCAGGCCGTAGAGGATGAAGGTGCCGATGTTCGAGGCCAGGGTGACGGCGGTCAGCATGGTGGTGTTCAGGACGCCGATGGCCCCGATGACGGCGGAGACGGCCACCAGGATCCAGACACCCACGTGGGGCGTGGCGTGCTTGCCGTGGAGGGCGCCGAGGGGGCCCGGCATTTCGCTGTCCTGGGCCATGGCGAAACTGACGCGCACGGCGGTGTTGATGGCGGCGAGGGTGGTGCCGAGCACCGCGAGGCCCACGGTCACGGCGATCACCAGCATGAGGGCGAAGCCGTTGCCGCCCAGCATGGCATCCCCGATGAGCCGCACCATGTCGCCGATGGGGGCGCTGGAGGCGGCCGCGGCCGCCATGCCGGTGGTCTTGGTGCCATCCGCGGCGACGTTGACGAGCTTCTCACACACGGCGTAGTTGGCCGCGAAGTACTCCAGCAGGTAGGCGAAGAGGCCCTGGATGACGAGGGAGAGCAGCACGCCCCGGGGGATGTCCCGCTTGGGGTTCTTCGCCTCACCCGCGAGGGAGGTGGAGGACTCGAAGCCCACGAGAATCAGGATGGCGATGGTGGACTGGAACAGCATGGCGGAGAGGCTGTGGGGCCAGGTGATGGAGAAGCCCGAGGGATGGGCCCACTGGGTGGCACCCAGGGGATTCTTGAGGCGGAACATGATGGCGAGGATGCTGAAGCCCACCAGGGAGACCAGCTGGATGATGTTGATGGCGATGGAGATGTTCGTGCTACCGGTGATGCCCCGGACGGCGATGAAGCCCACGAAGACCGAAAACAGGACTGCGATGGCGATCTGCCAGGGAATGGAGACCGTGACCCCCGAACTGGCTGAAGATGTAGGCCACCAGGGTGGCCATGAAGGCCACCATGACGCCGGGGTAGACCCAGTAGAAGAGGTGGGCCGCCCAGCCGGTGATGAACTTGGAGATGCGGGCGAAGCGCTGATGGCCCGCCTTGTCGCGATCCAGGAAGGCCTTCTCGGCGAAATAGTAGGATCCGCCGGACCCGGCCTCGGGATACTTGCGCGCCAGCTCGGCGAAGGAGACCGCCGTGAGCAGGGCCACGATGAGCGCCGCGACGATGCCCGTCCACATGTCCGTATCGCCGCCCTTGTTGCCCGCCTGGATCTGGAACGTGATCCAGAGGAAGGCCCCGGGGGCGATGAGGGCCATCGCATTCACGGTGACCCCGGTAAGCCCGAGCGTCTTCTTTACCTCTGTTGGGGGTGCTGCCATATGCCCTCCTGGTGCGAGAAAGTGGTTGAGGAATTTCGTTCCTCCCCAGTGAGTGCAATGGGTGTACCTGAAAGGCTCTGCTGCCCCCTGTAACTGTTAATCTAATTATTTAAGTGTTTAAAGTAACCGTTTTGAGCCTTGAAGACAATTCCCATAGTACAAAATTGTAATATTATTTAATTTTTATTTCAAAAATGTACGATTCACGTGATCTGGGACCCGCCACCTCTACGGAGTCTTGAACCGCTCGGGTTCCAGGTCGTACTTCTTGATCTTGTAATTCAGGATCCGCTCCGTGGTCCGGAGGAGCCGGGCTGCCCGGGCCCGGTTCCCCCGGGCGGACTTCAGGGTGTCCTGGAGCAGGTCCCGCTCGAAGGCGGCCACCGCCTCGCCGAGCCCCGCCGCAGGCAGGGTGCCGGAAAGTTCGGCGGTCTGGAGGGAAGGCGGCAGGTGGTGGGCGTGGATCACGCCGCCTTCGGACACGAGGATGGCCCGCTCGATGGCGTTCTCCAGTTCCCGCACGTTGCCGGGCCAGTGGTAGGCCACCAGCATGTCGATGGCGGAAGTGGAGATGCGGCGCACGTCCTTGCCCTGGGCGGCGGAGATCTTCTCCACGAAATGGTCCGCCAGCAGCAGGATGTCCGCCTGGCGCTCCCGGAGGGGCGGCATGAAGAGCTCGAACACGTGCAGGCGGTAGTAGAGGTCCTCCCGGAAGGTGCCGGCCTTGACCGCGGCTTCCAGGTCCCGATGGGTCGCCGTGATGAGGCGCACGTCCACCTTCACCGCTTTCACGCCGCCGAGCCGCTCGAATTCCCGCTCCTGCAGCACCCGCAGCAGCTTCACCTGGGTGGCGGGGGACAGTTCGCCCACCTCATCCAGGAAGAGCGTGCCGCCGTGGGCCAGTTCGAAGCGGCCCTTCTTCTGGTGCCGGGCGTCCGTGAAGGCACCGGGCTCGTAGCCGAACAGCTCGGACTCGATGAGGTTTTCCGGCAGGGCCCCGCAGCTGACCTTGATGAAGGGTTTCTCCGCGCGGGGCGAGTTGTAGTGGAGGGCGTGGGCCACCAGCTCTTTGCCCGTGCCCGACTCGCCCCGGATGAGCACGGTCGTGCTGCTGGGCGCAGCCTGGGCCACGGCCTCGTAGACCCGCTGCATGGCGTGGCTGTGCCCGATGAGGTGGCGCAGGTCGTAGCGTTCCCGCAGTTCCAGGCGCAGCTGCTGGTTCTCCTCCACCAGCCGCTGCCGGTCCGCCGCCACCAGCCGCGCGACCTTCATGGCCAATCCCACCATGGAGGCGGCGATCTGGAGCAGCTTCGTGTCCCGGTCGTAGTCGCGGTGGCGGTCGAAGGGCACGGTCAGGCACAGGGTCCCGGTGGTCTTCTGGTCCAGGAACACGGGCACACAGAAGAAGGAGAGCTCCACCTTCTTCCGCTTCTGCTCCCTGAGGACGCCGGTCCGGTCCAGGAACAGGGGCTCCTGGCTGGCCTGGGGCAGCACCACCGCCTTGCCGCTGACCAGCACCCGGCCGTTGATGCCCTCGCCGGCCTTGTAATGGGCCCGCTCCGCGGCCTGCCGCGACAGGCCGCGGGCCGCCTCGATCCGGAGCCCCTTCCCTTCCTCGTCCGCCAGCAGGATGGCGCCGTTGAGCGCCCCGAAGGCCTCGGCCAGAATTTCCAGGACCCTGGGCAGGGCGGAACGAATGTCCGAGGCCGCCAAGGCATGACTCAATTCCAGCAGGGGCGAGAGCTGAAGGGCGTCCTCTGAAGCAGGCATGGGACCTCCAAGGGTTCATTATACAAATTTGTAACATTGAACATCGTTAATGACAATTTTGTATTTATGAAAATGGAGGATCCCCCAGGTCCCCTGGAATCCCGCTCGGGCACCCTTTGCCATCCCGATCCCCCGCTTTCCGCACCCATGGTCCCGCCTTGACGATCCCGGGCCCTGGTCCCAGGATGAAAGCCTCCGGAAGTCCCATGACCCCTCGGTTTCCCTACCGCTATTGGCCCACCTACGCGGATCGCGCGTGGAGCGGTCGGGGTCCCTTCTAGCCTGCTTGGACAGCCCAGCATCCACCCCGATCCTTCCCTGGGATCGGGGTTTTCATTTCCCTTTGAAAGCCACGACCATGACCCACCAGGCCCTTGAGAACCTCAACATCGACGGCTTCGATCCGATGCCCTCACCCGGGGAGGTCCATGCGGCCCTGCCCGTGCCTGATGCGGTGGCGGAAACCGTGGCGAGAGGGCGCCGGGACCTCCAGCGCATCCTGGCCCGGGAGGATCACAGGCTCATGGTGGTGGTGGGGCCCTGCAGCATCCACGACCCGGTCGCCGGTCTGGACTACGCCCAGCGGCTCAAGGCCCTGTCCGACGAGGTCTCCGACACCCTGCTGCTGGTCATGCGGGTCTACTTCGAGAAGCCCCGCACCGCCGTGGGCTGGAAGGGCTTCATCAACGATCCCAGGATGGACGATTCCTTCCACATCGAGGAGGGCGTGCGCAAGGCCCGGGAATTCCTGCTGCGCATCGGCGAGATCGGCCTGCCGGCGGCCACCGAGGCCCTGGACCCCATCACACCCCAGTACCTCGGGGACCTCATCGCCTGGACAGCCATCGGGGCCAGGACCTCCGAGTCCCAGACCCACCGGGAGATGTCCAGCGGCCTGTCCACCCCGGTCGGCTTCAAGAACGCCACGGACGGCGACCTGGGCGCGGCCGTGAACGGGATCCTCTCGGCCTCCCACCCCCACAGCTTCCTGGGCATCAACGACCAGGGGCTGGCCGCCATCGTGCGCACCAAGGGGAACCCCCATGGCCACCTGGTCCTCCGCGGCGGCAGCGGCCGGCCCAACTACGACACCGTCAGCGTCTCCCTGGCCGAAGCGGCCCTCCGGAAGGCCGGCCTGCCGGAAAACCTGGTCGTGGACTGCTCCCACGCGAACAGCCTCAAGAACCCCCGCCTCCAGTCCCTGGTCCTCCAGGACTGCGCCCACCAGATCCTCCGGGGCAATGGCTCCATCGTGGGGGCCATGGTGGAGAGCTTCCTGGTGGAGGGCAACCAGCCCATTCCGGCGGACCTCTCCACCCTCAAGTATGGCTGTTCCGTCACCGACGCCTGCATTGGCTGGGAGGAGACCGTCACGATGATCAGGGAAACCCGGAACCTGCTGAAGGATGCTCTACCAAAGCGGTGAGGCGACCGCCTCGAAGCACACCCACCACACATGGGGACCTTTTGGAGATGGACCTCCGCCGGTCAAGGACCGAGCGGGGCTGCCTCAGCCCCGCTCGGTGCCGTTGATGAGTTCAGTTCACAACGACGGTGAACTGTGCGGCCAGTACGCCCAATTCGCTCGCCGTGGTTTCCCCTGAACTGTCCTTGGTCAGCACGTAGAAATTGTAAGTACCGGCGGCAGTCGGCGTGCCTTTGAGGATTCCCTTCGCCTGGTCGATGGAGGTCCCAGGCGGCAAGGTTCCCGATTCCAGCGTCCAGGTGTAGGGCGCCGTGCCTCCGGACGTGACCAGGGTGGCGGCATAGGGACTGCCGACCTTGCCGTTCGGCAGGTAGGGGTAATGCACATTGGTAACAAACGCCGAATAACAGGGGTTGGTGGTGTTGCCATTGCTGCTGTTGCAACCGGAAGTAAGGCTGAGTGTGACCGCGGCTGTCTTTGTGCTGCTACCGTCGGACACCTCGACGTAGAAGGTGTAGGAGCCGAGGGTCAAGGACTTCGGCGAGGCGTCGGTTACAACTCCGTTGATGGAAATGCTGAGGGACGGAAAGGGCAGCACGTATCCGGGGGCCGCGGTCCAGGTGTAGCCGCCGGTCCCCACATTTCCGCCGGTGGCGACTAGCAGGTACGGGAAGACGGCGCTGTAGGCGCCCCCGTTCTGGTCGATCACGCCGCTGACGACCTGGCTCGGGTAGATGGTCAGGGTGCTGGCGGCCCCAGCCGGGGNGATAGAGGAGGTCGTGGTTCCAGAGATGCTGCCTGAGGTTGCCGTGATGACCGCCGTGCCCGAACCCACGCCAGTCAGCAGGCCGCTCGCGGAAACCGTGGCCACAGCAGTGGCGCCCGAGGTCCAGGTCACCGATGAGGTGATGTTGGCCGTGCTGCCGTCGGAATAGGTGCCCGTAGCAGTCAACTGCTGGGTGGTCCCCACGGCGAGACTGGGACTCGCTGGTGTCACGGCAATCGACTGCAAGGTCGCGACGGTTACCGTGAGAGTCGTGGTCCCGGAAACGCTTCCCAGGGTCGCCGTGATGATCGAGGTCCCTGCATCAACTCCAGTGGCAAGGCCGCCCGTGGAAATCGTGGCCACTGAAGAGGTAGCTGAGGCCCAGGTGACCGAGGCGGTGATGGCCTTGGTGGTGCCGTCGGAGTAGGTGCCCGTGGCCGTGAACTGCTTGGTCAGGCCCTTGGTGATGGTCGGACTGGCCGGTGTCACAGTGATCGACTGCAGCGTGGCGGCGGTCACCGTAAGCGTCGTGGTCCCGGAAACATCACCCAAGGTCGCGGAGATGACCGAGGATCCTGCCGCGACACTAGTCGCGAGACCGCTCGCGGAAATCGTGGCCACTGCGGGGGAGCCTGAGGTCCAGGTCACCGAAGCAGAGATGTCCTGGGTCGTGCCGTCGGAATAGGTGCCCGTCGCCTTGAACAGATCCGTCACGCCGCCCGCGATGCTGGGATTGGCGGGCGTCACGGCGATCGATTGCAGCGTGGCGGCGGTCACTGTGAGGGTCGCCTTCCCGGAGATGCTTCCGGAGGTCGCGGTGATGACCGACGAGCCCGCTGCGAGGCTGGTGACGAGGCCACCCGTGGTGACCGTGGCGACAGAGGTGGTCCCCGAGGTCCAGGTTGCCGAGGCCGTGATGTCCTTGGAAGAGCCATCGGAGTAGGTGCCTGTCGCCGTGAACTGCCGGACCAGAGCCGCCGGGACAGTAAGGCTGGCAGGCGTGAGTGCTATGGATTGCAGGGTCGCCACCGGGGCCGGCGTGCTCCCGCCCCCGCCTCCGCCACATCCTGCGAAGAGCAGCGATGCCAGAAGGGTGAGCGTTATTGAAATCCTGCTTCGCCACGGTTTCATGCCTAGACCCCCTTAAGAAATGAATTGTTTCGAATGCCAGTGAGCCTCTCACCGGTGTTATTGATCGCAGGGTAATTCCAGGGCAGTCCTGGGGCAGTGGGCAGTCTTTGGCATGGGATGGCGGGTTGAAGGCCCCCATCATGACCCCGGTCAAGGGTGCAAGACAGCGAAATCGGGAATTAATTTAAGGCGAGCCCTTCAATTGCAGAGGGGGGCGCTAACCGCCCCCCTCTGCCGGGACCAGAAAGGATCCTAC
>TBL_comb47_HYPODRAFT_10007955_pt1 | contig 10980 bp, 11 predicted proteins | sample TroBogypolimnion_40_FD_10682 | JGI IMG/M metagenome (IMG submission 10682) | reverse complement strand
GAACTGCAATTACCTCACGCCAGCGCCGGCTGCAAGGCCAACGGTTCAACATCGCGTTCGATCTGCTTTTGTCTGTCGTAACGCACCAGACGCAGATCGTAATCCGACTGCAAGCCCGTCCACATTTCCGCCGTCGTGCCAAAGTAGCGCGCCAGCCGCAACGCGGTGTCCGCCGTGACGCCGCGTTTTTCCAAAACTATTTCATTGATGCGCCGCGGCGGAACATTCAGCGCCCGCGCCAGGGCGTTCTGCGACAATTCGCGCGGCTTCATGAATTCCTCGCGCAGAATTTCGCCGGGATGAATCGGAGCCAGTTTGTTTGTTTTCGTCATCAATGCCTAAATTGAATCTGTTTGCTGACCTTGGCCAGGCGTTTTTCCACATCGCCCTTGTGCGCCAGCGGGTCGACGTCCGTGGCCCAGAGTTTTTTCACCATCTCGCGCTGCGGCACGAACGGGCATTTCGCCTTGGGATTTTTATGCGCGTCGTCAATCTGCCGCAACGCCAGTTGCGCGCCGGTCATCACCGAGGAATTGCCAAACTGTGAATTCAATTTGTGCGTCGCGTCGTCGAGCGCGCCCCAGCGTTCCGCGCCCGTGCGGCCCCACAACGTCGGCTGCGTGTCCAGCCGCGCCAGGTTCCAGAACGCGATGCGGATCTGCCGGACCGGCTTGAACTGCCCGTTCATGCAGTCGTGAAAAATTCCTTCCAACACCGTGTTGAAAGTGGAATTCAAAAACTGCGGTTCGCGGAAACGATGCGAGCCACCGACCTCGGTGAAATCGTTGAAGCGGATCGTCAGCAAGAGCTCGCGCGCTTGCAACTGCTCACGACGTAACTGTCCGGTCAACCGCGTCGCCTCGCTCAAGGCGAACGTCAGCGCCGCGCCGTAATCCGGCTCGTCGTAAGGCAGCGTGGTGTTGCTGGAGATCGTCGTGCGGTCCTTCACCTCGAGCAGCAGCGGCTCGTTCCACTGGCCGTTGGCGAAGAGCCAGAGTTGCTGGCCCCAGATGCCGAACTTCTGCTTGAGCAGCGGCGACGGTAGTTTGGCGACGTGGCCGAACGTCAGCGCACCCAGCGCGGCGAGCGAGCGTTGACGGTTCTTGCCGATGCCGGAAAGTTCGCGCACGGAACGGTCCTTCAAAAATTCCTTTTCGTCGCCTGCTTTGATCTCGAGAAAGCCCGGCTTGCCCGCGTCGGTGGCGAGCTTGGCGAGGCGCGAGGAATTCGCAAGGCCGGCAGACACGGGCAATTTCACTTCACGCAAAATCCGCGCGCAAATCTCCTTCACATATTTTTCCGGCGTCGTGTCGCGCCAGACGTGACGATCCATCGTCGTGAGGTCAAGGAAGCCATCGTCGATCGAGACCGGCACGAGCATGGGCGAGTATTGTTCCAAGATGTGAAACATTTCCGCCGAGAGCCGCCGATATTCGTCGTAATGCGGCCGACACAAAACACCGTGCGGACAAAGCCGCTGCGCTTCGAAGCACGCCATGCCGGTCTTGACGCCAGATTGTTTCGCCGCCCGGTTCGCCGCGATCACGATGCCGTCGCCCCGCCGCCCGCCGCCGACCCACACGGCCCGGCCTTCCAGTTTTTTGTCGAGCGCGATCTCGCAGCTCGCAAAAAAACTGTCGCCGTCCACGTGCAGAATCCGGTTCTTCAAGTCAGGTGACATTAAGCCGTCGTCCGCCGCCACGCCATGCAGAGTTGTTCACAGCGGCAGATGACGGGAACATTTTGCCAGAGCCGCACGGACAAATACTGTCCAAGGTAAAAAAGAATCGGGAGTATGTAGATAACGCAAACCGCCGGATTATTCCATGCATGGAACGCTGGCAATCTTCAATAAAATTGGGTGTTAAGTTCGCAATGTGTCTCACAAAAATTTACGAATTTGCGGGGGTTACCCAGCCAATGTCCTACCTCGTCATGGAAGATCGTTCCATGAATGTTAAGCAACATCCTGAACTTGCAAAATCGGACATCATTAAGCACCTGCCCAAAGCCTGTGGTGATGACAAGGCTGCGGTTGAGTTCTTTGAACGGCAACGCTGGGGCAACTCACCCATATGCCCCCATTGCCATAGCGCCGACGTTTACAAGATGACAAGCCGCGCTGGCGGGCGGAATAAACGCTTTCTCTGGCGCTGCCGCGCTTGCGGTGAGCAATACACGGTTCGCACGGGCGCGATTTACGAAGATTCGAAGTTGCCCTTGCGGCATTGGGCGTATGGGTTCTGGCGCGTTTGCGCCAGCAAGAAGGGCGTGAGTGCGCGGGAGATTGAACGCAACTGTCAAATCGCCTACAAATCGGCTTTGTTCCTCATGCACCGGATTCGCTTCGCGCTGACGGTAGACCAAGCAAGCCGGCAGAAACTCGGCAATACGACAGGCATCTGCGAAGTGGATGAGACTTTTGTGGGTGGAAAACCACGGCCAGGGGATCCGCGAACCGTGTTGCCCGGCTATCGCAAGAACTCCCTCAAAGTTCCGGTCGTCGCGGTGGTGGAGCGCGGTGGCCATGTCCGCACCAAGGTCGTGCCGCAGGTGACTCAGAACAATGTGGGCCATTTTCTTTTTGAAAACATTGAAAATGGCACCATCGTCAACACCGATCAAAGCCAAGTTTATCACACCATCCTTTATCCGATCATCAAGCATCTCGGCGGCCGGCACGACCTTGTGAATCATTCCAAGCAGCAATACAACCGGCGCAATGCGGATGGCACCACCTCCGGAGTAAATTGTGCCGAATCGTTTTTCGCTTTGATCAAACGCGGACTGCTGGGAACGTTTCATGCCGTGAGCAAGGAGCATCTCCACCGCTATTGTGACGAATTCGCTTTTCGCTGGGACACGCGCAAACTCAATGACGGCCAACGAATTGTCGAAGCAGTCAAACGCACCGAAGGCAAGCGGCTGACTTATGACGAATGCGTATGCCGGGCTTAAAATTCCAACCTCAATTTGTGTTATCTACATACTCCCGTGAATTTATATTGGTAGCGTCGAGCCTATGGCTCGATTGGTTTCAGCCACTGGCCGAACGCTAAAACAAAAAAAGCGCGAAGTGGAAATGCACTTCGCGCTTGGTGAGATTGCCAATGACTAGGTCAAAACGATCTTGTCGCCGTCTTTCAACGTGACGATCGCTTTCTTCCAGTCGGGCGCCTTGCCGGCCTGCGCAGTGCGCTTGCGGCGGGCCTTGCCACGCACATTGAGCGTGTTGACCTTGGTGACCTTGACCTTGAACAGTTCCTGCACGGCCTGCCGAATCTGCGGCTTAGTCGCGAGGCGGTCGGCCACGATGGTGTATTGGTTATACTTTTCGCCCTGGCGCGTGCCTTTTTCTGTGAGGCGGACAGTCTTGATGATTTCGAAAGGGTTCATGTTATTCGTTGGTCAAACGGGCTTCAACGGTTTCAAACGCGCTCTTGGTGAAGAGCAATTTGTCCGGGCGCAAAATGTCGTAGGTGTTCAGCAAATCGCCCGTCGTCATCGTGACGTAGGAGATGTTGCGAGAGGCGAGCGTAAGGTTCTTGTCCGCCGCCGCCACGATGAGCGTGGTGCCTTGCAGCTCTAGCTTGTCAATGATGTTGGAGAAATCCTTCGTCTTGGGTGAAGACAGTTTCAAATCGTCCACGATGATCACGTCGCCCAGCTTGATGCGCTCGCTCAAAGCCTTCCGCAGCGCGAGCTGCTTGGTCTTCTTGGAGATCGTCTTGCTGAAATCGCGGGGCTTCGGACCGAACACCACGCCGCCACCCGCCCACAACGGGGAGCGGACGGAACCGGCGCGGGCACGACCGGTGCCTTTTTGCTTCCACGGCTTCTTGTTGGAACCCTGGACTTCGCCAGCGGTCTTGGTGCAGGCGGTGCCGCTGCGCTGTGCCGCGCGATACGCGGTCACCGCATCGTGAACGGCCTGGGTGCCGCGTCCGTTTTCAATCATTTCGAACTTCACTTCCAGTTCGCCCTGATTTTTTCCTTCTAAATTTTTAATGGCAATTTTCATGGCGCGTTATTTCTTGGCGGCTGCGGGAGCGGCGGCGGCTTTTTTATCAGCAGCTTTTTTCTTGTTGGAGATGCTGACCGGCGGCTTCCAGCCCTTCGGACGTTTCTTGGATTCGCGGATGACGACGTAATCGCCTTCAGCGCCGGGAATCGAGCCCTTGATGAGCAGCAAATTGTCGGATTCACGAACCTGGATGACTTCCAGATTCTGCGTGGTGCGCGTGTCCTGACCCATGTGACCGGGCATCTTCATGCCGCGCATAACGGTGCCGGGGAACAAACGCTGACCGATGGCGCCGGAGCGGCGATGCCAGCCCTTCGCACCGTGCGTGGAATCACCACCGGCGAACCGATGGCGCTTCACGACACCTTCAAAGCCGCGACCCTTGGTCGTGCCGATGGCGTCGATGAAATCGCCGACAGAAAACAGTGTCGGTCCGACGATGTCGCCGGGCTTCACGTCTTTGGAGAAATCACGGAACTCGCGGATGCGTTTCACCGCCGCGCCGTTCTGTTTCTTGATGTGACCGAGCAAGGCCTTCGACAGGCGCTGTTCCTTCTGATCGTCAAAGCCGAGTTGGACGGAATTATATCCATCTTTGCCGCCTTGCGTTTTGACCTGCAACACGCGGTTGGGTCCGCAGAGCACAACGGTCACGGGAGTGACGTTGCCGCTGGCGTCATAGACGCGCGTGTGTCCGAGTTTTTTTCCTAAAAGTCCGAGTGGCATGGTATTCCTTAAATCAAATTTTGATGGTGATGTCCACGCCGGCGGGCAAATTGAGTTTCTTCAATTCGTCCACGGTCTTGGCCGTTGGATCAAGGATGTCGATGAGCCGCTTGTGCGTGCGCTGCTCGAAGGTTTCCTGCGATTTTTTGTCCGAGTGCGGCGAGCGTTGAACGGTGAAGCGTTCGATGCGGGTCGGCAGCGGGATGGGCCCGGCGACGCGAGCGCCAGTGCGTTTGACAGTGTCCGCGATTTCGCGAGCGGACTGGTCTATGACACGGTGGTCATAGGCCTTGAGCCGGATTCTGATGCGTTGTGCAGCCATATAAAGAGCGATTGTATAGTTATGGTTGTGTTTGTTAAGTGCGAGCCGCCGGTTTCTTGGCAGCCGCGTCCAAAATCGTAGTCAATACACTATTCGGAACCTGCGCGAACGTCAACGGTTCCATGGAATAGGAAGCGCGGCCCTTCGACAGCGAACGGATCGCCGTCGCGTAGCCGAACATTTCAGCCAGCGGCACCTGCGCGTTGAGAATGGTCTGACCGTTCTTCGCCTCAATGCTGACAATCGTGCCGCGACGACGGTTGATGTCGCCGAGCAGGTCGCCCTGATATTCATCAGGCGTGGTGCATTCCACTTTCATGATCGGTTCGAGCAGGATCGGACCCGCTTTCTTGAAAGCATCTTTGAGCGCGAAGATGCCGGCCATCTTGAACGCGAGTTCGTTCGAGTCCACTTCGTGGAACGAGCCGTCCACCACTTCGCACTTGATGTCAATGACCTGATAGCCGGCGTAAACGCCGCTCTTGATGGCTTCTTCAATGCCGTCGATCACTTTCGGAATGAATTCCTTCGGAATCGCGCCGCCGACGATTTCGTCCACGACTTCGACGCCCTTGCCCTTTTCATTCGGGTAAACTTTGATGCAGGCGTGGCCGTATTGGCCGCGACCGCCGGATTGACGGATGAATTTGCCTTCGCCTTCCGCTTCCTTGGTGATGGTTTCGCGATACGCGATCTGCGGCGCGCCGGTGTTGGCTTCCACTTTGAATTCGCGCTTGAGACGGTCGATGATGATTTCCAGATGCAACTCGCCCATGCCCGCGATGATGAGCTGGCTGGTCTCTTCGTTCGTGAAGCAGCGGAACGTCGGATCTTCTTCGGCGAGCCGTTGCAAGCCTTCGGACATCTTGTCGCGATCCTGTTTGGTCTTCGGTTCGACGGCCATCGAAATGACGGGCTCGGGAAACGTCGGCGGTTCGAGCGTCACGTCAAAATTTTCGTCGCACAGCGTGTCGCCGGTGGTGATGTTGCGCAGGCCGACCAGCGCGGCGATGTCGCCGGCATACACATGGTCGATGTCCTTGCGTTCGCTGCCCTGAATGACCATTAGGCGGCTGACACGCTCGCGTTTACGCGTGCGGGGATTGTAAATGTTGTCGCCCTTTTTGAGCTGACCGGAATACACGCGGAAGAACACCAACTTGCCCGCGAAAGGATCGGTCCAGAGTTTGAACGCCAGCGAGCAAAACTTGCCGTGGTCGTCCGCCTCGACTTTGATTTTGTCTTCCGTGCCGGGCACCAAACCTTCGGCGCACGGAATATCCAGCGGGCCGGGCAAATAATCAATGACCGCGTCCACCAAAACCTGGACGCCCTTTTTCTTGAACGCCGAACCGCAGAGGACGGGAACCAGTTCAATCTTGCAGGTGAGCCGGCGGATGGCCGCCTTGAGGAGCGGCGCGGTGATCGGCTTTTCCTCGAGCACCAGATTGGCAATCTCGTCGTCCTTGTTGGAAACGGCGTCAATCAATTCCGCGAGTGCGGCCTTGGCGCGTTCCTGGTCGGCCGGCGCGATGTCCCGGATCTCGTAATTGAGGCCTTCGTTGGCCTCGCCGGGTCCCCAATAAATGGTCTTCTGATTGACGACGTCAATCACGCCCTCAAAGCCACCATCGACGGCCTTACCTTCAAACTCGCAGGGGCCCTGGCCCAGCGGGAGGAAAATCGGGAAGGCATACGCGCGCAGTTTCGTGCGCATGTCGTTCAACGCGTTTTCGAAATTCGCGCCGATGCGGTCCATCTTGTTCACGAACGCAATGCGCGGGACGTGATACTTGGTCGCCTGACGCCAGACGGTTTCAGATTGCGGCTGCACGCCGGCAACGCCACAGAACACGGCGACCGCGCCATCTAGCACGCGCATGGAGCGTTCAACTTCAGCGGTGAAATCCACGTGACCGGGTGTGTCAATGATGTTGACGCGATGGGTGATGTCCTTGAACGCCTTGTAAATCTTGTCTTCGCCGGGCTTGGCGCATTTCTGCGTCCAGAAGCAGGTGACGGCGGCGGACGTGATCGTGATGCCGCGTTCCTTTTCCTGCTCCATCCAGTCAGTGACCGTGTTGCCGTCATCCACGTCGCCGATTTTATGGATCAGGCCGGTGTAAAACAAAATTCGTTCCGTGGTCGTCGTCTTGCCGGCATCAATGTGCGCGGCGATGCCGATGTTGCGCGTGCGCTCCATCGTATATTGACGGCCCGGGGCGTTCACCGATTTGACGGTTTCTGTCGCTGCTGCACTCATGATTCTAAATTCGTTGATTTACCAGACTAAAAACGCCCCAGCACCATGCCGGGGCGCAAAAATTATTTCAATTATACTCTACCAGCGGAAATGGGCGAATGCCTTGTTGGCCTGCGCCATCTTATGCACCTCGTCACGTTTACGGATGGCGTTCCCCTGCCCTTGATACGCTTCCAAGATCTCCGCGGCCAGCGCGACGCCCATCGGCGTGCCTTTGCGGGCATCCGCGAAATCCACAATCCAGCGGAGCGCCAAAGCGTTCTGCCGGTCGCTCGGGATTTCCAACGGCACCTGATACGTGGCGCCACCGACGCGGCGGGCCTTCGTCTCGATGCGGGGCTTGGCGTTGTCCACCGCGCGCTGCAAGATATCGATCGGGTTGCTCGCGGGATTCTTTTCCGAGATGCTGTCGAACGCGCCATAGACGATGCGTTCCGCCGTGCTCTTCTTGCCGCCTTGCATGATGGTGTTCACCAGGCGCGCGACGAGCACGCTCTGAAATTTGCCATCGCGGTTAACGGGCCTTCTGGTTGCTTGACGTCTGCGGGACATGAATTATTAAATCGTTGAGTTGTTAAAAGTTTACTTGGCGGCGGCGGCGGCTTTCTTCGGGCGCTTCACGCCGTATTTGGAACGGCTCACGCGGCGCTTTTCCACACCGGCGGCGTCGAGCGTGCCGCGCACGATGTGGTAGCGCACACCGGGCAAATCCTTGACCTTGCCACCGCGGATGAGCACGATGCTGTGCTCCTGCAAATTATGCCCCTCGTCCGGAATGTAGGCGATGACTTCGTAGCCGTTCGTCAAGCGAACTTTGGCCACTTTGCGCATGGCGGAGTTCGGCTTCTTGGGCGTGCGCGTCATGACCTGGATGCAGACGCCGCGGCGGAACGGCGACCCCTGCAACGCGGGCGACTTGGACTTGTAGTTGACTTTAGTGCGGCCCTGACGGACCAGTTGATTAATTGTCGGCATCTTAAAAGTATTTTGACCAAATCCCGGCACACCTGTTCCGGTCAAATGGAGCGCGGAATATATCAAACGCGATTTTCCTTGCAACAATTATTTCCACGTTTTTTGCGTTGGCTGCGCCAAAACCATGTTTGCCGGATAATTTTGTCCGCCGCCGGTGGCTTTTCAGCCGGACCCAAGCCCCAACTCGCCAGCGGGCGACTGAGAAGCAAACTGACTTGGCCTCCACTTCGGATAGATGATAAAATGTTTTCGGTCCGGACCCCGCCCAACCGCCGGCCCGATTCCGTCCAATGGCGCGAGCTCGAGAAATCACAAGCTCGGTTGCGACTGCCCAGTGGACGAGAATTTGCCTTTCATCGCGCATCGGGCTCCAAGCGCAAAACTCATCGGCTATCAGGCGGGGTTTGCAGGCAGTCTGGAATTTATTGCGTGGCCTGTGGTCCGCGATGATTGGAGATTAAACCAGTGACGTTGGATTCTGTTGCCGAGTCGTCGCCATGTTCCTATCTTTACGCGTATCACAATCTGGACAGTCTCCGTCAGTGCACCGCTTATGAAAACAAAAGTCCGGACACAAAAAAGTTCACCCGCACGCCGCAGCGCGCGGCCAGCGATTCCGGCAATCGGCGGGAAGACCACTTTCCCCGAAACGCTGCTGCGTCAAGCCGATGGCGTGCGCACGGCGGGCCTGGCCTGTGTCAAACGGATGCCTTCTTATCTGCAATTGCTGCGGGTTTTGCAGGCGGCGGGCCAGGAGCATGTGTCCGGCACCGTGCTGGCGGGGGTGCATCATTTGGAGCCGGTCATTGTGCGGAAGGATCTGGCCATCACCGGCGCGGTGGGCACGCCGCGCATCGGTTTTCGCATTCCAGAGTTGATTGCCGCCATCGAACGGTTCCTCGGCTGGGACCACCAGACGAAGGCGGTGCTGGTTGGCGTCGGCAATCTGGGCACGGCGCTGCTGGGTTACCAAGGCTTTCATGACTTCGGCTTTCGGATTGTGGGCGCGTTTGACAACGACCCGAAAATTGTGGGCCAGTGGGTTCACGGACGACAGGTGCAGGCCATCGGGCAGTTGATACCCTTTGTCCGGCGCGGTGAAATTTTGCTGGGCATGTTGACGGTCCCGGGACCGGCGGCGCAGAAAACCGCCGAAGTGATGGTGCGGGCCGGCATCAAGGGAATATGGAATTTCACTCCCGCCAAGCTGCACCTGCCAAAAGAGGTGATGACCCAGAAGGAAGACCTCGCGGAAGGTCTTGCCGTGCTTTCCCATCGCATTAAAAAAATCGCAGCGTGAGTCCAAAGGCTCGTCGCCTCGAAATAAAACCGTAAGAATTGAATCTGGAAGCTTGGCGGAATACCCATTCTTTCAATCACCCAAATGAGTCTTGGCGAGGGTGGAGTGATGGGGCGCCATTGATGGCTACCCGGACACTCAAAAAACCTTTCTACAATTTAGGGCAACGACTGCCAGTGAAATCAGCAGAACACTAAATCCCATGGATGATGTTATGCGACGCCAGGGATTGATCCGTTTAAACCGTTCTAGGCCGCTCCACAAGCGCCCGAGGCCGGGCGCGGCCAAATCCATCACTTCACCGGCATCTGGGTGCTGAACGGCTCGGCTGGCAGGCCCGCTTGGTTGAACAGATTCGGCTGCGCGAGCTGATGCCACGCAAACCGCACGGCGACGGGTTTGTCCACACCGACGGCGGAAACTTCCACGGTCTGGCCCGCAATCTTCGCATCGGCCGGAACGAATCTGCCATCAGCGCCGGCAATCGTGAACCAGGTCAGCGGCTGGCCGTCTTTGCTCACGAGACCGCCATGGGCGTGCGCGAATTTCAGCACCGCCTTGTTGCCGGCGATTTTCATTTTCTCAAACGCGGGACCGGCGCTGGGCACTTCCTTGTCGTATGTCTCATCCAGCGCCAGCAACGCGAGCCGGTGACCGACCGTGGCCTTGTCGCGCGGATGGATATCGTTCAGGTCGTCCACGAGATCGGTGGTCACGATCATGCCGGTGTGCGGGATGTGGCGCGCGGCGCGGGCTTGCTGCACCCAGAAACGCGGCAGCGGGTCGGTGTCGGCCACATAGTTCGTGGTGTCCTTGATGTATTTGAACGGGGCGATCTGCACGAAGTAGAACGGGAACGGACCTTCGTTCCAAACCTTGCGCCAGCCGCCGACGAGCGCGGCCATCTTCAAATCGTAGTTGGTGTCGCCGCGGTTGGACTCGCCCTGATACCAGATGGCCCCGCGCAAGGCGAAGCCGGCAATGGGTGCAATCATCGCGTTGTAGAGCACGGTGGGCGCGGTGTTGGGAATCTTGTTGGTGCCAAAGCCCGGTGAGGTGATGGGCGCGAGCGACGGCACGGATTGAAAACCCGCCGGCGGCGTCCACGGCTCAATCTTGGTGCCGCCCCAGGACGAGTGGATCAAACCCACGGGCACGTTCAAGTTGGTGTGCAGGTCGCGGCCGAAGAAATACGCGGCGGCCGAAAAATGGATCGCGTCCAGCGCGTTGGAGCTGCATTCCTGCCAGCCGTGAAACTTCTCCAGATCGGCGCGCGGCGTGGCGGAGAGCATCTTCTCGACCTGGAAGATGCGGATGTTGGGATGGTTTGCGGCGGCGAGTTCCTGTTCGGCATTGAGGGTGGGTCTCTG
>TBL_comb47_HYPODRAFT_10007954_pt1 | contig 10980 bp, 7 predicted proteins | sample TroBogypolimnion_40_FD_10682 | JGI IMG/M metagenome (IMG submission 10682) | reverse complement strand
TTAATCTGAAAAGGTTTAGCGCGGTAGGCACCGCAGAAGGTGCAACGGTTATGAGAACAGCCGGTGGTAACCTGGAGGATTAGGGAAAAGGCCTCACTGGGAGGACGGATAATATCGCCTTGAATATCCAAAAGATTAAAGAATTTCTCCAAAAAAAAATCTGGTTTAACTGGTAAATATTAAATAAATACAATTGGTTGAATCAACACGTTACCGTTCACCAATAGCCACATTGTGACACTTCGGCAAAGTCTGTGGTTTGTGGAGATCCACAGAAGAGTCCACAGAAGAGTCCACAGAAGAGTCCACAAGCTCAACATGCTGGATTTATAGCGAATTATTTAATTCGAAGGTGGTAACTGAGGAGACGTCATTTATGCCGCAACATAATAAACAGAATATATACATTTTGATAGCTTGTACCGCAAGAGTTAGTACCAACCTTGAGTAAGAAAGAGATCTATAAAATGTTAACCGCTTGAGATTCAAACGCATAGCTTCGGCGAGATCCGAGATAAAGAATCAAAGCAGTCTTTATTGTCACAACGACAGTCCAAAGCCGAGCTCAGATTTTTTGTAAGATGTCCTGTAGAGAATCCAAATTAACACATCTCAATCACAATTCTGAGCTTTCACAAATAGCGTGGAGCGAGTTTCCTCGCTTGCAGAAGCAAACAAGGAGATCATCAGCATAGACCAATTGGCATGAATTACCGGTTGTAAAATCCGCGAATTATTGAGATACATTCTATTTTGTTACAGCTTCTTTTTTTTTCGTGAGCAACGCGCGTAAATATGAATATGAAGATCGATATAGCAAGCCGAAACATTCACGGAAGCTGTGTCAAAGATCAAGCGACTGAAAAAGAAGAGATATTGCTTCGAGCGATTTTTACTTTTTCAGCATCCTACTAATCTCGATCGTAAAAAGGGTGCAATGACGGCAACGACGCAAATCATGACCGAGGCTGACACTTGCCGGGAGTTAGTCACCCCGAAGCTAGTTGAGGCTGGTTGGGGAGTTGCACCGTACGTGATCGGTGAGCAGCGAACGTTTACGAATGGCCGCATCATAGTGACCGGCGGCCGTGTTCGCCGGGGCAAACAAAAACGGGCCGACTATCTGCTGTACTATCGTCGCGACTATCCGATAGCAGTCGTGGAAGCCAAGGAACTTGGTCAACCGGCAGAAACGGGAGTCCAGCAAGCCAAGGAATACGCGGAAATCCTTGGCCTCAAGTTCGCCTATGCCACTAACGGTCATAGAATAATAGAGATCGACTACGTCACCGGTACCGAGTGTGAGGTGGATCGCTTTGCCACTCCCGCCGAGCTATGGCAGCGGCTGACAACATCATCCCCGCTACCTGAACACACCACGCCGCACTTGCTCGAGCCGTTCAATTTGATATCAGGCAAAGTGCCTCGCTACTACCAGCAAATCGCGATCGACCTCGTGATGCAGGCCATTCTTCTGGGACAGAAACGAGTGCTCATCACCATGGCCACAGGTACTGGCAAAACCTGCATAGCATTTCAGCTCTGCTGGAAGCTGTGGAACAGCCGCTGGAACCGCACTGGAGAGTATCGCCGCCCGAAGATCCTGTTCCTTGCCGACCGCAACATCCTCGTTGATGACCCGATGGCTAAGATGTTTGCACCCTTCGGTGACGCCCGACACAAGATCGTCAGCGGTGATGTGAGCAAGAGCCGGGACATGTATTTCGGTATATATCAGGCGCTGGCCACCGCAAACGAGGAGGTGTTCCGCCAATACCGCCCGGACTTTTTCGACCTGATCATCATCGACGAGTGTCACCGTGGCTCCAGTCGCATTGACAGTAACTGGCGCGCTGTCCTTGATTACTTCGCACCCGCAGTTCAGTTCGGCATGACGGCCACCCCACTACGTGATGAGTCGCGCGATAGCTACGAATACTTCGGTAATCCCGTCTATACCTATAGCCTACGTCAAGGCATTGAGGATGGATTCCTCGCGCCTTACCGGGTCCACCGCGTGATTACTACTGTAGATGCCGCAGGCTGGAGACCCTCCAAGGATGAGCTCGATCGCTTCGGCCGCCCCGTGCCGGACGAAGAATATCAGACCAAAGATTTTGAACGCGTCATTGCTCTGCGTTCTCGTACCAAGGCGATTGCCAAGCATCTCTCCGCCTTCCTCAAAGGTACCGACCGCTTCGGCAAAACCATCGTGTTTTGTGTCGACCAGGAACATGCCGCTGAAATGCGCCAGGAGCTGATCAACCTGAACAGTGATCTGGTCAAACAATATCCGGATTATGTCTGCCGTGTCACGGCCGACGAAGGCGCCATCGGCCTTACCCACCTCGCGCATTTCCAGGACATCGACAAACCTACACCAGTGATCCTGACCACCTCGCAGTTACTCACCACCGGTGTTGACGCCGAGATGGTGAAAAATGTTGTCTTGGCGCGCGTCGTCGGCTCCCGCTCCGAGTTCAAGCAGATCATCGGGCGCGGCACACGCCTGAGAATCGATTATGGTAAAGAATACTTCAACATCGTCGACTTTACCGGCACCGCCACCCGGCACTTCGCTGATCCGGATTTTGACGGTGACCCGACGCGCATCGAGGAAGTGACCGTTGATGAGACAGGTGAGACTGTGGATACCATCGTCGAGACTCCACTCACCGTCGAAGAACCGCTGGCCGATTACAATGTTGATACCACCGACACCGAGGACGGTCAGGGTGAGATTATAACGGAGCCATCCAAGGAGCCACGTAAATTTTATGTGGACGGCGGCGACGTCGAGGTTATCGGCCATCTGGTCTACGACCTCGACTCCGACGGCAAAAAGCTCCAGGTCGTCAAGTACACCGAATACTCGGGCCGCACCGTTCGAACCCTGTACCCCAACCGCGATGCGCTGCAATCCGCCTGGGCAAATCCCGATACCCGCGCCGAGGTCCTCCGCGAACTGACCGAGCGCGGTATCAACTTTGAGGAATTGGCTGCCAGCGCGGACCAACCCGATACCGATCCCTTCGACCTTTTATGCCACCTGGCATGGAATGCCCCACTGCTCACCCGGCGCCAGCGCGCTGATCAGGCAAGAAAGGCAGCGCAGGATTTGTTCAGCCAATACGGTGACTCGGCCCGTGAAATTCTTACTCTGCTGCTCGACAAGTACATCGAACGTGGCATCGTTCAGTTCAACGCTCTGTCCGAGATGATGAAAGTGCAACCCTTCGACAGCTACGGCAGTCCGTCCGAAATCGCCACCCGGCATTTCGGCGGCATCAAGCCTTTCAAAGAAGCCGTCTCGCGCTTACAGACGGCCCTTTACCAATGACAAGGATCTCCTGAATGTCTGTAACCGAAAAAAAGACCAGAACAAAACGTGCCAAGGCGCCTTTAACCACACGCGACAACCTGTCGGTATTGATCGGCAGCGCCCGCAAAATCCTGCGCAAAGACAAGGGGCTCAACGGAGATGTGGACCGTTTGCCGCTGCTCACCTGGGTGATGTTCCTCAAGTTCCTCGACGACCTTGAAGTTGGCCATGAGGAAGAAGCCGAGCTGGACGGCAAGCCCTATCACCCCATCATTGAAGCACCCTACCGTTGGCGCGACTGGGCCGCCCGCGAGGATGGCCTCACCGGTGATGAACTGCTGACCTTTATTAATCAGGACGAATGCCATCGTGCTGATGGATCGCGAGGCGCTGGCCTATTCGCCTATCTACGTGACTTGACCGGCAGCGGCGAAAAGGGCAGTCAGCGTGAGGTCATTGGCAATGTGTTTCGTGGTGTCCAGAACCGCATGGTCAGCGGCTACCTTCTGCGCGACATCATCAACAAAATCAATGGGATTCACTTCAGTAGCAGCGAGGAGATTCTCACCCTCTCGCATCTGTATGAATCCATGCTGCGCGAGATGCGTGACGCTGCTGGTGATTCTGGAGAGTTCTACACCCCACGCCCGGTAGTACGTTTTATGGTGCAGGCGAGCGATCCTCAACTCGGCGAAACCGTGCTCGATCCGGCCTGCGGCACCGGTGGCTTTCTCGTGGAAGCCTACGATCACATCGTCCAGCAGGTGACCACCCCTGACCAGCGCCGCACTCTACAATGCGACACTCTGTTCGGTCAGGAGGCCAAGCCTTTGCCATACATGCTGGTCCAGATGAACCTGTTGTTGCATGGTCTGGAAGCCCCGCAGATTGCCTATGGCAACACCCTGGAACGGCGCATCACCGAGATTGGTCACAACGAGCGGGTTGATGTGATCCTCACTAACCCGCCCTTTGGTGGCGAAGAAGAAGCCGGTATCAAGGCCAACTTCCCGGCCAACATGCAGACGGCAGAAACCGCGTTGTTGTTCCTGCAGTACATCATGCGAAAGTTACGCTATGTGGGCCACGGTGCTGAGCAAGGTGGCCGCGCTGCCGTCGTTGTGCCCAACGGCACTTTGTTTGGCGATGGCGTTAGTGCTGTCATCAAGGAGGAGATGCTCAAGGAATACCGTCTGCACACCATCGTGCGCCTGCCGCAGGGCGTGTTCGCACCCTACACCGACATCACGGCCAACCTGTTGTTCTTCCAGCGCGGCGGCCCGACAGGAGATATTTGGTACTACGAGCTGCCTCCACCTGAAGGACGCAAGAAATATAGCAAGACCGCACCACTCCCTTTCGAAGCCTTCCAGCCGGTGCTCGATTGGTGGAAAAACCGTGAGGAAAGTCCGCAGGCCTGGCGTGTTAATTTTGCTGCCAAGCGCGACGCTGCCGTCGAAGCCGCCACGCCACACTGGCAAAAAGCTGAAACAGAAAGGTCTAGCACGCTGGCGCTGGGTAAGCCCATCCGTGAACTGGAGCAGACGATCAGCAACGCTGCCAACGGTGACAAGGCCGAGTTGCAAGGGCAGTTGCGCGAACTGAAGGCACAACAACATGACCATGAGTCTGAAGCCAAAGCTGCACAGGCCGTGGGTGATGCCATTTACTGGCCTATCTACAATCTGGACATCAAGAACCCGTTTACCGCCCAAGGATTGGAACACGCCGATCCCAAAGACCTGGTGGCCTCAATGCGTGCCGGTGAAGAAGAGGTGCTGCGTCTGCTGGGCGAGATCGAGGCACTGGTGTCTGAGGTGCAGGAATGACGCAGTGGCAGAAGGTGGCGCTGGGAGAGGTGCTCTGTAGATCGAGCGAGATGGCGATATGCGCACCGGATGTGGAATATCACGAAGTCACTATCCGCCTTTGGGGTAAAGGCGTCATCAGTCGCGGCAAGGTCCGTGGTATAGACGTGACAACGCCACGACACATTGTGCGTGCAAACCAACTGATTCTCTCTAAAATCGATGCGCGCAGCGGAGCAATAGGACTAGTTCCAGAAGAACTCGATGGTGCCATCGTGAGCAATGATTTCCCATCATTTGAGTTTATTGACCGCACCCAGTTCAATCCGACATTCATGGGATGGATGGTCCGCTCACGGCATTTTGTAGAGTTGTGTAAAGCTGCGAGCGAAGGTACTACCAACCGGGTTCGTATCAAGGAGGATCGTTTTCTCTCCCAGTTGATTTTCTTGCCACCGCTCTCGGAGCAACAGGCCATCGTCAGTAAACTTGACAATCTGGCCGACAAGGTGAGGCTAGTGAACGAACACCTCGAAGAAATCGAGCGCGACGCCGATCGGTTGCTCGCCGTACGTTTTTGTGACGCCATCGCCGATGCATCCCTGCGGCCAATGGCGGATGTGGCGCCACTGGTGAAGCGGGAAATCTCCATTGAACTTGCAGGCAGTTATCCCGAACTTGGTATCCGCTCCTTTGGCAGGGGGACTTTTCACAAGCCACCACTCTCTGGTGCTGAAGTCGGTACGAAGCGATTGTTCAGAATTGAACCTGGCGACTTACTTTTTTCCAACGTGTTCGCTTGGGAGGGCGCTATCGCAATTGCTCAATCAAAAGATTTTGGTCGCTTTGGCTCTCACCGCTTCATCACCTGCCTAACAGATCCTGCAACCACCACAGCAGAATTTTTGCGTTACTACTTCCTTACCGATAAAGGTTTGGAAAAGATTAGAGAAGCATCGCCCGGTGGAGCCGGCCGCAACCGAACGCTCGGTCGTGAAAAGCTGATGGCGATTCAGGTGCCGATCCCACCTCTCACAACACAGCGCACCTTCGATAAACTGCAAGCCACTATCGCCGCTCTGAAAGCCCGTCACGCCACTATCCGCGAGGCCAACAATGCACTGATTCCAGCGACGCTTGAACGCGTGTTCTCCAGGGTCGACTGAATGCAGTTCGTCCGCCAAGGTCCCGACATCCCCGAACGGCTAATAAAGGTGCACGAGGATGGCCGCGTCGTATTCTTCTGCGGCGCTGGAATCTCCTATCCAGCACGCCTGCTAGGTCTCGCCGGTCTGGTAAAAGTGTTTAGCTGGATGTCTATCATGATGCCAACAGGCGGTGAAAATGACAGTTAGCGGAAAATGCCAGAATTCGACTCACTCTGCGGAAGCTGTTGCTCTAGGCTTCTACTACCAAGCATTCTACGCGCTGCTTACCCTGATTGAGCGAGATACAGATAATGCTGCGATTGCCGTCGAACAGCTGGATGACATCGATTTAAAGGTCGACGGTCAAACGCTGCTGTTCCAGCTAAAACATTCGATCGTCGCAACACCGCCTTCCATAACGATCAAATCTCGTGCACTGTGGCGTACTATGAAGGTCTGGATCGACCTGCTTCCTCGGTTGGCGCTGTCTGAAACCACGTTTCACCTTGTCACAGTTGCCAACATTCAGAGCGAAAGTGTTATGACGGCTCTGACTTCCCTGGATACCAACCGTGAGGATCTAGTAATAGCCATGGTGGAAGAGGCCCAGAGCGTCATGGATGCACGCACCATTGCGGAAACGATGAAAAAGGCGCTGCCATATGCCGATCGTGTTGATGGATGCAAAGCATTTCTCGCACTCTCTGAGCCTGAACGGCTGAACCTTCTTCGCCGAACGCTCATTAAGCAAGATAGCCCTGCAATCGGCGAGATCGAGACTCTAGTAGCTAACCACTTGAAGCTTTTGCCACCGGAAGAACGCTCCACGGTCGCAAAGCGGCTCCTCGAGTGGTGGGATCGAGAAATCGTCTACTCACTTTGCGACAAGCGAGAACGAGTCATCTCGCGGGCGGAGTTGCAAAATCAAATCACCATCATCATCGGCGACATTGAGCAGGACAAACTTCTCCCTGATTTTGAGACGGTGAGCCAGCCTGAAGACTACCAACCAGATGGCATGCTTGCTCGTCAGGTCCGATTGGTTGAAGGTAAGCTATCGGATCTGTCTAAAGCTATTCGCGAGGAATGGAAGGCGCGCGAGCAGCGCTCGAAGTGGCTAAACGAGAAACCTAGCATGGCGACTGTGATAGGCGAGTACGACCTCGTCCTCCAGGAACATTGGTCTGACTATCATAGTCAAATGGCTGAGAACTGCGCCGGAGTTATGGATCAAGAGAAATGTGAGTCAGGCCTGAATATACTTCGCTGGACGCATGAGAAGGCACCCTTAATCGTACGTCCTATTGCCGCAGGCTGGAACGCACCGTACTATGTGCGGGGTAGCTATCAGGTGCTTGCGATCAATCTCAAAGTAGGATGGCACCCTGACTATCTGGCAATTCTGGGAGGCGACGAATGAGAGCCGGAGTTGCCCATGATGTCTTCTCGGAAACGAACCCGGCGTTTTGCGCCTATGTCCTGGCGGACTTCATTGCGGCTTTTATCACCGTGAATAAACTCGGTCCTGAGCTGCCGGTTGCATATCTTTCATTACCGGTAGCCCTATCTGGTGACCTCGGCGCTTCTTTTGAAAGAACTAACAAGAATACAGGGTTGCTTGAATGGTTGGAGCGAAACCCGAATATTCAGATCGGATTGGCCGAACGTTTGAATTGGTCCATGGATATCGTTACTGATGCTATCCGATTCGGTTGTTTTTCGAGGGTGTTGACGGTTACTCGGGGTGGTCGGCTAAGCCTGGGTAACCGTAAGATTAAAAAGATCGCCGTCAAAATGTTGAGTGAGGGTCCTGCTCAATCGTTCAAGCACGCCGAGCGGCTCGGTTACTGGTTTGCCGCTGCTGGCTCGACGAAGACGGTCTTCGATATGATGGGGCTCACGGTATGAAACGTTGGAACATCTCAAGAATTTTTTTTCTCGGCGTGGAAGGTCAACGACGCGATGTATCGCTCATGCCAGGCGTTGTAAACATCATTACTGGTGCCTCCGGGACGGGTAAGTCGACGCTTATAAAGGCGATTGATTACTGCCTAGGTTCTAGCAAGTGCGAACTACCAGCCCACGTCCGACGGCGCTGCGTGGCAGTTGGTGTCAAGTGGACGTGTGGTGATGCGGAGATCTTGGTCGGCCGGATTATTCCACCTGTTGGCCAGTCCACTAGCACCCGCATGTTTGCCGCGTCTGGGAATAATTTGCCTTTGCCAGAGACGTTACATGAGTTTGAAGGAGCAACCACGTTGGAAGCTGGCAAAGCTTTCATCGAGAGATCGTTTGGAATCGGCGACATTCCTGATGAGGTCGATACGTTCAACAATGCTTTCGGACGCGCCACCGTTCGGCATGTTACCCCCTACATGTTTGTGACCAAAGAGGTCATTTATAGTGAATCGGTGCTAATGCACGGGTTGGAGAAGCCGGAAAAGGCTCGTGGCATCGTCGCGACCATGCCGTATTTCCTACGCGTTACCGACGAGGCTAGCGCTATCGACGAGTCGCGTCTCCGGCGACTGCAACGAGCGCTCGACAAAGAAGAGGCGCGCGAACGTGCTCACGCGCAAGCTGATAGCGCACTAAAGCAGCACGCGACTACTCTACTTGGAGAGGCGTACCGAATTGGGATTTCCCCATACTCTCTATCCGACCAAACTGAAGATGAATTGCTCGCGCAACTTAAAAGCGTGTCGAACACCGAGTTAGAGGCGAACGCCTATCCAAACGAGAGTGAGCTCAGCGAACTACACACGCGCCGACGCCAGATTTTGAGCACACTGGCTACGGCTCGAAGAAGGTCGCAAGCGACCCAGACCGCTATTCGAGAGGCATCTGGCTTCGAGAATGCTGTAATTCGTCAACGTGAAAAGCTCATGCTGGCTGAGCACCTGCAGTTGCATGAAATTGCCGAAATTTGTCCGGTGTGCAGCGCCCCCTCCGATCTGGGGCGAGAGACGGCAAGGGCACTTCAATCGGCATTGTCGAAGGTTCGTACGGAAAGCGTCGCGGTCGAGCGTGTGAAACCAAAACTAGTCGAATACGATCGAGGTCTAGAGGAGGAAATTGGGAATCTGAACACCGACCTGCGCAGTGTGGACGACCAGATTCGGGGGTGGTTGCGTCAAAGCGAGGAGACAAAACGTTTATCTGACCTGGCTCAACTGCGAGCACATCTCTTGGGACGCATCTCATTTTTCTTGGAAGCGTCGATCGATGAGCCACGTCACTCAGCGCGCGACCTTACTGTGCTTCGTTCCGAGATCACAGAGTTGGAGGCGCGGGTTGACCGAGAGGCGAAGGCTATCAAACTTCGCCGTGCCGAGGCCAAGATCTCGCAGTTCGCATCCGAAGCCTTCTCGGCGCTGCCCACTGTGGCACCATGTATTAAGTCCGAGCTCAATTTCTCGGCTAGGCAGCCGGAACTCACTGTTATTGAAGGTGAAAGTGGGGCAGTTCTGCGGGTTCCCGATGTCGGCTCGGACCAAAATTATCTCGCAATGCACATCGCACTATCCTTCGCGTTTCAACGCTACTTTGAAGTGTCAAAGTCTCCAGTACCTGGCCTGCTGGTGTTTGATCAGATCAGCCGTCCTTATTTCCCGTCTAGCGCCGAGGACGACGAAACAGAAATCGACAGTCGGGCGGAGGATGAGGACGTGCAGGCGATGCGAAAGCACATCGACTTCTTGTTCGACGAGACAGCTCGTCGGATGGGCTTGCAAGTTTTGCTCATTGAGCACGCCTATTTCGCTGAGGATCTTCGGTATGTAACGGCTACACGTGAGCGGTGGACACGCGCCTCTGGTAGAGCACTGATCCCTCTAGATTGGTCGACACGCGCCGATGCTTAGGTGGAAGCCGAAGGCAGAATCGTTGTTTGGATCAGAGGTCTTTAATTAGAAAGAAAAGCAGCCCACCAGTAAGTCTGAGCGTACTGTGTTAAACGATAATTTTACGGAGAAGTAAATATGGCTGCAACTTTTGGTTTGTTAGAGAGAGTTACAAACATTCGTGAACATTGGCCTCGTGAAGATACGGATTTTACGCCTTGGTTAGCAGCAGAAGAGAATATCAGTATTCTCGGCGATGCTATAGGTCTCGACCTCGAAGTGCTGGAGCAGGAGAGAAACGTCGGTCCATTTCGAGCTGATATACTCTGCAAGAATTCGGCGGACAATACTCTTGTTTTGATTGAGAATCAGTTTGAGAAGACTGATCATAGTCATCTCGGTCAACTTTTCACTTATGCAGCGGGCCTTGACGCAGTTACTCTTATCTGGATTGTAGAAACCTTCACCGATGAGCACCGAGCCGCTCTTGATTGGTTGAACCGGATCACCGATGAGAAATTCCATTTCTTTGGTATCGAGATTGAACTCTGGAAGATCGGTGATTCACCGCCAGCACCTAAGTTCAACATTGTTTCAAAGCCGAACGAATGGGCCAAAACCATCAAAGAGAGCGCGGAAGCGTGTCATTCAACATTGTTAACACCATGGCAGGAGCTTCAGATCGAGTTCTGGAAACAGTTCGGTGCTTATATAGCGGCAAATAATTCGGCATTCAAACCTCCGAAGCCAGCAGCCAGCATCTGGATGGGTTACGGTATCGAACGATCATACACAACGTTAATCATCGCATTTTCGAAAAAAGATGCATGGGTTTACGTACAACTGGATAACAAAGAACG
>TBL_comb47_HYPODRAFT_10007953_pt1 | contig 10983 bp, 7 predicted proteins | sample TroBogypolimnion_40_FD_10682 | JGI IMG/M metagenome (IMG submission 10682) | reverse complement strand
CAGTTTAGTTTTAGGGAAATTTAGCTTCATCGAGAAGTCTTCGTACTTAGGTATGCCTGTACCTGTTCCAAAATCAACGCCTAGCTTAGCCATTGCTTCCAGAGTTGAATAACGCACGTTGAAAAGATAGGAAGAACCATCTTTCTTACTTATCGGACCTTCGGCACCCAATTCAAAACCATTAAAACCTATCTGACCTATAAACTCATGCTTTTCATTATTTCCATTACGCATCTTAAGATCAAATACACCCGATATAGCATTTCCATATTCTGCCGGAAAAGCAGCTGTGAGGAAATCAGAGTTTGACAATACATTATTATTAAGGATACAAACAGGACCACCAGTAGCCGAAAGCGCACCATAATGATTTGGATTAGGTATATCCACGCCATCCAGACGCCATAATAAACCCGAAGGAGTGTTACCACGAATAATAATATCGTTGCGGGCATCATTACTCCCAACTATACCTGCGTAATTCTGTGCCATACGTGCTACATCGTTTCTTGAACCTGCATAACGTCCTGTTTCTTCTATCGTAAAACTCCTTGAACTAACTGAAGTCATAGCATTATTTGTGCTTGACTTATCAGCATTAGCAGTAATTACTACAGTTTGTTGTGTAATAATATTCTCATCCATTTCAATATCCAACACTAATTCTTTTCCTGTGTTTAAGGTAAGATTGTTAAGATAAACTTCTTTGTATCCTATAAAAGAAATTTTTAAACTTACTCTTCCTACATTAATATTATCTAACCTAAATTTGCCGTTAGCATCACTTGCCGTTCCCTTAAGAGGTGTTGTGTTCAACAAAATAATATTAGCTCCCGGCAAGGTAGATTTAGTTACTTTGTCAGTAATAGTACCACGAATTGTTCCTGTTGGAGGATTAAATGCTTTTGCGAAAATTACATTTATTAAAACTAAACTTAAGATGATTCCGATTCTTTTCATAAAAATAAAATATTAAATTATTAGGATGCAAAGTAACGCAGCTTTTTTAAATTGACAAATAACTTTCCGACGAAACGGGAATATTGCATGTTGAAAGGGGTAAAATTTAGGATGAAAGGGTATTTCAAAATTTATTTATTAGAGAATAATAGGGTTTTTGCTTTATAGTTTGTGAATATAATAAGACGAGAGGAAACATTAAAAAGTCTTAAAGATGCGTTATTCAAAACAAAGAACTCTACTATTTACAATGTTGATAAAATTTAGTTTAATATCGCATTCAATATTCGCAGATGAACATTAACTAAAAATTAACAAAACAATTAAAATAAATACCCTTTTTGTGAATCTTTATTTCTAATTTTACAAATTATTAGTAATTACAATACTTTTAGAAGATATATTGAAAGAAAAAAAGAAATAGATGTAGGTCCCGATTGGGCAAAATCTTAAACTCTCGCTATACCATCCAGCAAATGATAAAAGCCGTTTAAAGTTTTTTTGAATCGTTAAAAATGAATATTTTTAAAATAACAAAAATTCTTAGTATAAACAATTTAAATATTAAAAAATGAGTATGACTGCAAGTACAAAAGACGAATTTTGCGAATGGATGTTAAAAACGCTTATTGAAAGTAAAGATGACATTATTGCAAAAGATCCTGATGTTACGTATGATGTAGATGGAAACGTAGCTAAGCAAAAACTATTAGACAAAGCCTACAATGATGAATTGGGCAAAAGTGCCGGATTCAAGAAACTTTGGATGAATCAGAATAAAAAAGTGAATGCTACACGTAAAGCTAGGTACACAAATGCAAGTGCAATAGCAAATGGTGTTAGCAGCCACATGGGCGAAGACGACCAACTTTCTATTATTATTCACCAAGAAAGAGGATTATTGGTAAATATTGCCAATCGTGGCAAAAAGAAGCCAATAGTTTAAAAACAAATAATCAAAAATTTTAATTATCCGCTAAGTCGTTTTGCGTTCTGACCTCTTAGCGGATTTTTATGTCAATATCCCAATTATCTTTCAAAAATTTCAAATCAATTGCTTTGTTTTTTAAATATGCTACGTTGCTTTTCAAAATATGCTACGTTGCTTTACTGAATATGCTACGTTGCTCTAGGCATATTATTCGTAGCAGAAGCTAAAAATCACGGTTTTTAGCTAAAAAGCCTGACATTTTGTCAGGTTTTACCTAAATCATGGCTTAAAAACACACCTGCTTATAGCCAAATCAGGCGGAATTTGTATAAAAACACATGTTTTTTGAGATATGCTACGAAGAATAGGTCTGAAGCAACGTAGCAGATCAGTAAAAGTACGTGGAATATAAGAAAAAACTGACAAAATGTCAGGTTTTTTTGGGAGCTTTATTTTTATAATCTGCTGCTTTTAAGCTATCATATAAAAATAATTCATAATTCATAATTTCTCAAGCGGCATTTTGTAAAGTTGCTTATATTCCTCGTATAAAAGGCAACCCCACCTAGCCTCCCCTGAAAGGGGAGGAATTCAAATTGTAGGTAAATAATGTGTTTTTGTACTCCTTAAAGTTTAATGGTCTAAAAGACTAAAAGCCTTGTTTTCTATTATTAATTCTTAATTTTTAATTGTTAATTAAGATAGCGGCATTTTGTAAAGCTGCTTATATTCTTCATTAATATTCTTCTTAAAAAGGAAGAAGATTTCGTCTTTTGATACTTTAATATTTTCGATAAAAGGATAATTGGGAATGCTAATTTTTGTTTTTGTTGCTCCTGTATTAATATTAATTTCGCTTAGCGAATAGATATTATTACACTTATAAAGAACATAAAGTTTCTTGGCTTCCTGGTCGCGGATGATGGATTTATAATTTTTATCAGCCAGAAATGGAGCAGCTACTTTTTTAATGATTTTGCCCGTTTCGGAATACAGTTCCAGACTATCGACAGCTGTATTAAAGATACAAATGGTATCATTAAGATTGTTGAAAGGAGCAATCATAGGCGAGAACCTACACTTAATATCCTCCCAATCCAACTGCTGATTTGCTCGCAACATATCCAGATTATTATAAACAGAAGTAACCGACATGCCAAAGCGAGAAGCTCTTTTGGCATAATAAAAGAAGTTGAAATCGCGTTCAAATTCACTTATTTTCTTTTCATCGCGGATAGTAACGAAGTTGTTAGCCTTATTGCTTTCAGCATCCAGATCAAAATAATGAAACTTAATAACGAAATATTGATAATGATAGGTGCTGAAGTAAACCTTATTGTTGATAGCAAAATCAAAAGCTCCATAAGTTTGATTAAATTCCTTAATAGGGACGTCCTCTTTGTACTGTATTTCCTTAGGCTTTATTTCGAGCTTAGAGGCATTGTTGTCTGTAATAAGATAAGTTTCCTCAAAACAATCTTTAAATAGTTTAGAGGGCCTGTAAACGGGTTTCTCGGAAAGGATATTTCCATATTGATCAATAAACATCAGTCTGGCATCATTAGTTTTCTTATGATAATAGGTTAAAAGAAGTATTTTATCATTAATAATAAGATAATCTTTAACATACGCAGGAAGCTCTTTAGTAATATTAACTATCTTATCAGATGAGATCGTTACTTTATCTAATAAATGAGTTTTAAGCTTAAGTTTGATGTTAAGTTCTTTATTATTTTTGCCGGTTTTATATTCAAAAACATTGGTATTATAAGCAATATGCGAAAATGTAATCTTACATTTACTTTGTTCTATTTTAAAAGAGAAGAATCCTTTATCGTTTGTCACTGCACCACCTGATATGCAATCGGGTTTTACATTAATATCTTTGAGGGCGAGGCCTGTTTCAGCATCAGTAACATATCCACTGATCGTACTATTTTGTCCCCTGCATACCAATGATAACATTAGTAACAAAATTATATAAAGGATTCTTCTCATGATGATAATATTAATAAATTTGTTAATATTTTCCTGACAGGTTTTTCATCCTGTCAGGTCTGAATAAGAATAGGTTTTTATACCTGATCCCGAACAATACGGGATCAGGATATTTACGTTGATATTGTTTTAATTCCTCGAAGCTTCTTCATCAAAATAGCTTTTGGTTTCAATAACAATAACACCACCATCAAAATCGCCATACTTAGCTGGCACTCCGCCCATATAAACCATCATGCTACCTATGGCTACACTAGGTACTTGCCCGGTACTGCCACCTATTTGCGTAATGCCATCAACAATATACTTTACGCTTCCATACCTGGAGCCCCTAAAGGATACGTTTTTACCATCTTCGCTCACATAAGCAGTTGGTGTAAGTGCCCTGACAAGCAAATTAATGTCTTTTGATTCCGGCATCTTCATTAATTCCGGACCTCTTACAATCATATCTACAGGATCGGGATCAATAAGCTTGTCTCTGTAAATAGGGATAACAACTACAGGTAAATCAACACCTTGGTTTAAGCCAACATTATCCATTGTTGTTATCTTATTGGAGTTGACCGGAACATTTTTAAAGATACACTCATTATATCCAATAAAAGAAGCATGGAGAGTGTAAGTGCCCGGATTTAAACCCCTGAGATAATAAAATCCATTGGCATCAGTTTGGGTAGCAACAGGCTTATTTGCTATCACAACCCACACGTTTGCCCCGGGAATCGTTTCGTTAGTTATACTATCAATAACTTTTCCTCTAATGGACCCTGTTTGTGCATTTGCGCCTACCAGTAAGCTGCTTACCAGTAAAAGGCATAGTAACATTCTTTTCATTTTTACAGTAATTATATTAAGATTTATTTTAATTATGATGTAAAATTACTGCTCAATGAAGCATAATAAAAGCAAACCGCAAACTAATTTAAAAGAAATCAGTTTGCGGTAAGATATATCAAGTTAACGGTAGAAAAGGAGTATTTTATTCCTGTTCTAAAATGATCTCATCGGTGAATAACCATGTTGGATTACCCTTGCCTTTGTGCCATTCGGGTAATAAGCCATAGTTTTTAGCATAAATCCTGATGTATTTAGCCTTTTGATTAAGCGGAGTTGTATTAATAATTACCTCTTCAATGTCAGCTTTACTGATAGTATTATTAAGCTTCTGCTTTTTGATACTAACATAATCATTGCCATTACTGGAGATAGAAATATTAATAGAATCAGGAGGAAATATCCATGAATTTTGCTTTTGCAGGAAGCGAAGTTGGATAGCTTTAATTATAGTATTATCATTAATCTGTAAAACCACATCCAAATCATTGCCATTAAAGCCCATCCAGTTTTCAAATGAGCCGGATTCGGCTATTTTACCATCACATAAAGAAGCAGGATTAAAGTTATATTTATGACTAGGTTCATTGTTTAAATGAATGCTTATACTTTTCTTAATATCTGTATTAACGATAGCTTTATAGAAGTCATAAGTTGTAGTTTCGCTCGAGCTGTTATCTTTATTAATAGCTTTTAATTTTAAAGTATTTGACTTATCAATAAAAAAGGCTTTGGTATAAAGTTTACTTTTGTTAGTTGGTTCAGTATTATCTAAGGTATAATATATTTGCGCATCCGGTGAATCGCAATCCACAGCAATTTTCCTCTTATCATTAAATAAAACAGTATTATCTTTGATATAAGGAGATGACAAAGGAGAATTCATTTCCTGAGTACCAAAATCATTCTTTGCAGGATCATAAATTACATTTAAAACAACTGTAACAGGATAATGATCGGAGATATAAACATTGTTTTCCTGCACTTCATTAATAGTATAACTGGCTGCTTTAAAATTATTATCATAAAAAATATGATCAATAATGTATTCACCTTTTTGATCACCGAAACCTGTGAAAGATTGCTTCTGTCCCATTACCTTTTTAGTAGCATTTGTGCGTGCATCATAAAGCTTCTGAATGTTTCTCCAGCTACCTGCAGCAATTTTATAAGCTTCTTCATCAGGAGTACTGTTGAAATCGCCAGTAAATATCGTTTTGCCAGTAGCATTATATTGTTTTATATTCTTAAGAATAAGCTTTACACCTTCAGCACGGGCAGTAACTCCAATATGGTCGAGATGCGTATTTACAACCAATATATTTATATTATCATCCCTGTCGTACAGATAGGCAAATGTCGCAATTCTTTGTGTAACGGCATCCCAGCCAACACTTCCGGCAACAGATGGAGTGGGAGAGAGCCAAATTGTTTTAGATGTTAATAAAGTAAACCTGTTTTTATTAAAAAACACAGGAGCATATTCGCCTTTTGTCTTGCCATCATTGCGACCAACACCATAATATGAGTAATTTTTAAGAGTACTTACAAGAAATTCCAATTGATTGGTTAATACTTCCTGAAAACAGATGATATCATTCTGTTCTTTCTTTAAAAATGCCGCTATTATAGGCTTACGAGCAGTCCAGCTATTGGTGCCATCTTCTGCTGCGCTGTTGCGGATATTAAAAGTACACACTTTTATATCAGCCTGACTATATCCTAAAATACTTATCAGACAAAATGAAAGGATTATAAATGTTTTTTTCATGAGATGCATCTTTTTTTGTGCAAAGATATAATAAAAAAGAGGTACAGACCTTGATCTATACCTCTTTTTAAGATTATTTAGAATAATAGGTTTATAAACCTGATTTCTTACGGATGTCTTTTGGAACAGCTTCTTTGTTTACCATTATATCCATAGTTTTGAATCTTACAAATGATTCAGAAGCATAGAAAAACCCCTGGAATTTGTTTTCGAATCCCCAAGAATTCTTTATGATATAATATTTATTTCCAGCCTGATCGTGTGCTATTCCGCATATTTCCATACCATGATCATCAGTTGTAGTATAATTATCAAAACCAACCTGACGCATTTCTTGTGTTATTACTTTTTCTTTTATAGGTTTGTCGAAAGTATATAATTGTGCCTGTTTTTCTCTCTCGGTAAGTTTCTCCCATTTGTCACGTTCAGTTCCTTGAAGATCTGATTTATCTTCATCAGGAACAATAGCTACACCATTTCTCCAAGAGAAGCCTTTTTCGCTTACATCTGCACCCCATGCAACGGTATATCCATTATCAATAGAGTTGTCAATAACTTTCATCATCTCATCTAATGGAAGATTATTAACTTCGCCCCAAGCCCAGTTATCAGGTACTTCTATTGCAAATTTAGTATAGAAAGGATGATGTGTATAAGATGAAAACTCAACATAGTTCTCTGCTTTTAAACCCAATTCATCACCAAATGATCTAGGGGTATATGTTTTTCCTTTATAGGTAAATGTTTCAGGAAGTTTGCCTAAGTAAGCATCTAATATTCCATTGAAACCTTTTAGCCAAGCTGTGCTTATTTTCTTATTATTATCATCGGCTATAACTTTAATATATGCTTTTAAAACTGCATCAAGTTCGCCATGATTATGAAGTTTTTCACCATAGTTTAAACCGCCATAAGCTTCTTCTGGAACCATACCATATTTCTTTATAACATCTAAAACATCGTGAGCAGCACCGCCGCCACCAAAGTTAATAGTGCCATGCATACGTACAAACTTCTCAGCTTTATCAGCATAAGCATGTCTTACACAGAACATATCAGCTAAATCATATTCGCCTTTGCCCATACGGATCAATTCTGATTCAAAAAAGGCAATAGTGGAGAAACTCCAGCATGTACCGCTGCTTGCCTGGTTCTTACAAGAGGTAGTTTTAATTCGTTTGTCATCTTTAAACTTGTAACCTTCTGGCTTCTTTGATGTGGTATCCTGTGCATAAGTCATTGTGGAAATTGCAAATGATGCAACAAGGATAAATGAGAATATCTTTTTCATTATTTACTATATTTGTTATTATTTTTAATTATAATTATCCTGCAAAAGTATAAATTATTATTAGTTAATTTAGTTTTTTTATAATAATAATAATAAAGTAGTTGGATAAGCATAAAATTTTAGTACTTTTGTAACCTATTTAGGGTTACAATTCTAAAAATAGACTTGTTTTATAATATCAACATTTACAATGAAAAGAATTATACTGTTTTTTCTTATAATTATTATCGGTAATAACCTACTTGCTCAACGTGTTGGACAGAAGTTGACGGAAAATAAATTTGAGCATAAAACTATTTATAAAGCTCCGGATTCTTATAATGTTCCTTCACCATTGTTGGATAAGTATGATGTAAAATTTTATAAATTAGATATAGATGTAGAGCGAAATAACGTATATGTGGCAGGTAATGTGCTTATGAATGCCAAAGTAGTTGCCAATGTATTGGATACTTTTGCATTTGAGTTGAACTCTGCTTTAACTATTGATTCTATTTTTATTAATAATCAAAACAAGTCGTGTATTAGAACCGGATGGATGGTTTATGTGCCTATAACTGCTTTAAATAATGGTGCAAACTTAACATCTCAGGTTTACTATCATGGAACTTGCAATACAAATACCGGTAATTTCTTTTCGGGTATTTCTTCTTCAAACGATATTACCTGGACTTTGTCTGAATCATTTGCGGCTAATGAATGGTTCCCCGTGAAACAATCGTTAACTGACAAAATTGACTCAGCGTATATCTTTGTTACTACGTCGAATGAGAACAAAGTAGGCTCCGAAGGTTTGCTTACAGCTGTAGTTCCTTTACCTAATAATAAGGTAAGATATGAGTGGAAAGAGAGGATTCCATTAGATTATTATTTGATTTCTGTTGCGGTGGCAAAGTATGTAGATTACTCTATTTATGCACATCCTGCAGGCACAACTGATTCAGTTTTGATACAAAATTATGTGTATGATGATGGTGTAACATTAAACCAAAATAAACCACAGATAGATAGTACAAAAGACTTTATAGAATACTTTTCAACTGTCTTCGGGATGTATCCATTCTTTAAAGAAAAGTATGGACATTGCTTAACCCCGCTTGGGGGTGGAATGGAACATCAAACGATGACGACATTAGGAGGTTTTGATTTCTATTTAGTGTCGCATGAATTGGCTCATCAATGGTATGGCGATAATATTACGTGTGCAACATGGAGTGATATTTGGTTAAACGAGAGTTTTGCTTCGTATGCTGAGTATCTTGTAGGTAATTATTTTAGAGGTTGGGGCGAAGCTCAAAACCACATGTACGATTGGCATTTAGATATTATGTCGCAGCCAGATGGCAGTGTTTACATACCTATTGGGCAGGCTATTGATGACAACCGTATCTTTGATGGTCGATTATCTTATCATAAAGGAGCTGCAGTTCTTCATAACTTAAGGTTCGAAATAAATAACGACAGCATCTTTTATTCAATATTAAAATCATATACAAATAAATTTAAAGACAGTACTGCTACAACTGCTGATTTTGAAGTTATTTCAGAGCAATTATCGGGTCGTAACTTTACTGATTTCTTTAATGAATGGATTTATGGTGAAGGATTTCCTACTTATAGTCTTATTTGGACACAGAAAAATGACACTGTAAATTTACATCTTACTCAAACTACTTCCTCGGCTACAACTCCTTTGTTTAAAGGCAATATTGAGTATAAGTTGCAAACAGCCACCGGCGATACGCTTATTAGATTGTATAACGGTTATAACAGTCAAGATTATTCGTTTGTGATACATCAACAGCTAAATGGTATTGTTATTGATCCTAATAATTGGATAGTTAATGCTGTTGGTAGTATTCTTCATTTCATCAATGAGGTTGATCAGCCTGTTTTTGAGGTGTATCCTAATCCCTGTAAAGATATTATGACGCTTAAGTTTGTTACTAATGTTACTAATTATAATGTTAATGTTATTGATATTATGGGAAAACAAATAATATCTATAAACAATATTAACGGAAATCAATATAAATTAAATACGCAACATCTTGATGCCGGAATTTATTTCTTAGAGATAAACGATGGTTTAAATAAATCTATAAAGAAGTTTGTGAAAGAATAGAAAACAAGAGTGCCTTAAGTACTTAAAGTGCCTTAAGTGCCTTAAGTTGTAAGAAATGAAAAATGAAATTATTAAAAAAAGAATATAATTAATAAATGTTTTATAATTATTTTTGTAAAAAATAAATAAACTTAAGGCACTTTAAGTACTTAAGGCACTTAAGGCACTTAAGGCACTCTATTTTACTATGTTTTATTTTATAAATTTAAATAAAACATATAAAATTTAAACCATGGAAAACAAAGAATTTAGTTTGAAGTTGGAATTACGGACGAAGAAATTTGCAATTGCAATAATTAAGTTGTCAATATCTTTGTCGAATAATCCTGAAGGTAAAGTTATAAAGAATCAGATATCTAAGTCGGGGACAAGTATTGGAGCTAATTATAGAGAGGCAAACCGATCGAGAAGTAAAGCTGATTTTGCAAATAAAATTAGAATCTGCGAAAGCGAAGCAAGTGAAACTATTTATTGGTTAGAGATAATAGAAGAATTGAATATGATAGATGTAGTTAAATGGCAGACTATTTGGAATGAAGCTAAAGAAATTCTTGCAATTTTTACCTCTATTAGTAATAAACTAAAAGAGAATACAAATAAATAGCATGCCTTAAATAACTGGAGTGCCTTAAGTACTTAAAGTGCCTTAAGTTATAAAGAAGAATAAAAAAGAAATTTATAATGAAAGAATTTTAAATAAAGACATTTAAATTAATAATAAAAAATAAATAAACTTAAGGCACTTTAAGTACTTAAGGCACTTAAGGCACTCTTTTTGCAAGGCACTTAAGGCACTAAAAGTTTTAAAAGGTATAAAGGGGAGTCATATATAATAATTTTCGTGAATCATTTTTTTAATAACAAAGGCTCCTCTTTTATTTCATTTCCCCAATAAAATAAAAAATCTCCCGTTAAGGTTTCTAAGCTTAATTGTACTTATAATGAAAAATTGTTTTTATTTCTTTTGGGATAAAAACAATTTTTTATAAAAATGGATAAAATTTTAACTTTTTATTTCTTTAAGCAAATTATGATGTCAAAATAATTAAACTAACAAATTAGAAAAAAAA
>TBL_comb47_HYPODRAFT_10007951_pt1 | contig 10985 bp, 13 predicted proteins | sample TroBogypolimnion_40_FD_10682 | JGI IMG/M metagenome (IMG submission 10682) | reverse complement strand
TCCCCAGCTCCGGTCGGGCTGCGCCCTCCCTACGCTGGGGATGGACAAAGAAACAACAAAAACATAAACTCAACCATGTCCCAGGACTAACTCATGGACTGGACCAGAAAAGTGAACCCGGTCAGGGGTTGGGTTGCTTTGAGCGAGTTCAAATACTGCTGCTCTTTGCTGACTGATAACTGGAATTCGATAAACTGCCTTCTACGACCATTAACGTCCTCGTCTCTGAAGAAGCCGATTTCCAGATCTTCAAACTGGAAGTAGTTGGAACTGTGGAATGCGTCATGGATTTCTTCCGTCATTTCCTTGGCCTTATATCCACGTAGCACCGGTAAACGACGCTTACGGTTACGGCAGAACTTGGCCAGCTCATGCATCGTGATGGGACGGCCGAAAATCTCCGTGTCTTCTATCAACGGCCTGAGCATATGCAGCACGTTCTCAATGCTGCGGTCTGTGCGATCAAATGTGTTGTTCATAAATATTCTGAATGATTCCCGGAGCTGCCTACTTTTACTTTTTAGGCAGCTCCGGAAACCTCATTACTTGGTTTCCTCCTTGGTTTCTTTAACGGACTGGATTGGTTTGGCCTCTGCAACCAACACCAGCGGCCAGTCATATTTCTCTTCATTGTGCAACCCGTGAACCAGCTCAATCTCGCAGTCTAAATTGCGCAGAGCATCGTTTAGATTCACTGGTTTGCCCGAATTCTCTGCAAAGAACTCGGTGCCCAACAACCCTTCCAGAAACGTCCTTAACTGGCTTCCTGGTTTGAGGTCGAGGGGGAATACGGCGCGAGCACAGCATTCGTAGCGCTCTTTGCCCGGAACAAACGCCTCGAAGTTGATGACGCAGTTCTGGTTGCTGGTATTCTTGGCCTTTCTGAACGTCACACCCTGGACTTTGGAACGATACTTGCCCTCGTCCAATTTGTAGAACGGCTCTTTTGGAATGATGATATCTGTGCTCATACCACCCTCCCATGCTTCGCTTCCCACTGCTCCCACGCCGCTACCCAACGCTGAAGCTTGCCAAACATGTTCAAGCCTTCCTGCCTCTTATTTGGGTTCTCGTAGATGTAGTAGATGGCCTTGATCGTTTCGGCGATTTTGGACATCGGGACCAAATCAGTATCTAGTTTGAGAGGTGTAGGTTTAGCTGCCTCCGTTCTGATGTCGTAGGCCTTCACCCTCGGTTCCTCCAAAGCCTCGATTTCGGTATCAAAGTCTTTGGTAGTTGGTTCACAGGTCTTCTTCGCCACTGCTTTAGCGACTTCTACTTGCGCCTCCGGCTTTAATGTCGCCAACTTCCTGGCCTGCTTCTCCGTCTTGGGGATGGCTAGAGGCTCGTTTGTAGCCCCGTGGCGACATTTTAGATTATCCACGCATTTCGCCGCCGCCATGTAGCGGTAGGCTTTGCTGCGGCTCACTTTCCACACTTCACGACAGTAGTCGTCGAAGGTTCCGTGCTCTCGATACAAGCCACGATCGCGAATTTCTGCAAATGCCATTCCTACGTCATGGAATTTCTGCAAACCATCCTTAATCGTGACCTCGTGTGTCTTCAATAACGCCTTTTCCTCCCCACTCAATGGGGTGGCTGGCGTTTCCGTCTGGGTGCTATGCGCTTCGGCGTGGTCAATCTTGCCATCCACGGAGTCCAGAGACTCCGCTTGTTTACTTACTTTCTTCATATGTGTCCTTATGGTTTGCCCGGCTTGATTGCCGGGCTATTGGCAAAAGCACGACACAACTCAAGTCATGTCGTGCGCCTTTTCTGGATTTTGAGGGAAGGCTTTTGGATTCTTACCCGCGCAGTTTGAAGTTTGCCTGCGCCCGCCAGATGAAGTTGCCTTGCATCACGGCTTTTTATTTTTGGAAACTGTTTTGGAAGTCAGCGTTGAAGATTTTATTCGCCGACTTGTTTGCTCACTAATCTAACTATCACAAGTTATATCAGAACTTATAATATGCGTCAAGACTATTTATAACTCGTTTAAGTGTGCGCCGTGAACAACTAAGTCCACGGCCCACTTTTCAATTTAGGTTGCCAATACCTGACTATTATTTCTATTTGGCGAGACCTGATGTTTTTGCTCGTGTTGTTTTAGGATGTGGTCAGCCAGATTCCAGCAAGAGTCGAAATCCCAACATTCCACAAAGATGGTATCGTCTTCCTCCGCCACCCAATCATCTGGTTCAAGCTCCACCGGTTTGCCGATGTGTGATGAAATGTAATCGCTGAGGTAGTCTAGTATGCGTTCCTTTTTATCTTTGCAGCTCCCCTTGAAAGCAATGTAGATTCTGATCGTGGGAGAAATGCCTGGGCACGCATATTCACCTTCCCAAGAGTTCAGTAATTCGCGGTCATAAACTAGTGGAAACTCAAAGGTGATGCCTGTGATGATTAACGGTTCGGCTTTTAACCCCGACTCCATAGGCAAGGTCAGTCCCTTGGCCGGCAGTTTTAATTCACCCCAGAGACTTTTGCTTTGCACTATTCGAGCCCAACGTGCGCAAATGACTTCGCGCTCCGCTGCCGCCGCCGCCTCAGCCGCCAACTCTGCCGGACTCTTTGGGCGGGGTTTGGGGCGAGGTGTTACGGGTAGTTGTGAACACGCTTCTATTGGAATTCCTTTGCTTGCCATGTATTCTATTGCTGCCTGTAAAGCATCTATATCTTCATTCATAATAATATATTGCGTTATTGTTACGGCCGCCCAAACGCCATTGTTTTGTCGGAAACGGCTGCCGTTAATTTCCATTCGAGTTGTGTCTCGAACCCTTTCTCAAAGTATGACGGTTATTTGATGATTGGCCGGCTGTTTAACGAGTCAGGAATATCCCTGCTCAGAATCAGCTTTGGCTTCAATCATCCTCGACACGCCCAAGGGTTTCATTGCCATCTCGGTAGCCAGAGCAGGGGTTTGTGGATTGCGGGGAACGTATATTCACCAACCTTGTTCTCTACACGCAATCTTCCAGTTCTGCCACCGTTAATGTCTGATAACTGGCTTTCGCTGATCAGACTTTTGTTTTTGGAATCTTGTTTTGAAAGTCGGCCTTGAAGGTTTGTGGCCGATTGATTAGATCACTAATCTTATACCAAGAAGCTATCTTACCTACTAACGCGTGTCAACACTATTTATAACTCGACTTACAAAAAAAGCGCCGTGAACAATTAAGTCCACGGCGCAGTTGTATCTGATCGGATCAATCAGGCTGGAAGCAAACTTCAAGCACTTCTTTGATCAGTTCCGGCGCAATGTGGGGAAGCGCCTTTTGGATTTCCTCGAGACGTGCGCACCCATTCAGGACAATTATATCGCGAATCTGTATCGCAACCTCAGCCCTGACACGTCCGTTGTCGTTTAACTTGTATTTATCGCCATCTTGATCCACCCAACCCAGTGACACCAAATTATCTAGTGCCAAGGCAACCTGATTGACACCTGAGTCTGCTGCAACGGTTGAGTTGATATTACGAATAAGTTTAGCCATATGATTTATATTGTTTGATAGTTACCGGCACCCAAACGCCATTAAATTGTCGGAAAAGGTTGCCGTTTAATTTCCATTCGAGGTGTGGCTCGATCCCTTTCGTAAAGCAGGTCGGGTAGTCGATGATGGGCAGGCTGTCTTCCAAGTCAGGAATATTCCCGCTCGGAAACAGCTCCAGCTTTCCATCATCCCCGGCATACTTCAGGGCTTCATTGTCTTCTCGGTTGACCAAATAAACCGGACCATCGAATGCTGCGAGGAACGTGTTTTCACCGACTTGGTTCCTGACAGCTGCGGTCTCGTCCGGTTTTTTGTGGATCAAGGCGTCCACCAATTCATCCAGCAGCCCACTGATGAACAGCGTGTAATAACGGTCATCTTTTGGGGCCAGCCAGAAGTAGGTGGCACTTTGATCAAATTCGTGTTGCATAATTCGTGTTGCGTAACATGTCGTGTTGGCCGGATTGCTAGGCCTCACCCCAGCCGGCCAACTGGAGTGAGGCTGCGCCCGTCTGCCATCAAACTGGTGGCGCTCCGGTGGGGTGTTGACTGGCGCAGGTTCACAAGTCGGATAAAGTTGTGGACCCTCGGCATTTGGGATGATGGGAATTTTGAGAATGATGAGAATTCCCATCGCCACCGGCCTTGGACTACGTTGCTTTACACCCGTGGTTAAACTGGCGGCACCTCCGGTGGGGTGCTGGCTGGCGCAGGTTCACTGGGCGGATGCCCGCCGTTCCCGGAATTCCCATTATTCTCATCCTTCCCAAACTCCAAGTCTGGCGCTGCCGCCGGGGCTGGCGTTGGCGGCCTCGCTGGGGTTGCCTCCAATTCAGGAACCAACGCGCGTTCACCGTCACCCTCCACCGGCCTGACCAACGGCGATGCCGGACTGGCCAGGACTGGAGGTGCTGGGCGGCTCCAGCGGCGGGTCGAGGCATTTTGCGCTGCCAATCCCTGCTGCCGAAGGTGGTTCACGATGCGGTAGAAGGTGGAGGGCGGGACGCCTTGTTGCGTCGCCAACGTTCGCCATTCCACCGTCGTAAGGGGAACCGTGCCCAGCATCGCCAGCAAGCCACGGTCATTGGGATCTGCCTCGGTTGTCGCTGCCGGTAACGCCATGTCGTCGCGCACTTCCAACACCAAGCCGTTGCGCCTGATGACAAAGGGCGGGAAGGCCGGGAAGTTGCGGAGAGTGGTCTCCACAACATAGTGCTCCGGCATGTCCCGATACTCGGTGACGGTGATGAGTGTGTCCAAGTCACGCGCCCAGGTTCCGCTGCCCGCCATGCGGTCGATGGCCGCCACGCGCGACGAATTCCCTTTGTTGAAGTGGTGGGTGAACATGACGGCCGCGCCCGACGCCCTGATGATGTCGTCCAGGTCGCTGCAGATTTGCGCCACCACCAAGCCCGGCCCGTCCGATTTGCTGCCCGTCGCTTTGTAGATCGGGTCGATGATGATCAAGGCGTAGCGCTCACGCTGGGCCGCCTTGATAATTTTTCGTTTCACCTCCGCGAACGTGTCTTTCGACCCGCGCAGGTTCATGATGTGCAGGTCGGCCAGGTCGCTGATGCCGCGGCTTTCCTGAACCACCCTCACACGTTCACGCAAGAACGCCGGGGCCAGCTCATAGCCGACATACAAAACCTTTCCTTGATAGCAGTCCCATTGCAAAAACGGTGTGCCGCTGACCACGCTCAATGCCAGGTCAATGGAGATGGAGGTTTTGCCGGCCTTGCTCGCCGCGGCCAACATGATTTTCCCGGTGAGATGCATGAGGCCGGGGACGAGTTCGGCGGGCGGACGAATTGATTGATCACTCAGCAAATCCGTGGCCGTTACGATGGCCGGACTGGTGCCGAGACTGACGGCAGGCAGCACGGGGCGGCGCGTGGCCGGATTGCTTCTCTTACTTGCTTCGCGGGTAGCTGGTGCTTTGCGGCCGGCCTGAGAACGGCAAGGACCGCGACCAGTTGCGGCGCGATTGGTTGTTTGTTTTGGCATAATATTTTGCCTGTTAACAAATGCGGGATGCCGGAGAGGACTCCGACACCCCGCAATGAATTACGCTGCGGTGTTGACCTCGGTTGCTTCGGCGGTTGTTGCCAAAGCGGTTTTCTTTTCAGGCTTGGCGTGTTCCAACATCACCGCGCCCTGTTCTTTACGTGCCTCCCACCACGCTTTATTGCTACCACTTACATATTGGAGGAAACGGAGCTTGTCGTGCGGCACCACCTTGGCTAACGCGGTGAACGTGGCCTGCGCATACAATTCCCACGCCGCCTTGTCGTTCGAGACGCGCTCCAACAACGCTGCCTGCTGTTCGTAGCCGGCCGCACGCAACGCGGCCGCCGTCCTGGTTAACGAAGGCCCGCGCACGTTGATCGGTTCGGCCCAAACGTGTTCGCATTTGGCCACGTCAATTGCCCCGATCATCTCTTGTGCGAATGCGTTGTAGTCGGTTTGCGGCAGAATCGGGCACACCATTGCATAGGTGCGATAGCCGTGATCCTGCAGCCAACGCACCGTTTCAAGGCGTTTGGATACCAAAGCCGTGCCCATTTCAAAACTCGCGGCCAGCTTGCTGTCAATCGTGCCGGTCGAGAGTCCGTAGATGACGCGGCCCTTGTATTTTTCCGGGATGCGCTCGGCTACCTGACGCAGCAATGAGGACTTGGATAGCAAACGGATTTGCCAGTGGGTGTGCTCGAGGATGTGGTTGCAAATGTCCACCGTCACCCTCACATGTTCCATGGTAGCGGCGACATCCACTAACGGAGACGCAAAGATGACGCGTGTGTCCGTCAGGTCGTTGTATTTTGATTTGCCTTTCCCATCTACCAACTGCGCGCGGGCTTTCGCCGCCGCGTCACGAATGTCGACGACCATCTTGTTCCAATCCAAGCCACGTTGCTGTCGAAGTTGCCTAAGCCCGACGTTGGCTTTGAGGATGTCGGCCACGTAACAGAACGTGCAGCTAAACACGCACGCTTGTCCCGCCGTGAATGTGATGCCATCGCACAGAAGTTTCTTGTCGAAACCGCTGTTGAAGTTGATCGGCGACTTGCTATCGACGAGGAATCGCGGCTTTCCGGAAACTTCCCCTTGCTGAATAATTCTCGGTTGTGTCTGAGTTGCCGGTGCGGCCGGGGTGTCATTCGAGACCACCTGTGGGATCACGCACGGAACGTTAGTTGAGTTTGAGCTCATTTTTTTGTTGCCGGTGCCCGCGAACGGACACCGGCAGGTTTATGATTTATGGTTGTTGATTTGCCTCGACTGCCACTGCTTGCGTCTCGTCCTCAGCACTCGGATTGGCTTCTCCGGGGTTGGTGTTGCGCGCCTTGTATTCCTTTTTCAAGTGACGATACAAAGTCTCGTAGGAGTAGGTCGGCAGATCGTCATAGATGCTCAATTCTTCTGCATCAAGTTCGCGGCCAGTGGAAACAATTTCGTAGGTCGACTTGCCGGTGCTAGGTGTGACTTTAACGACGCGCACGCAATCTGTGCCAGCAATGAGCATCTGGTGTTTTCGACGACCGAGTCGCTTTGAAAAACTCTGCGCTGCCTTGTTGTCCTCGAATTCGAACAGGATAATCGCACTGTCGCCGTTGTCCTCGGTCCATTCAGTGACGACGTAATGACCAGCACTGCGAACTTTGCCAATGAATTCGCAGCCCAAGATTTCAACCGTATTTTCATGCGGACTAGCGATGAATTTTTCGTAATCCGGCAAGACTGCGACGGCCGGATTGTCTGAACGACCGGTCCAACTCCAGAACTTGGTCGTCATTTCGCGACATTGGTTACCGGTTAATTTAACTTTCGATTTCTCCTGCACGATGATGGCAGGCTCGTTATTTTGAATAATAGAATTCATTTTATTGTTAGCCTTTGGTTCCGCCCAAAGGTCGGAATCCAGCCGCTTGCTAGCGGGCGGTTGAATTCGCGAAACTTTGGGCAGAACCGGTTTGTTTGGAATCCAGGCACGAAATGTGATCGTGGATTCCGAGGAGGGGTATTAACCCGAGGGCATGACTGCATGCCGAATGGAACGTGACGCGCGGGTTGTCTCCGTGCGTATCGTGGGAAGAATGCTTAGTCAGTGCTTGACCCGAATCACCTGAAACCAAAAACGTCCGCACCCGGCTGACCGGATGCGGACGCGCATTCGCCTACTAACCTAGCGCTACGACTTCGGGCAAATTGCTACCCTCCAAGATGTCGCGCACGCCGGGCGGTATTCACAATACTCCCCAGTGATGATGGACTCGGTGAAATGCTCCGCCAATGCCGGATGTTTACCTGCAATTTTCCCGATGGCCGAACGAATCGCCTTCATCACACTTTTGCGGTCGCACTCAGCGCGGGTGGCAACGCATTTGTTGCGGCCAAAGAAGCGATACTTGTCCAAATAACGCTCAACTTTTTTGATGTCCAAACGCAGTTTTTTAACCTTCTGTTTCTGAACCAGGGCGTCGTAGGGTTTGCCTTTGGATTTCAAAACCGCGAGCCGTTCATATTGTTCTTCCAAGAGTTTATGAACAAAGTCACGATTTTCGTCAGGCAGGATTTCGTCTTTGAATTCAGACGTGATTACATAGGAACTTTCGTTGCCGTCGTCATCCACGAATTCCTCGTGAGCGACATCGTCTTCAGCCAGTTCGGACGCCTTCATGATTTCATCAGGCTCGCCATAAAAACCGGTCACCAGTTTGGTGACATGTTGTTCTCGATAGGCGTTTTCGACCAGTTGCCCGATGTAGCGCCAGCCGAGCCGGGCACTATCTTTCACGATCACACCGGCAAAGCAAATCGTGCAGTTTTTGCCGTCGAATTTAATGAGGTTGCCGCTGGCGGCGATTGGGATGGTCTGCTTTGTGCCGTTGGAAACAGGGCGTTTCAAAACGGTTTTTCCATTCACCAAAAGTTCGCCGGTTGGCGTGGTCGCCGCCATGCCCAGTTTAAGGGCCAGATCCACGAACCGAGCGCCACGGACGCTGTCTTTGCTCGGCAGTTTCACGCAAAGGTTTGCCACTGAATTATTCATGGCTCACCTCCTCGCCTGAAGTTGTCGCGAGAAACTGTTCCAGCGACTTTTTGGTGATGCGCAAATGTCGCAACGCCTTCGATGCGTGCAACAGATTCCGATCCACCAGACGGTAGACCGTTTTATTGCTGACCTTGAGAATGGAGGCCGCTTCCTCCGCCGTGTAGACTAACTGCGGTAACGAACGATTGTCACTTAGCATGGTATACATGCCCCAATTCCATTGTGAAAATTGATTGGAGGATTTATGCGCTACAAAGCGGGGCACCTCTGCGTGCTAAAAATCCGGCAATGGTAGCGATGGGGTCACGAAGACCTCACCATCGTTGGTGAGAAGATTCCGACTATACCACGTCGAAATGTCTTTAATTAACTACGGAGCGGCGAAAGACTGGAGACTTAACTCTCTCGCAACAGCGGCCACATAAAAACTGCATCTGCTGGCGTCATTGCTGCGAACAGAAATTCACCTGCAAAGAATTTAATTCACGCCAATGATTCGGTCAAATTTTTTTAGGACGATTTTGCTGAATCTGTCTTGGCTCCCTAGAATTTCACCTTCTGCGCCATGGCTTGACTGTGTTCGTTCCGCAGGTGCCCGTAGGTTTTCATCGCCAAAGCCCCACCATCTTTGTGTCCGAGCCAGCGGGAGACGGTGGGGATGTCGACGCCGGATTCGATGCAACGGGTGGCGAAGAGGTGGCGCAGGTCGTGATGGGTGATGCGTTTGATCCCCAAAAGCTTTGTGGCCCGGTCCATAGATTTTTGGCACTCCCACACCCTCATGACGGGGGAGGTAGGTTTATCCTCCGGACGTTCGGATTTCATTTTTTCCAACAGGTGCCGCATGTCGGGAATCATCGGAACAATCCGCGTCTCGCTGTTTTTTGTGCCGGTCAGGGGATCGCCACGCACAATGATCTCACTCCGCGTAAAATTGCAATCCTCCCATGTGATAAACCGCGACTCCTTGATCCGGAATCCGCCGTAGGCAAGAAACTGAAGCAATTCAGAAGCCGGCTTGGCGAATCCGCTGCCGGAGGTGCGGACGGTCTCAACCAGATTTTGAAACCCCGCGAAGTCCGGCAGGGCGATGGTCTTTTTGGTGCGCTCCCTGACCCGTTTGGCAGAGACGGCTGGGTTGTCGTAACGCGCTCCCTTTTCGATGGCGACTTCGAAGACCTGCCGGAGTATGCCAACGGTGTGATTATGTGATGAGGAGCTGTTTTTGGAGGCGTTGGTCGAACTCCAATCCAAACATTCGGCGGCGGTGATCTTGCTAACATCTTTTCCCGCCAGACCCGCCCATGATTTGAGCAGGGCTTGGCATCGGAACTGGTAATATTCCTTGGTCCGGGGCTTGAGCGCAGGATTGTGCTGAAGACGGTGCTCAAACACAGCCAGCGCATCCTTGAAGGTCATTCTGCCCTCGTTCACGGCGATGGTGGCATCCGCGCGTTTGCGTTCGATTTTTTCGAGGTCGGCCAGCCGGAGTGTGGCCACCGAAAGAGATTTTGTTTTGAGGCTGCGACGAATGAGCTTGCCCTTTATCCGCACACGGGCAAAATAGACACCCGATGTTTTGTAGCGGAGCAAATTTGCATACGGCGTTTTTTGCCAGACCGGATTTGGGTCGGGCGATGATACGGTTGCATTCACACCAACAGTATCCGATCGCAGTATCAGATTGTCAAACTGAGTTTGACAAACCGCAACAAAACCATTGTATTTTATGGTTCGGGGCGTAGCGTAGCCCGGCTAGCGCGCTTGCTTGGGGTGCAAGAGGTCGGGAGTTCAAATCTCCCCGCCCCGACCATTTTTATTAGGTATTACGATAGTATGACAAAAATCTCTCCATAATCTATCTTGCGGATAGATGAAAGTAGGTATCTCAGAGCCCATTAACCAATCCAAAGGAATGGAATCACCGTGCGTATCCGTCGCACAGTGAAAAATGGATTTGAGAGATTCGTGATAGATTATCGCAACCAAGGCCAGCGTAAGCTGATTTGGCGTTCGAATTTGGCCGCAGCCCGCAAAGCCGCTAATGATGCGATTGATAGAATTACTGAAGGGCAAGGCGAAGTCCTAAACCTAAAATCTGCCGACGCTGATGCTTTCACCCGTTCTCGCACCATTCTGGACGGCAACGATGGCGCGGTCGTTGATTAACTTGTCGGCGATGGTTTTATCCCTCGACTAGGACGGAATCAAACCCCAATGCATCGGCTTCAAGGAGGCAGTCCACCCTCCCCGACGTGACTTCGCTTTTTCAGGCCACATAATTTGTTAGTCTGGGCCCAACTGAACTGCCTCCGCTTTCTGGTCCACGCGGATTAGAGCAATTCGTTATCAGCTGATCCGTTTGGTTTCATTTAACCGCACGCACTGTAGGTATTCTGCCGGGGCCAGACCGCCCAGTGCACTATGCG
>TBL_comb47_HYPODRAFT_10007950_pt1 | contig 10985 bp, 5 predicted proteins | sample TroBogypolimnion_40_FD_10682 | JGI IMG/M metagenome (IMG submission 10682) | reverse complement strand
ACATTCTGGACATTCTGGACAGCCTCTGAGCACATTTTGGACGCGCTCTATCACGATTTTACCGCTTTCAACTTTAGAACTCCAGAACTTTAGCCCCCTGCATTTCCGAGATTCTGGACACCCGCTACCCTCATCTTGGACACACGTTGTGCAGGAATGCTCCGGTGTAGGACCTTCTCTCTGAGAGGGTGATTCCGTCCGATACGGACGGCGCTACAACAAAACATTTCCGAGATTCTGGACACCCGCTACCCTCATCTTGGACACACATTGAACAGGAGTGCTCCAGTGTAGGGCCCTCTCTCTGAGAGGGTGGTTCCGATCCATTCCGTCCGATACGGACGGCACTACAACAAAACATTTCCGAGATTCTGGACACCCGCTGAGCACAACCGCTTTCAATTTTCATAATCACTCCGAGACGTTGGAGGGTCGTTGAACAGGAATGTTGTTGTTTTCCGGCGCTCTCTTACGCATTGACAATCTCATTATTCCCATTATTCCCATTATTCCCATCGGCTGCCGCCATTTCCGAGACTATGGAGACTTGTTCTGCACAACTACTTTCAGTTTTGACAAACATTCTGGTCACCAGTCACCAGTCACCAGTCACCAGTCACCAGTCACCAGTCACCAGTCACCAGTCACTATTAACATTTTGGACAATTTAGACATCCCGGTGCAGAACTCCGTTGTATGGCGGTTTTGCCAAAACCGCCTCGCTTGCCAGTTTCGGCGAAACTGGCATACTGTCCGCATCCTTCTTTTATCCACAACTTTTATCTTTTTACTTTTGTTGTTAAGTTAAACCTTTACCAATTTTATTTGATACCGTTATTATAAATCTTACCACTTTCAATTGTCATTTGTCCCTACACATATAGTAAATATGTCAATTCAAACGGCGGTACTACACTCAAATGAGGCGGTAAAATGCATTTTCGAAACTCATGCTTTTTAGACGTTTTTTATGATTGCGCAGCAATCTCTTATCCGCCGCAGGCGTGACGCGGAGGTTTACCCGCCGAAGGCGTGGCGCAGAGAAGGGAATCCGGGAAATGCAGTGCATCATGAGACTCATGAAGGCAATGAAGATAAGCTGGAAAAAATCTCGTAATTATTGCTCAAAAATACCGCTATCTGATATCGCGGGACACCCGATGTACAACGCCAACTCGGTATCATAACTATAATGACTTTTCACTTTTCAGACAGCCATCGTCGAAATATTCATAACTTTTAGCAGTATTGTCCGGGAATGTGGCCTTTTTCACTTTCCTGTAATAAGCCCTATCACTATTCTTGTTCTCATAATATTCATATTGAGTGGTGTTTCCATCCTTGCGCAGTTCAATCAACTTGTACTCACCGCCAATATTTTTAAATCGTTTTAAGCCGGTCGGTGAAAGAGAGCCGGAATTCTTCTGATAAAAATAAACTTCGAACAATGGCGGATTGTTTACTTCAAAAGCGTAATATGTGGAAGAATCACCTGAAGTAATCAGGCAATTCTCGATTTTGCCGGTCTGGGGACATAATTGCCGGTCTTTAGTAGATGAAACTCGTCCATCCGATGAATGCACTATTACTAGCTGTTTCGCTTCCGGAATACTCGCTTTCGTTTGATACGTTAAAAAACAGTTGATCGTGATCAATTCCTTATTACCATCTGCCGATAAAAACCGAATTACAAATCCGGTATAGTAATCTTTACCATTGATATTTTCTTTCTTATATTCAAAGGATGTATGGCAAGTACGGGCGTCAAGGCGGATGATTTCTCCATTCTGATTCTTTTTTATGGAAGCACCGTTGGTACAGAAGTTCATGGTTGCCGGGTTCAAAACGTCCATATCCAGCGGATGTTTTATTTCCAAGTATCTTGGAGAATTGAATTCTTCTCCTAATGATACAAAATATACACAGAGCGCTTCATGATAATCAGTCGCCTGAAGAGCCAATGGATCGAAATCCTTGAACCGGTCCGCAAAAGAATCACTTTTTTGCGGACCGGTATCGCGCCGAGCGGAATCACTTTTGGGCGGATCTGCATAGCACAGAAAAGAATTATTTTTCTGCGTATCAGCAGTGCACCAGTTACCGGAAGCGGTAATAAATAACCAGACAAGCAAGCTTATAGTAAAGTAGCGATATTGCATATTTGATTCCTTTATTAATCTATCATTTATTTTGCGCCAAAAACCGAAGCTAACGGCAACAATTCATTTATATCTTTCAAAACCCCGACACTAAGTCTTGATTCGTAAATATTACTTCCCTTATAATCATCACTTTGATAAAGACAATAACGTTTTCCATTCATCAGGATTATCGAGTTTATGTAGACGTTCCTGCTAAAATCAATAATTTTGTCATGTTCGATGAAAATAATTCTTTGCCAACTCCAGCCAATCGAATTGTCATTCGTATCTTTTTGCCCGCCGTGAATAGTTTTTGACTGGTCAGCTTTCCGCGCTATTTCGGAATAATTCTTTTCATCAAGTTGTTCCCATTTCCCGGAAGATGGCAGGAAACGCCAATGGGCATCCGGAAAATTCAAGGAGAATACCAGAGACTTCCCAGCCTCATCAATAATAAAGTAGTTCATATTAGGTATGCGGCTTGGAGTACCCAATGGGTTGTTATCCAATTGATTCGAGGCAAAAACCAGTCTTAATGTTTTTGCTTTAAGGTCGAATTCCATAATTTGAAACTCAACTGCGTGATAGGCGGTAAAGTCTGGCGATTGCATAAAGTACACTTTATCGCCAACACATAAAGCGGCTTCTATCTTCTTGTTTTTAATTTCCCGTTTAGCAACAAACGTCGGCATGCTTCCATCTTTGGGATATAAGAAAATGCCTCCGTGGGCGCTAATTTTTACAATATAATCTTTGCTAATGCATAGGGCATTATAATCTTTAGAATAATTATCAATATCATCGCGATTAAGACATCCCTCCTGGCCTCTGATTAATTTGAAATTGTCTTTATAGTCTATCTTGATTAACGAGAAATACTCGTCACATGTTGAATTCAACGTCAAATATAAATATTTATCATCCCTGAGTAATGTACTGCTAAAAGACATGGAAGTATTATGTCCGTCAGAATCCAATCTATAATATGGATGCGTCATAATCGTCTGATGAGATTCCAGACAGAGTTCCAGTTCAAATATTTTCAACCCTTCGCGACAATATGCGATCTTCTTATCTACCTCTGACTCAAAATCTTTATTATTCAAAAACGCGACCTGTCGTTTCAACTCCATAAATTTCTTGATATTCTCTTGTACATTCCGTCCTTGGGATGCTGGCATGTTCATGTTCATGTCATCAAGTGCAATTTTCATATCTAAACCGGCTTTAAGCCCCATGATCAATATAGTTCTATCCTGTTGAGGATCTCTGGGAGTACATTCATAATAATGTTGATAAAAGTAGTTTTTACATGCTCGTTTTATGTTCTCGGGTGCCCCTGCGGCTTTCCGGAGGAGATCCACAAAAAACTCATATCTGTAGTTTGCATCATCGAATTCACTCAGCAGCAAAGATGCCTTTACCCGGGAAATAATCTCGCTCTCGTATACTTCTTCTGGCGACTGCGGCTTAGGGGAGCGACTTCTTGCTGCAATATAAACTTCCAGACTATTTCTAAGCCAATAGATATTTTCAATTGCCTGTAATTGCCATGGAATGATCGGCGACTTAAGCATCAAACCATAGAGTTCGATTGTCTTATTGAATAAATCCTTATCGAAAACATACCCTGCGGCGCAAAATCTTTCAGCACGAAAAGACAATCTCATGGTTTGCGAACCAAATTCCTTGCAATCTTGCGGGTTTTTGCGGCAATATTCACTAACCGCTTTAAAAAAAGTGGTAAGATCGGAAGCCATGTAAAACATAAACCCGTCGGAAGGACATTTTCCCTCCAATTCTGAAAGATATTGTTCGAAGCATTTCAGATATTCCAAGGTATTTGGTTGCAACGATTTATAGTTATAATCGCGTTTTATTTCATCCATCCTTTCCATGAAGCACTCATGAAAATATACTCGGTAGCGATTTTGCAAATCTTCAGGTAGTATTTCCATATTCGCATATGTATCGCACAGCCGGGTTCCATTAATCTGTTTATAAAAAATCAATACCTCAAGGATTTGACCATAAAGCTTCACTTTCTCGGGATCTTTGGTTGTGAACTGTGCGGCTTTATCTTGAGCGTTAAAAATCTGAGCCAGGGTTTGATTGATTTCATATTTTAAGCTGGTATCCAGCAAATATGCATTTTTCATAGATAAAAGACTTTTATCGTAATCCATATTGCCACAAGCTTTTTGTCCGTCAAGAAGAAAAACTCGCGCTTCTGCAATTCGGCTGGCGGATGAATTTTCTTCCGCGACAGGAAACTTTATAGCAATAAAATTATTCAATATTTCTTCCACAGCTTTGTTTTCATCGCCGACAACATAATTACTCGCAAGCTTATTTATACATTCCCGATTGTTGTTCTTAAGAAAGAGCGCCAGAGAAAGCAGATTTTCCTGTTGACCGGCGGGGCGGACTTCCAACTCTATGGTATATAAGCATGATTCAAGTGATGAAATGTCCTGACTGGTGATGATTTTTTCGTTAATTAGAAGCTCTGCGTAATCCCGCTCCAATAAAAGATATTTTCGCTGCTGAAGTAATTTCCGCTGCAGCAATGCCTGTACCTTTTTAGCCGAGTCCGCTGTTTTCTCCCGCAGAAAAACCTGATTCATCGGCAGAAAGGAGAGCAGGATAATATTTTTTGTTTTTAATAGCTGTTGTTTCTCGACGGCAGTGGTGATTGCGGTAGTTGCTTCAAGCACTTTTTCTTCAAATTCTTTGCGCTTCAGGGTCATATCTTCCAGGCGAATACCGGTTTTAACATCGAATGCCACGATTTTTTCAACGGCATCGTTTTCAGTAGTCATCAGAGCAATGATATCAGCTTTCAGCAGTTTTCCTAAACGGATGGCGCTGTCCGGATTAATCATACCGGAGCTGTTCAGTTTGTACTCGGCTAAAATCTTATTGATTTCCTGCCGTTCGACTAAACGAACATGTTTACTCGATAATTGGGCGGTTACAGCATCCGCCATTGACGATGTTGTTTCCTTGTTGCTTATGATTGCAACCAAAGGCGAAGATTCGGTTAAGCCGGAACAGAAAAAGCAAGAGAGACAAAAAAAACAAAATAATCCTAATTTCATCATTGTATTCGTTACTTGGCAAAACACTTTATGCTCCTTCCGTCAAATTAGCGGCTGCGCGCCGTTCTTTCTATAAAATTGCCGATGCATTGGCTCACTCCCCAGTGCAGTAAATGCTGCGGGAAAAATCTAATCGGGTTTGTGCTTTTTTCAACTAATTGTTTTGAAATTCCGTCATATTTGTCATAATAAACTTTAGCTGTTGCTTGAATACCGTGGTTAATATGTCGCCCCGCTGGAGCTGAATTTTATTTATGGGATTGGGGCTATTAATATTTCGCGCCGCTGGCGCTTTTGATGCGGGGAATTTTAACAGGGATGAACAGGATGGACAGGATTTTAAAGTACCTCAAGCCTTGGTCGCCTGTGGCGCCGCCTCCGGCGGGTAAACTTCCAGCTTGAGAAGAAGTCGCAAGAGGGGGTAACCCCTGGTCCCGCAGTCGCGGGATCCCGCGACTGCGGGAATGCTTGCGGTACTCTGCAACAGCCCAAAGTAACCCAAGCCTTGGTCGCCTGTGGCGCCGCCTCCGGCGGGTAAACTTCCAGCTTGGAGATGATCGCAAGCAAGATGCTTGCGGTACTCTGGGCATATCGTGCCGATATGTCTTTCAGTTGGCGCTTGATGATAATGAATCCCTCTTCATTAACTTCATGCTCTTCATGGTAAAGTGTATTTGTCTTCTTTCGTGCCACGCCTGCGGCGGGTAAATGTTTTTGTGGATAAACTAAAGCCGGTCAGACGATCCTCCAGAGGCGGACAAGCCGGCGCTCCCAGGAGAATTGCAATATTCTTCACCGTGAAGTTTGTCAGATATTTTTCTTCGGTATTATGGTGAAAACCAGTGATGGACGAATAAATTCTAGAAGGAAAGCAATCGGGAACCACCATTTAGTCATGGCAGTTAGTGTGACTGTTTTACCATTGCTCATGTCTACTTCAAATGGAACACTTCTGCACCAACTCTGCGATACTTGAATAGAGTGAGGCGCATCACTGACGTTGAATTGTTCTGTTTTCAATGTGCGGATGTTGCCAAGCGGAATACCGTCTACCCATACTTTGAGCAGCCCAGCAGCTCCATTATAGCAAAATGGTCTATGAATTTCGATTGTTGCCATATTTTGCTTCTCCTGTTAATTAGTAATATCCCCATATTTCCCAATCGCAGAATTAACTAAAATTAAGATATTTCCACATTGGCATAAATCAACCCAATTCTCCAATAAACGCATTTCTAAAGCCGGTCAGACGACCGGCGCTCCCAGGGTAAGTTCCGGAGGAGGGATGCAAGGGGGAAACCGGAACTGTCCGTCCCGCGACTGCGGGACTGCAAACAAATAATTGTTTCCAACTACTCGCCACCGGCGGCTCGCCGGGCGTGATCCAACGCTCCCGCGCCTGCGGGATTGGTTGCCAAAGGCGAAATACAAAACATATTCTCCACAAAACACACAAAATACACGAAAATGAATAAAGCAGTTGAAAGTACCTCAAGCCCTGGTCGCCTGTGGCGCCGCCTCCGGCGGGTAAACTTCCAGCTTGAGAAGAAGTCGCAAGAGGGGGTAACCCCTGGTCCCGCAGTCGCGGGATCCCGCGACTGCGGGAATGCTTGCGGTACTCTTGACATATCGTGCCGATATGCCGCGCCGCCGGCTACTTTTTTCCACTCAGTGCTTCCAGTAGGCTTTTTGGTAAAAATTGGTTCTTTTTTGTGCATTTTTGTGTGTTTTGTGGATAAAATATAAAGCCGATCAGGCGATCGGCGCTCCCAGGTGAAGCGTATTCTACCGCTGAAGTAGTCTGCGCATGGCTTCTCTGGCGTCTTCGTTGCCTTGATCGGAGGATAGGCGGTAACATTCGATGGCTTTGGCTTTATTTTTTTCTGTTCCCCAGCCATTTTCATACATGGTGCCGAGACTGTTCAACGCCAGAGTGTCGCCGTTGTCGGCGGCTTTGCGATACCAGAACAGGGCCCTGGTGTAGTCTTTGGGAACGCCCTCGCCGTTTTCATACATATAGCCGAGGTTATATTGCGCGCGGACATTGCCCTGGTCGGCGGCCTGCTGATACCATTCCATCGCTTTTACGCAGTCTTTCTTGACGCCTTCGCCGTTGGAGTACATGACTCCCAGGTTGTTCTGGGCGATGTCATAGCCCTGTTCGGCGGCTTTGAGGAAATACTCGACGGCTTTGGCCGGGTCTTTCCTGACGCCGTCGCCGTAGGAATACAACACGCCCAGCGCAAACTGCGCCTCCATCAATCCTTTATCGGCGGCTTTCTGATACCATTCCGCCGCTTTGGTAAAATTCCGGTTCGTGCCTTCGCCTTTTTCATACAAACTGCCCATGGTGTACTGCGCCGCGGGATTGCCCGCGACGGCGGCCTGCTGATATAACTCCATCGCTTTTGAATAATCCCTGGTCACGCCGTTGCCGCTGTAATACATCCGGCCGAGAGCGAACAGCGCCCCGGCGTCGCCTTTGGCGACAGCCCGCTGGTAAAAGTCCACGGCCTTGGCAAAATCCCTGGGAACGCCCCGGCCCATTTCATACATATTGCCCAGCAGCGTCAGCGCTTCAAACGAGCCTTTGCCGGCAGCCTCTAAAAAATATTCCGCCGCTTTGGCATAGTTTCTGGTCACGCCCTCGCCGTTCTGATACATTTTACCGATACAGCAAAGCGCCTCGACATCGCCTTTTTTCGCGGCCTGTTGAAAATATTCAGCAGCTTTGGCAAAATCTTTATTCACGCCCTCGCCTTTTAGATACATTTTACCGATGGCGCACAACGCCTTGACCTGCCCCTGTTTCGCGGCCTGGCGGAAATATCCCGCCGCCCTGGCGCAATCCCTGGGGACGCCGCCCTCGCCGTTATAATAAATATTACCGAGCAATTCTTGAGCGGCGGCATCGCCCTGCCCCGCGGCCTGTTCCAAATACTTCGCCGCCTGGACACAATCCCTGGCCGTGCCGTTGCCGTTGTAATACATCATGGACAGCGTCTTTTCCGCCGGAATCACCCCCAACTGGGCAGCCTGCTGATAATATTCAAATGCTTTGGCGGGGTCTTTCGCCACGCCGTCGCCGTTGGCGTACATATTGCCCAGCATATATTGAGCCTGCGCGTCACCCTGAGCGGCGGCCCGCTGAAACCATTCAACGGCTTTTTCCTTGTTCCGGTTCACGCCGAGTCCGTTGTAGTATAACTCACCGAGTTTATAGCGGGCGGGCGCGTTGCCCTGTTCGGCGGCTTTCTGATAACAATCCAGCGCCTTGGCATAATCTTTGTTCACGCCTTCGCCGTTGGCATACATATTGCCCAGCAGATATTGGGCGGCCGCGAAGCCTTTGGCCGCTGACGGCTGCAATAATGCCAGCGCCCGGTTAAAATTCTGTGGTACGCCGCAGCCTTTATAATACATAATTCCCAGCATCAGTTGCGCGCGGGTGTCGCCGTTGTCGGCGGCTTGAGCGAACAATTCAACCGACTTGGGATAGTTTTGAACAATGCCTTCTTTCATGACGTTCATGACACACAGCACAGGCAGCACATAAGTATTGCCGTCACTGGCGGCGTCGCGCAAATACTCCAGCAGTTTGCCGTCATTTTTAGGCGATTCCTTAGTTTTGCCGGAAACGACCGCGAGTTTCAACTGCGCCCGCAGATGGCCGTTTTTCGCGGCCTGTTTCAAATATTCCACCGCTTTGGCGTTATCCTGAACAACGCCTTCGCCTTTATAGTACATGCAGCCCAGCACGAACAGCGCGTCATTGCTGCCGTTTTTCGCCGCCTGCTGCAAATATTCCACGGCCTTGACGAAGTCCTGAAGGACGCCTTCGCCCTTGAAAGACATGAGGCCCAGTTGGAAAAGCGCCACGGCATGTCCTCTTCTGCCCGCCATCTGAAACCATTGCGCCGCATCGGCTTTATCTTTGGCGATGCCCTCCCCGTTAAAGCTCATGCAGCCCAGTTCAAACTGTGCTTCAACCAGGCCCTGTTCGGCGGCCTGCTGGTAATATTCCACCGCTTTTTCAACATTGCGGGACATGCCGAAACCATTCAAGCACATGATGCCCAGATTATATTTAGCTTCCGCCAGCCCTCTTTCGGCGGCCTGTTTGAAACACTCCGCCGCCTGTTCATAGTTTCTGGTCACACCGTAACCGTTAAACAGCATAAACCCCATGGAACATTGCGCTTCAGGCGAGCCTTTATCGGCGGCCTGTTTGAACAGCTTGAAGGCTTTGGCGTAATCCGGTTTGACGCCGTCGCCCAGCAGATGCATATTGCCGGCGGTAAGCTGCGCGTCCAGATTGCCCGCTGCGGCGGCCTGTTCATAGTATCCGACCGCCAGGGCCGGATTCTTCGGGAAAAAATCCCCGTAATAATGCATGGCGGCCAGCCTCAACTGCGCATCCGTCAAACCTTTTTCCGCCGCCTGTTTGAAACATTCCACCGCCGTGGCGGCATTTTCGGCCACGCCGTTGCCGTCGTGATACATCATGCCGAGCGCGAACAACGCCTCGGCATAGCCGTGAGTTGCGGCCTGATTATAATATTCCACCGCTTTTTCGCTGTTCTGGGGGATTCCGTAACCGTGATGATACATCAAGCCCAGCTTGTACTGCGCTCCGATATGTTCCTGTTTCGCGGCTTTCTGGAACAATTCAAATGCTTTCTTGTAGTTCTGGGTAACGTCCTCGCCGCTGAAATAGATGGAACCGAGTTTATATTGCGCCTCGACATAGCCCTGCTGGGCCGACTTCTGATAGGCTTCCAGCGCTTTCGCGGAATCCTGCGTGACGCCGTCGCCGCTCTGATACATCAAGCCCAGCTTGTATTGCGCCCTCGGGTCGCCTTTTTTAGCCGCCCGCTGGACATCCTCGAAAACGCCGGAATTGACTGTATTCACCGCCAATATCAAAAATATGATCAGACTAAAGTTTCTAAGTTTTATATCGGGTACCAACATTCGCTCTTCCTAAAATGTATATGCTAGATCAGTTAATTTTAGCACATTTTCCTCAAAACGCAAAACCTCATTCCCATTCCCGCATACAAAAAGCCGAATCTTTGAAAAAAAGCGCCTTCCCGCTGGCAAAAACGGGAATTTCGGGCGATATTTATTGTTTTGCTCAGACTCAGAATTCAGTAGTCAGAATTCAGTAGTCAGGATAAAACGGTATTACGGCATGACAGTTTAACGGTATTACAGTCAAACCGGAAAACCGTGGAGCCGTTAAACCGGAAAACGTTTTCTTTGTGCCACGCCTTCGGCGGGTAAATCTCTGTGCCTCTGTGGTTAAAAAAGAGATTCAAGAGTCAGAATAAATTATATTTGGGAGATCAGATGCAGGAATATTTTTGGGCCGGCTTCAGCAGCTATCAGTTGTGGGCGCTGTGCGTATGCGCGTTTATGGTCGGAATCAGCAAAACCGGCGTGCCCGGACTGGGCATCCTGGCAGTCTCGATGATGGCGATGTCGTTTCCCGCCAAAGCCTCAACGGGATTACTGTTGCTGATGCTGGGCGCGGCGGATATTTTCGCGGTCGCCTATTACCGCCGCCACGCGCATTGGCAACTGGTATTAAGACTGCTGCCCTGGGCGCTGGCCGGCATCGGCGTCGGCTCCATCGTCCTCCGCTATCTCAATGACGAGCAACTGCGCCCGGTCATCGGCTTTATCATTCTGGCGATGCTGGCGGTAAATTTCTGGCGTTCCCGCCATCCGGCGGACACCG
>TBL_comb47_HYPODRAFT_10007949_pt1 | contig 10985 bp, 10 predicted proteins | sample TroBogypolimnion_40_FD_10682 | JGI IMG/M metagenome (IMG submission 10682) | reverse complement strand
CAACGGCCCCTCTAATTTTCTGCGCAACCTCGCCAAGCCCATCAAGAGCGACACGCCGTCGCCCCAAGCCACGCCCGCCGCTCCCCCGGTCAATCCGCCCACGCCCGCGAAGCCGTAACGGAAGGCAAGTCCGACATTTTTCACTCACGCCAAGCCGCCAAGGCGCGAAGATTGGGCGGTGCAGAGCTTGGCGACTCGGCGCCTTTGCGTGACACCTACCCGGCCAGTTTCCGCAACTTTTCCATCTCCCCTGCTCTCGCCACATCCCCCGCGAGGTTCTTCATCTCCAGCGGGTCTGCCTCCAAATCGAAAAACAGCCACGGCGTACCATCCGCGTTGAGCACGAGCTTGCGCGTCTTGGTGCGCACGCCGCGCCACACCCGGTCACATTGGTAAGGCAGCGCCACGACGGACGGCATCGAAATCTTAGCTGAGGTAGGGCGCATTATCCCTAACGCGCCGTAGTCGGCACGCTCTTGCGCCCAAGCCGTGGTCATCCCCTTCAGATCCACTAGCGAAACCGCCGCATCATCCTTCCGCGCCGCCACCCCCGGCATCCGCACCAGCAGCGGCACGCGGACACTCTCCTCATGCGGCCACCCTTTCCGGAACAGTCCATGCGCGCCGTGCATGTCCCCATGCACACTGGTGAACACAACGATCGTATCGCTGGTCACCGCTCGCACCAGCGCGCCAATCGCGCGATCTGTCGCCTCAATGTGCGCGTAATAACCCGCCAGCTCCTGCCGTGCCTTGGCCTCCACCTCACCCCCACGCGGGACATTTGCCGGCAAAGCGATCGTCACCGGATCCCGCCCCGCCACCCCCGCCGTCGGCGCCCCATACGGCGGATGCGGCGCCTCCAGGCTCACCACGCAGAACCACGGCTGTCGGTCGGGAGAGGGTGTCTGCTGTAGGTCGGGCTTTACGCCCGACATGTCGGGGATAAACCCCGACCTACACCAATCCCCGGCACGCTCGACAAGCACATTACTCTGATACCCTTTCACCTGCACGGGCTCAGGCAATCGCGTCCCGTGCAGCCACGGGTCATTGATTAAAAACCCGCTCTCAAACCCTTCCCAGAACTCAAACCCACCGCGCGCCTCCGCCGGCACCACCAGCTTCGCGTGGGCCTCGCCGACGAGCGGCACTTTCGGATCCCGCTTCGACAGGTGCCACTTGCCGAAAAATGCCGTGGCATAGCCCCGCTCCTTCATCGCGTGCGCCACTGTCCGCGACCCCACCGGCAGCGGGTCGAAATAGTCCCGCACCCCATTCTCCGGCGAGGACACGCCCGTCAGCATCGCCGCCCGCGCGAACGGCCCGAACGGATGCGGCGTCACCGCCTGCGCGTAGTTGACGCTCTCCGCCGCCAGCGCATCGAGGCACGGCGTCCGCGCATTCACATCCCCCGCATACCCGATCGCCGACGCCCGCCACTGGGTCGTCACGATCCACAGAATGTTCGGCTGGCGCGGGCTCATGGGTCGGTTTTAGCTACGTTCCGACGCTCTTCGCACCATGACAATCCTCGACTCAGAATTCACGGACATCTCCACCCCCACCGGTCCCATGCGGACCCACCTGTTCCGCCCCACCGCACCAGGCAAATATCCCGGGCTCCTGCTCTACTCGGAGATCTTCCAGGTCACCGGCCCCATCCGCCGCACCGCGGCGTTTCTCGCTGGGCACGGCTTTGTCGTCGCCGTGCCAGAGATCTACCACGAGTTCGAGCCCGCCGGCAAAGTCCTCGCCTATGACCAGCCCGGCGCCACCCGGGGCAACGAGCTCAAGACCACCAAGGAGCTCGCCGCCTACGACGCCGACGCCCGCGCCGTGCTCGCCCATCTCGCGCAGCATCCGCAGTGCACCGGCCAGCTCGGCACGATCGGCATCTGCATTGGCGGTCATCTCGCGTTCCGCGCCGCGATGAACCCGTCGGTGCTCGCCGGCGTGTGCTTCTACGCGACCGACCTCCACAAGCACGGCCTCGGCCAGGGCATGAAGGACGACTCGCTCGCTCGCGCCAGCGAGATCCAGGGCGAGCTGCTCATGATCTGGGGCCGGCAGGATCCGCACGTCCCGCTCGAGGGACGCGTCAAGGTCCACGCCGCGCTCGGCGCCGCGGGGCTGAATTTCACCTGGCACGAGTTCAACGGCGCCCACGCGTTTCTGCGTGACGAAGGCACCCGCTACGACCCCGAGCTCGCCTCGATCTGCCTCGGCCTCGCCGTCAGCCTCTTCCGCCGCAAGCTCGGCCAGGGCGACCTCCGTGCCGCCCCCAGCGGCCCGACCGAAACCAAGCATTGATTCCAAACGTTTGTACAGGAGGTAGCGGAGACCGCAGAGGCCGGATCTCGTTGGGATCAGGCGTTTCTCCGCTCTCTCTGCTCCCTCCTGTGAAAAATTTCGGTGGTTTGAATCACGTCACTGCAGCTTGAGCGGCAGCAGGTGGACGCGTCCGGCCAGGTCGTTGAGGAGGTCGGCGGTGTGCTGGGACTTCACGTTGTCGCCGGTGGTCAGCGTCTTGTAGGGCAGGAAATTTGTCACCAGCGCGCAGTAGTCGCTGTTGACCATGATGCCCAGCAGCTCGCCGGTCTTGCTCAGCACCAGGTCGCCGCGCGAGGGCGCGAAGTCGCCAAAGAGTCGCTTGAAAAAGCGGTTGTCCACGCGCACGAAACCGGGCTGCGACGAGTCCAATTTGAAACTGACTTCGCCGTACCCCTTGCCGCCGCCGTTCACCAACATCGCCTCGGGGAACTTGAACGGCTCGAGCGCGATCGGATAAACCTTCACGCCGAGCGCCGTCGCCTGCGCGGGATCCACCGGCAGCACCAGCACGCGCGGGTCGAGCGACAGGAAATACAGCGCCGGGATGCGGCTGTGATACGCTGGCGGGCGCGAGAATTCCGCCGTCACCTTCTCCCAATCGAGACTGTTCTCGCTCAGCGGGAACGGCGTGTCGTCGATGTGGAGCAGCGCGTAGATTTTCTCGCCGTCGGTCACGAGCACCGTGGCCGCCTCCTTCTCCCGCGTGGCGGGGCCGAACACGCCCGCGCGCACCGCGGTGAATTTCGCCGTCACCCGGTTCGCGAGGAAGTCGCTGAACAGCACGTTGGCGTTGATCGGGCGGTTGTCGCGAATCTCCTTGGTCAGTTCGCCGGACTTCTCCGCGAGCTGCCCCACGCCCTGCGCCAGCTGCGTCGTCGCGGCCTGAGCCTTCAAGCGGTCCTGCCGCTCGGCCTCGACCTGCGTTTTCAAGGAATCAGCCGTCTGCCGCAGCAGCAGCTTCTCCTGCTCGGCCACCTTCACGGCCACGGTCAGCCCCTCGATCTTTTGCTTCGCGTCCGCTTGCTGCTGCGTGAGGGACGCGAGCGATTGCCGCTGGCGCTCGGCCTCGGCGCGCTTGTCGTCCAACTCGCGCTGGATGCGCGCCAGCTCCTCCTTCGTCATCGATGCATCCTGCGTCGCGGCGGCGTATTTCTGGCTCAGGTCGGCGGCGCTGCGCTGCGTGGCGGACAACGCCTCGGAAAGCCGCGTCTGGTCGGCCTGCAGCTGCGTGACGTTCTGCTCGCGTTGGGCCAGCGAGCTTTCGGTGGCGGAGAGCTTCTGCACCAGCGCTTCACGCGTGGCGCGTTCGTCGGCCATGGACAGCTTCATGGCCTCGACGAGGTCCTGGTCCTTGGTCGCGGCGTTGGCGGCCATCTGCGGCACCGGCGGCTGCTTGGCGCGCGCAGGCTCCGCCTTCTCCCAGCGCGTCAACGCCAGGAGGTTCAGCAGGAGAAAATCGCAGAGGATGAGCAGCAGGGTCTTGTTCATGACGCCGAAACGGCCGCAAGCTTGACCCCCGTCTGCACCTGGCTCTCGAGGATGAGCGTGCGCTTGTAGGGCCGGACGTGGCGGATCTTGACGAGCGCGACGCAGGTGATGCCAAAGAGATTGGAGGAATACGCCGCGAGCAGGTTGGGCTCGATGACGCCGAGCACCTGCAGCACGAGCGCGGTGGCGGTGCCGCCGATGCCGACGTAGAGCCCGCCGTCGAAGAGGTTTTCCTCGTTCTCCATCAGCCGGAGCTTGGTCAGCGGCGGAAAGTCGGATCGGGCGACCTCGCGGATTTTGAGGAGACAGGTGAAATACATGGCGACTTGCAGTGCGGCGAAGAAGCCAATCGAGATGAGGGTGGAGCTATCCATGGTGGGTGTGGGATGATGGGTGGCAGGGGCAGGCGGGGTGGCAGTGGAAAGGAGAACCGGCAGCACGAGGCGGTAACGGTATTCCGAAAGGGGGGCGGCCTTGAGCAGGAAAGGCTCGGTGACGAGCACCAGCAGCGCGGCCACCAACAACGCCAGCACGCCGCTCTTCATGTGCGGCAGGCTCGCGGTGCGGTCCGAGGCCGGGCTGACGATCCAGCGGTCCAAGCCGCGGAAAATCAGGAACGCCCCGAGTAAAAAACCGAGATACTTGACGATCAGCATCGCCCGCGGGTGCAGCAGGGCCAGTGACGCGGCGGTATCGAGCCCGGCGCCGGCGCCGTGATTCACCGGCACCTGGCGGAGCATCAGCTGGTGCACCGCCCCCTGCCCTTGCGCCAGCGCGAGGCGGAGATCGGCGAGGCCGGACTTGCCGTAGGTGATCAGGTAGGCCGCCACCTGGTCCGCCGAGCCGGAAAACAGCGCCGCCGCATAAATGATCGGGAGCTGGTCGGGATCGACGCGCGCGAGGTGCGCGAATTCCCCGAGCGTCTTCGTGTCCTCCGTGCCGCGGAGCAGTTCGCTGAGCTGGGCCCAGTCCAGGCGTTGCCCAAGCGAAAGGAGGTCGAGGAACACCGGCTCAACTGCGCCGAGTTCCTTCTGCGCGGTGGCCGTCTCCGCCAGGCTGCGCAGTTCGCGTTGCAGGGGCGGCGAGAGGTGTTCGCCCTGGTAGAGCAGCGCCGTCAGCAAAATGACCGCGTCGAGCGGTTGGCCGCCCGGCTGCGTCGCCGGCACGAAGCGCCCCGTGGCTGTGAGGTCGCGGGTGCGCAGGATCGACTGCACGCCCAGCGAGCGGGACTTTTCCAGGTAGGCGCGCAACAGGTCGCGCGCCTTCTCCGTGAGAAAAAACGTCAGGACCGGCGTGCTGGTCGTGCGGCCCTTGTTTTCGTGGAGATTAAATAGCGGGTCGAGGAACGGATCCCAGCCGCCCCAGGCGACCATTTCAGGCGCATGCGCGGACAACCGGCCGAGCGCGCTCTCAAGGTCGGCGGCACCGGGGTCGTTGATGGCCTTCGCGGCGGCGAGCTCCTGCGCGGCGGGGCCGATCTTCTCGGAGTCGACCAACCGGCGGCCGAATTGCGCGACGGTGGGCGTGCCGGCGCCGGCGACGCGGAGCAGCGCGGGACTGAGGGACTTGAGATTGACCGGCAGTGACCACGCCGCAAACGCCAGCAACAAGCCCGCTGCTGCGACCAAAGGCGCAGCGAGTGGCTTTTTGACAGGTGAGGCCGATGCGCTCATGGACCGGGAGTATTTATTTGCGGGCCGCGGATAGCAATCCACGCTTGGGGGACACCGACCGATGCCACTTCCCATTGTTCATTATAACGACCCTATTTTGCGCAAGAAGGGGGAAAAAATCACCGCCTTCGACCCTGCCCTCGCGAAACTGGCCCGCGCGATGATCGACGCCATGCATGAGGCGGCCGGCATCGGGCTCGCCGCCCAGCAGATCGGGCGGGCACTGCAGCTCTGCGTCGTGGACCTCCGCGAGGCCGAAATCGACTTCACCTGGGAATTCGACGGCCGGCCCCTGCCGCTCGATCTCTGGATGCCGATCGCCGTCGTGAATCCCAAGATCACGCCGATCCGCGGCACCGAGGAGGTCGTGGCCGAGGAGGGCTGCCTGTCGTTTCCCAAAATTCGCGGCGACGTCCCCCGCCCTGACGCCATTTCCGTGACCTTCCAGGACGAAACCGGCACCCCGCACACCTTGAAAGCCGACGGCCTGCTGGCCCGCTGCATCCAGCATGAAGCGGATCATTTGAACGGCGTGCTGTTTATTGACCGCATGGACAAGAAGAGCCGCGCGGGAATCGAGGATGCCATCAAGGCACTCGCCAAGGAAACCCGCGAGGCCGCCAAGTCATGAGTGCCAGCCGTTCCATTGCCACGCGGACCGGCGATGACGGCAGCACCAGCCTGCTTTACGGGCAGCGTGTGGCGAAGGATCACCCGCAGATCGAGGCCGTCGGCGCGTTCGATGAGCTCAACGCCGCCATCGGGTTCGCCAAGGCGACGTCCCCCGACCTGACGCAAAAGGCCGCGCTCGAATTGATCCAGAAGGACCTGGTCGCGCTCATGGGCGAACTCGCCTGCGCCGAGGTCGACGTGGCGCGCTATGCCGAATCGAAATTCCAAAAGATCGGCGACCCGGAACTCGCCCGCATCGACGCCGCGCTCGCCGCCGCCGAAGCCAAACCCGTTCGGCTCGATGGCTGGGCCACGCCCGGGGCAAACCTGCCCGCCGCCGCGCTCGACCTGGCCCGCACCGCCGCCCGCCGCGCCGAGCGCCGCCTGGTCGCCCTCCCCTCGCAAGGTCGCAGCGTGCGCCCGGTGCTATTGCGTTACGTGAACCGCGTGTCGGATCTGCTCTGGCTGTTGGCCCGCGCCGCCGAGTCGCCGCCTTGAGGTAGGGCGCGTTATCCCTAACGCGCCGTCCGCTCCGACAACCGTAATGGCCCGATCCCAGAAAAAATCGGCGCGTTAGGGATAACGCGCCCTACCCCCCCGCCCGCAGCCTTGTCATCGCGAGTTTTCTCCGCCAAGTTCCCGGCATGATCCTCGCCCTTCTGATGCTCGTCCTCGCCGCCGGTTACCGTGTGGTCGCCGCGTGGGACCCCTCCCTTGCCAATTTCGCCCCGCTGATGGCGCTGACTTTCTGCGCCGGCGTCTACCTCCGCGACCGCCGCCTCTGGCTCGTTCCCTTTCTCGCCCTCCTGGTGTCGGATCTTTACCTCGATCACTACTACGCCACGCAGTTCGGCTACAACTGGACCGTGGTGGGCGCCGTGGTCCGCGCGCTGTGCTTCGCGGCCGCGCTCCTGCTCGGCCGGGTCGTCTCGCAGCAGAAATCCTGGCTCAACCTCTTCTCCGGCGCGCTCGGCGGCGCGGTGTTTTTCTACCTCGTGTCCAACACCCAGTCCTGGGCATCCGACCTGGGTTACGCCAAGACCGCCGCCGGCTGGTGGCAGGCGATGACGGTGGGGCACCCCGAGTTCCCGTCCACGCTGCTCTTCTTCCGCAATTCCCTCGCGAGCGACCTGTTCTTCACCGCCGCCTTCGTGTTGGTGATGGAATACCGCGCCCTGCGCCTCGCGCAGCCGAGCTTGCTCAAGCGGCAGGCCGCTTGATGTAGGGCGGGGTCGCTGACCCCGCCTTCTGAGGTGGAGCGGCTTGCCCTCAAGACGCGGGCCTGAAGCGCGCGACGTGCTCAACGCGTTGAGGGCAACGCGTTCCACGTTTCAAACCCGGCGGGGTTCGGAGACCCCGCCCTACAAGAGATCCGCCGCGAGCTCGGCCAGCTTCGAGCGCTCGCCCTTCATCAACTTCACGTGGGCGGCGATCGCCTGGCCCTTCATGCGGTTGTGGCAGTAGACGAGGCCATTACTGCGGGAGTCGACGTAGGGATTGTCGATTTGCGCCGGGTCTCCGATCAGCACGATCTTGGAGCCCTCGGAAATGCGCGTGATGACCGTCTTCACCTCGTGCGGCGTCAGCTGTTGCGCCTCGTCCAGGATGAAAAAGCGCCGCGCAATCGAGCGGCCGCGGATGAACGCGAGCGCCTCGATTTCCACGAGCCCGCTCTTCAGCAGCCGTTCGTAGGGCTTGATCAGCGGTAGCGTCCCGTGGCCGTTGCCGCCGTTCGCACTCGCGTGCGCCGGCTGCGGGGCGTTCATCGCGAAAAACCGGTCCTCGTGTTTCTTGTGCTTCTTTTTGGAGACCTTCTTCGCGGCAAATTGCGGCTCCTTCTGCGGCTTCGACGGGATCAGCACCTCGAGCGCATCGTAGTAGGGCTGGAGCCAGGGCTTCATCTTTTCCTCGAGCGTGCCGGGCAGGAAACCGATGTCCTTGCCGAGCGCGATCACGGGCCGGGAAATCGACACGCCGTCGTAACGTGACTGGTCGTCGTGCGTCTGGTGCAGCGCGCCGGCGATGGAGAGCAGCGTCTTGCCGGTGCCCGCCTTGCCGAAGCAGGTCAGCATGTGGATGCTGTCGTCGAGCAGCGCATCGAGGAAGAACTGCTGCTCGAGGTTGCGCGCGCGGATCGTGATGCCGCCGGGCGCCTTCACGAAATCCGGAATCTTCAGCCGCCGCACCCGCCCGTCGCCGTAGTAACGCGCCGGCATCGTCTTGCCCTCGTCGGAGCGCAGCAGGACGTATTCGTTCAGGTAAAGCGGCTTGGCCGCGTCAGGGCCGATGTCGAATTCGCCCTCGGAGCAAAAGCGCTGCAGCTCGTAAAGGTTGACCGGAATTTCGTGGTAGCTCGCCTCGTCGTCGATTTCCGGGACCTTGTCGTTGAGGTAGTCCTCGGACTCGAGCCCCACCGCGCGCGCCTTCAGCTGCACGTTGACGTCCTTCGTAACGAGAATCGTCGGCGGCGGAAATTGCTCCTGCACGAACAGTGCCGCCGCGATGATGCGGTTATCCTTCTTGGTGAGGTCGGGCAAGATCGCGCGGAGACGATCCATCGCCGGGGAAGTGCGGCCGCCCTCCATCAAATACGGATTGATGATGATCGAGAGTGAGCCGCCGTTGGGCAGCTTCACGCCCTCGTGCATCGAACGGGAATCTGGCAGCAGTTCCTGGAGGATGCGGTGGACCCGGCGGGCGTTGCGGCCGCGCTCGGTGGACTGCTCGCCCTTGATGGCGTCGAGTTCCTCGAGCACCTCCACCGGAATCGCGAGGTTGTTGTCCTCGAATTTGTAAATCGATTGCGGATCGTGGAGGAGGACGTTCGTGTCGAGCACGAAGGTCTTAACTTTGGCCGCCACCCTGATCGCCGAGTTTGGGGCTACTGCCCCGCGAGGGTTTTCCATCGTGTGGATATCTTGTGAATAACTGTGCACGGACCGTGCCAGTTGTCGATGATAGAGTTACGCAGGTTCAATTAATTCACCTGCCCGTCACCGTCGCCGGCCGCCGGCGCCTTGCCGTAGGTCGGGGTTTATCCCCGACATGCCATCAAGCCCAACCACCAAGGCAGTTTTCACGCAAAGGCGCGAAGGCGGCCCGGTCCGAGGCCGATCCCACCTCTGCTCTCTCCGCGCCCTCCGTGTTGAAAAAATCCCTCCGAATCCCAAAAAAGGAAGGCGGGCCGTCTACCCCTAGACGGCCCGCCTATTACTTTCTTACTTACCCCAATTCTCCCGCTAGGCGGGAGAAAGAAGCTACGTCGGGTGTGACGGCAGGTTTCCACCAAGGTTCCATCCATCTCCACTGTCGCTAGCCGGTGTAGCTGCCGGTGTAGCTGCGAGCGTGAGCGAGTGGCCGCCTCGGTTCCAATTTCACGCCGCCGGCGTCGTCGGCCGCTTCAGCGGCGGTGGCGCCCAGAGCCGCAGCAGGTATTCCGCGAGGTTTTTCATGCTGGTTCTCGCCAGGCCTTCCCGGACGGCCGCGTCGCGCAGTTCAGGCACCACGCCGCTCCGTTCCCTATGGTAATAGCAGAGTTCCGCATCCAGCCGGCTCGCCGCCGCATGCCGATCGCCCACCGCGGCGGCAATACTTTGAACCTTGGTTTGCCAGTAATGTCTCTCCTCAGCGTGCCTCTGCACGTAATCGAACAGTCTCTGCTCGGTGCGGTTTAGGCTCACGTCGCCAACCTGCTTGGCCACGGTTGAAAAACAACCGCAAATGCCGGTTGATCGCATTATTGCATTTCCGTAACACCCTGCTAGCAGTCAGTTCCAGCTTAACCCCCTCCTGTCCATGTGGCAAAAACTCAAAGAGCAACTTCCCACCGTCATCCTCACCGCGCTGCTGATCACGGGCGCCGCCTTCTGGCTCCACCAAAGAACGATCAACGACATGGCGGCGCGCGAACAGGCGGAGCTGGCCCCACTGCGGGAACAGAATGACGCGTTGAAGGTGTCGGCCGACGAAAACCGCCGGCAAATCGAGGCGACGAACAAGCTTCTCAAGGACGCCATTTCCAAGCGCCAGGCGGACATGTTCATGACGGACGACGAGGTTAACAAACTCAACGCCGACAAGATCAACGCCCTCGCCGAGGCCGTGGCCAAGAAGGTCCAGCCTTACAACCCGCTCCCGAAGACGCCCGAGGAAGCCGAAAAGATGCAGAACGAGCAGGTCGACAAGGTTTCGTCGCGCATGACGGAAAAAATCCGCCCGATCCTCGACGAGATGGCGAGCGACCAGCACCTGACGCGCGATTCGATCAACGCGTACAGCCAGAAAATTTCGGACCAGGTCGGCAACGTGCTGACCAGCGAGCTCGCGAAGAACCAGCAGCTGAACAACAACCTGATGCAGACGCAGGCCGTCGCGCAGGACTCGCTCAAGCTGTCGCACGAGCTGACCGCGCTGTATCTCAGTTCCTTCAAGGACCAGGGCATCCTCACCCGGCTGCTGATGCTCCCCGCGAACATTGTCCAGGACGCCGCCAGCCTGAGCATCGTCTCCGGCAGCGAGCGCAAGAAGGTCGAGGAAAACCTCTTGAACCGCATGGGCGAAATCGACAAACGCCTCGCCGCCATCCAAGCCCAGGCGCCGAAGAAGTAAGCGCCGCGCAGCCGCGGCGAGCTGTCAGCGATCAGCCTTCAGCTCTCAGCTTAACCCCCCCAGCCACGCCTCACCGCGTGGCTTTTTTGTGACCCGATTCCGCTAAGCAATCGCCTCCGTTGTAGGGCGGGGTCTCTGACCCCGCCTTCCGAAACGTAGGTCGGGCTTTTCTGTCCGCCATAGCCTTGGCAACGGCGGAACGCCCGACCC
>TBL_comb47_HYPODRAFT_10007943_pt1 | contig 10989 bp, 8 predicted proteins | sample TroBogypolimnion_40_FD_10682 | JGI IMG/M metagenome (IMG submission 10682) | reverse complement strand
GTTGGCCGGCGCGAAGCGATGGTCGCCAACGCCAACCCATACCCCGACAACTTGCAACCTCATCGCTCATTTATGTTTCAGCTAAATGCATCCGCTTTTGGTAGCCATGAAATTCCAGGAATAACCTCCGATTTAAGGAGCAGGCGGTGAAACTCCGTCACCACCTGCTCCTGTCAAACCAACCTGCGACCACACCCAATCACTGTTTCAACCGATAAAACTTTTGGCTGCCAGAGATAGGCGAACTGTATTGAAACACGCCATTGCCATCGAAAGTAGTCGTGGTATTCGTCGTCCAGCTAGACAAGGGCAACGCAATGTTAGTTGAACTCAAAACGGCGCAGCTAGAGCTAGGAGTGCCATTTGTCGCCGTGAAGCTTACCGAACCGCCGGAGACGGATACGTTGATAATCTTCGGGATAGAAGGCGTGGGCACAGCAGTGACGTTAAGATCCACCGAGCTGTTTCCGCTATTATCCACCAAAGAAGCCGTCACGCCGGCAGGCAGGCTGCCGAGTGTCAGCGCACCGAAGCCATTGCCACCAATGCTGCCTTGATATTTGATCAACGGAAATTGGCCAACAGACAAGCTGCCGCTGACACTGACCGTGCAGACCGCGCTGTTCACCGTGAAGTTGGTGGCCAACAATGCGCCGTTGGTGTTGGCGGCGACGTAATTAAAATCGAGGGTAGTATTATTGCCACTGCCGATGAAATCCAAAATTACCGCCGACGCCGGAACGGTAGCAGTGCTCTTGACTTGCACGCCAAACCCGCAATTGCCGTAGCTGTTGGCATAGACATCAAATTCGCCACCGCCAGTATGCGCTGAAGAGACCAAGAGTTTGCCTTCTTTGATGACCGTAGTGCCGCGATAGGTGTTGGCACCGCTCAAAATGAGCGTCCCTGCGGCTTGGTATCCATTTTGCGCCAGCTTGGTAAATGTTCCGCCTCCAGCTGAATCTGAAATAGCTCCAGAAATAGTAGCGATCGCATTAGCAGACGCGGGCGTGAGCGCCTTCAAAGTTGCCGATCGGCCTTTCAAGTCAATGCCGTTTTGAAATTCCACCGGGCTGTCTGCGTCGCCGGAATTAAAAATCAGGTTGAATTTGTTGCCATTGCCGTCGCCAACGAAATTATTGGTGCCCCAAGCAATGGTGCGACCGTCGCCAAACAGATTCACCGTCAACTTGCCACCCCGACCCGCAAAACCGCCACCGCAGTTATTACCATAAGGATCACCGTTCCACGCGATACAAGGGAATGGACCATTATACCAATTACCAAGCGGAACTGTCAGCAAACCACTACCCTGTATAATTGCGTTGTCGGCATAATTGTTAAAGAAAAGACAGGCAATTTGACCGCCGCCGGGATAGTTGGTGGTAAAGATGAGATTTTGGTCAAGCAGATTGCCGAAATCCACGGTGGTATAGCTGGGTATGGCCCATTGTTTGTAGCCGACATTGACACCGGTGCTGAATTTGTAACGGCCAAGGTAGTTGCCACTGTTCAAATTAACGAAGTCGCAATTGGTCGTCAAAATTGTGAGGTTGCTGAACGTCAACACACCTGGGTTTATAGCGCCAAATCCGCGATTGTATGTTCCAACACCGTCTGGACGCACCGCTCCGGACAATGTCACATTGTCTCCATTGGCCCACAAATAATTTATGTCTCGCACCTGGCCACTGGGAATGGTGACGAGGTAATTTGAACCACCACCGCCCGCCGAAAAATATGCCGTTCCGGGCGAACTGGAACTGTCTGTCCAGGTGCTGAACGCACCGCCGCCGCCGCCGGTAGAATCGCTGTTCCAAATTGAATCGGTCGTATTCCAAACATAGCTGCCACCATTGGTCACACCGCTGCCGGCGGTGGTTCCGTTGAGGTCGTAGTAACTTTGCGCCACCGCTGCGGAACCGCAAAGCAGCCCGAGCGCTGCGCCGAGGATTTGAGTTTTAGTTTTCATTGTCGGAGGAGTTTAGAATTTTTTATCTTTCGCTGTCTGTCGATTCGTCGTTGTTGGTTTTATGTTATTGAACTCGACACCTAAAAACGCCAAACGTCGCGGCAACGTAAAAGTCGCAAAGTGTTTTTTGGGTGTGCTATTGACCAAGGTAGCCCATGAAAAAAAAACGTCATGTCATAGGAGCCTATGACGTGTTTTTTGCGCTCGGTAAAACACATAAGTTTTAAGCAAAAAACCGACGCCAGCATCGGAATCAAGTTTATTTTTTTGCCACCTTGGCCACTGCCTGCGCGCGGGAATGGACGTGTAATTTTTCGTAGATGCGCCGGATGTAGGTGTGCAACGTGCCCATGCTGATACCGAGGGTGTCGGAAATTTCCTTGTAGAGGTCGCCCCGCACCAGGCCATCCAGGACTTGTTGCTCGCGCTCGGATAATTGGCTGCGCGGTTCGGCCACCGTCGGTGATGAATGGTGAAATGATTGCACCACCTTCCGGGCGATATTTGGACTCATCGGCGATCCGCCGCGATGCAACTCCCGAATGGCATGGATCAAATCCTCGCGTGGTGTTTGTTTCAGAATGTAGCCTGTGGCACCGGCGGCGAGGGCTTGAAAAATTTTGTCGGCATCTTCATAAACGGTGACCATGCCGAATTGTGTGGCCGGCAGCAATGGCTTCAATTGTCGCACGCAATCAATCCCGCTTTGTCCCGGCAAATTGATGTCTACCAGCGCCACCTCGGGAAGGTCTTTGGGTAGTCCAATCAATGCGCTCTCGGCGTCGGCGTATTGATTGAGAATCTGAAAACCCGGCTCGTGTTGCAACCAGCGGACGAAAAGTTGGCGTAACCGTGCGTCATCTTCAATCAGGCAGATTCGAATGGGCAATGGTTTAGTCATAATTTTCGTGGGAGTATAGCGTCACGCTGATTTGTGGTTGCTCATTTGTGCGGCGTCAACGGCACGATCAAGCGGACACACGTGCCGGAGGCTGGCGTGCTTTCAATTTCACAGCGGCCACCCACGTCTGCCAGTCTGCGTTTCATGTTTTCCAATCCATGGCTGTGGACTTTCGCCTGAACCAAGCCGCAGCCATCATCCGCCACGACCAAGGTGAAGTGTTGATCCGCGAGCGTCAAGGTCACCAGCGCAGACTTTGCGCCCGCGTGTTTGACGGCATTGTTTAAGGCTTCTTTGAACGCGAGAAACACGTTGTGCCTCACTGGTGAATCAAGCACCAAGGACGGCAGTGACAGGGGCAAATCCAACCGGCAACGCATTCCCGTTGCGGCCAGAAAATCATGCGCGTATTTGCCCACATAGGTTGCGAAACTGTCGAGCGTGTCATGCTCCGGGTTCACGGCCCAAACGATTTCGCTTAATTGGAGCGTGAGGTCGCGACCGGTATGACAGATTTCAGCCAGATCAGTTGCCGCCTGACTGGGTTGCTCCAAGCCTATGCGCGCCGATTCGCTCAACATCACGATCCGCGTCAGGCTACTGCCTAAGTCGTCGTGGATGTCGCGGGCGATACGACCGCGTTCACGTTCAACCGCGCGTTGGCGTTCCAAGACCGCCAATTTGCGGTGAGCACGACGGCGAACAATCACCAACACAGTCAGGGCAATCGCAACGGCTCCGCCCGCGCGACTCGCCAGCTTGAACCACCAAGTTTGCCAAAAAAATGGCAAAACCCGCACGAGCAATGAAGCGCATTTTTCGTTCCATACACCATCGGCATTGCGTGCGGTGACGCGGAAAGTGTAGTCGCCGGGCGGAAGGTGCGTGAAAACTGCGGAACGTCGCATGCCCGCATCAAACCAATCTTCTTGAAGTCCTTCGAGTTGATACCGGAAAGCCACGCGCGCAGGATTTGCCAGGCTCAACCCGGTGTAGCGGAACTCAAATTGCCGGCCACCGNGTGGGATGGTGAGCATTCGCCGGACATTGCTGGTTGCCACGGGATATAAAAACGGGCTGACCTGCTCGGAAGATGGCGGCAACGTGATCGCCTCGCCATCCACCAACACTTCTTCAATTTTTACCGGAGGCGGTAGTAGATTGGGGGTCACTTCTTCGGGCACGACCATCGCCAACCCACGGCCCGTGGCAAACCAGAGCCGACCATCGCTCGTGCGGCAACCGGCGGGCTGGCCTTGCTCGGACATTTCCAACGTCGCCAGTCCGCCGGAACTATCACACACCAGACAGCTCACCGAATTTATTTCGCCGTCAGCACAACGGTTCAATTCAGTCTTGGCCACGCGGAACAATCCGCCGAACGAACTCATCCAGTAATTGCCTTTGCCGTCGTCCAGAATCTGGCAAATCACATCGCTCGGCAAACCTTGGTGCATGGTCACGTTCGCAAATTTTCCATTCTTGAACCGCGACAAACCACCACGCGTTCCGATCCACAGCGAGCCATCTGCATCCGCGTGCAACGTCCGGGCATAGTCGCTGACCAGTCCGTCGCCGGTTTTGAATTGTGCGAGTTGGTCTCCTGTCATCCGGCAAACCCCACCACCATCCAGACCGAACCAGATTGCGCCATCCGACTGTTCGGCAAAACAGCGCACGGCGGAATGAGTCAGGTCTTTTTTATTATCCGGCCAAAACCATTGGCCGCCGCGTAATCGTCCCACCCCGCTGCGCGTGCCAACCCAAATGTCACCACGGCTGGATTCAAAGGTTGAAAGCACCACATTATTTTGTTCCGTGAGCGGAAAAGAATTTTGGAAATGACCATTTTCTAAAACCAATGCACCTGAAGCCCAGGTGCCCGACCAAAGCTTTCCGCTGGCGTCCTCCATCACGGAGTTGACCACCGACTGCCCGGGATGTTCGCTCACGGGAAAGTTGGAAAATTCACCGTGACTTAATCGGTAAACGCCACCCCCTTCAGTGCCGATCCACAATCCACCATTTGCGCTGGGGGCCACTGACAAAACGGCGCTGCTGCGCCAATTGTCCGGCGGATTCACCATCGTGACGCGCCTCGGATAAAGCACATTCAATCCTCCGTTGCCGGTGCCGGCCCACACATTGCCTTCGCGATCTTCGCAGAGGCAGTAAACCCAGTTGTGGGACAGGCCATTTGCCTCCTCGATTTGTTCCGCACCATTTTTTTTGTCGAGGACGTGAATTCCCTCTTTGAAACTACCGCCCAAGATTTTGCCCGCGCGGGTTTCCAGAAACGCTGGCAATACAATAGTTCCCCAATTGCTGTGACCGTGATCTTCAACCCATCGCCCCTCGTTCCACCGACGCAACCAGTCGCCATCCAGAATCCATAATCCACCTTCACGCGCTGGAAAAATGGCCAGCCAGCCATTCACGACCTCCGGTCCGGGATCCAGCGGCACGGCACCCTGCTTGGCAGCGAGACGGCAAAGTTTCCCAGCGACCGCCGCCCATACTTGGCCGGCGCGGTCAGCTACCAGCGTTCCCGGCACCCCGAGCGTGGCCAGAGGGTCGCGAGCCACGCCATTCACCAACGGCAGCAACGTCCCGATTTCGTTCATGGCCCAGACGGTTCTATCCTCGCCCGCAGCCAATCGCAGAACCGGTTTGGCCGGCCAAGTTCTTGGCAAAACCACACTTTGAAAGGAGCCATTTACCAAAACCGAAATTCCGCCGAGGTTGTCACCCACCCAGAGTCGGCCATCACGATCCTCACACAAACTCTCAATGGCGTTGTTGCGCAACCCCGTCGTATTGGCAACATCAAACACTTTGAAACGGACACCGTCGAAGCGCGCCAACCCATTGTAAGTGCCAACCCAAAGATAACCATCGCGCGTTTGCACAATGGCCCGGACTTTGTTCAGCGGCAACCCGTCTTTCATCTCCCAATGTGAAAGCACAAAACTCGCAGACTCCGGTGCGCCATGCGAATTTAACAGAAAAAGAAAACATGCCAGCAGGGCTAAAACCGCCCGCGAAGAGCAGCCCCAAATGGCATGACGACTGGGAGACATTTGCAATGCAGTTTTAAGAAGTCGTCGGCCGAATGCAACTACGTTAGCAACTTAGGTTTGAGCGGCATCAAACTAAACGGCCCACTGGCGGAGTCTTTGCGCAGAGATTTTTACATTTTCTGCGCCGGCAATTTCGAGCGTGGTTGTTCCATTGAATCCAGTTTTCTTCAACGCTTTCACGACGGCGGGAATGCCGACCACACCGTCCCCTAACGGGATGACCGCCATGCCGCAACCAAAAATTTTTCCACGCTTGGGCAGCCAGGATTCGGGCATGTCTTTCCAATGAACATGCTGAATGCGTTTGCCGAAGGTCTTCACATAATCCAGCGGTTCGGCACCGCCGAGCCAACTGTTGCCGGTGTCCAAGCAGATGCCAACGGTTTTTTCATGACCGAGCCGTTCGAGCAAATCGCCCATCCGCTTGACCGAATCAGTGACGATGCCATGAGGTTCGAGCAGCAGTTTGACACCCAGTTCCTTGGCCCACTCAATTGGCGACTGCAATTTCTCGCAGATGGTAAACAGGCGTTCCTTTTCGGTGAGTGCGTGTCCAAACTTGGTTTTCGGATCACCCTCGGTAGTGATGACTTCAGGAATTCCCAAATCAGCGGCCAGCCGGATGGCTTTGATGATCTGAAATGTGCCATAGACATCCGGCGCAGGAGGGTCGAGCAAATTGGCGTGCGCACAAACAGTGCTCAATTTGAGTTTATGTTTCGCCGCGAGTTGGCGGATTTTTGACGGGTGGCTGTCGAGACTGATGGACGCGGCAAAACCGAACTCGACGCCGAGCGACGCGCCGTCGTGGTTGTCGGTGAGATCAACGTAATCAATACCCATTCCGCGAATGAGTTCAAATTGCCATTCCATGGGCGTGAACGGTTCAACCAATGCGAAACAGCCGATTTTCATGCGAAATGATTTTGGTTAAATTTGTTTCCATTCGCCACGCACCGGGCAGTGCATCTGGTCGTTTAATTCCGTAGGCGATTTGATTTTGTATTTCTTCGGATCCCAAACAACCTCGCCGCCAGTCTTGATGGCCATTAGCGAAAGGTGGCTGATGGCATCGGAACGGAGCGCGTCCTGAATCGGCCCGACCGACGGCGAACGTTCGCGCACGCTGTCCACAAACGCCTTTTGATAGCGGTTGCGATATAGCACCCGTTTCTTGCCGGCACATTCCTTGAGTTTGAGCCATTCGGGATTGCTCGCCTCCGACACATTACGGCCCAAACTTACCCACCCTTTTGTGCCGAAAAAAGTAGTGCCGTTGTCATCCATTTCCGTGCGGTATTTCTTGATGGCGGAATCCGCAAAATTGCTGCTCATAAACCGCATCGGAATGCCGTCGTGAAATTTGACGTCCACGTCCCAAGTCGCGCACGTGTCGAACAAAGCATTCGGCGTTGGAAAATTCCCAGTGCCGCGAAACGAGATCGCTCCCTTGGTGTCCGAGTCCATGCCCCAAATGGCGATGTCCAGCGGATGAGCGCCCCAGCCAGCGATAAAACCCAGCGCGTAATCCGAGCAATACCATGAGCCGGCGCTGGCGATGCGATCTTTCGTGCATGGTTTCATCGGCGCGGGACCGAGGTAGAGCTCGTAATCGAGTCCATCCGGCACCGGAATTTCGTCGAGTGAACCGCCGCCCTGTCCGCCCGGCGCCCAGACTTCGAGGCGTTGCAACTCGCCGATGTAGCCGTTGAGCACCAACTCCACGCCGCGCTTGATGATCTCCTGACTGCGCTGCTGCGTGCCGTATTGAAAAACTCGTTTATGTTTCCTTACCGCTTCCAGCATGGCGTGATTTTGCTCCAGGCTGTGACCCAATGGCTTCTCAATATAAACATCCTTGCCAGCTCGCACCGCTGCCAACCCCACCGGCACATGCCAGTGATCCGGCGTGGCAATCACCACCGCATCAACGCTCTGGTCGGCCAGTAAATCTCGGAAGTCGTTGTAAAGTTTAGCCGAATGCTGTTGCGAATCTTGAACCAGCTTGCCGCCACTTTCGCGCCGCTGGCGAAACGGGTCGGCGATGGCGACCGAAACAGCGGACTCGACTGCGAGAAAATTCTGTAACAACTGGGTTCCCCGTCCGCCCACGCCGATGTGTCCAAGCTGAATTTTTTTGCTCGGTGTGTTTTCACCCGCCAGCACGCGCAGCGGAATGAAATTGGGAGCGGTGGCCGCGAGCAATGCGGCTTTTAACATGCCGCCGGCAAACCGGCGGCGGGTGATTTGGTTGGTCTTCATTTTAATTTTTCAGATGAACTGTTTTCGGAAACTCTTCCGGTCGCGGCCCATTCGGAGCCGCGCCGCAACAATTGTTTAAATCCTACCGATTCCATCGCGGCGGCATTGTGCCCAAGCAACAGCGTGAAACCGCGCCCTTTCCCCAATTCCGTTGCGAAGGCAATCGGCTCCGCCTTGCCCGTGCCGCCGAATTCCCTTTTAGGCGTCACCACCGCCAGCGGCTGCGCACCGGGCGCGACTTGCGTGTCCTGCCAAAATTCATCGAACGTCGTGAAATCGTTCAACCCGGCGGTGATTGGATGGCTGGCGGCGACCAAATGAATTTCGTTTGTGTGCATTCTGCCATGATGCGTGGCCTTGCCCCACGTCGCGCCGGCGATCTGCTGAAACTCCGGCCAGTCGTAAAACACCGCGCTGCCCGCATGAACAATCACCAGCCCGTGCCCACTGCGGATAAAATCCGCAAACGCCGCGCGCATTTCGATATTCCAGACTTCGCCGGGATTTTTCAGGCTGAACGTATTAAAGTTGCTCAACACCGCGTCATAATTCCGGAATGCGTCCGGCTTCATCGCCGGCACGTTCGTTTCCACATTCACCGCAAAATGACCATCCGCTTCCAGAATCCGCTTCAATACCGGCGTCGTCACGCGCCAGTCGTGGTTGTTGGCACCGGAAAGGATCAGCACGCGCACCGGCGCGGCAGAAATGGACAGCGTCAGCGCGACGGCGATGATGGCGGCCAGATGGAATTTCATGGTTTGACTTTAGCACCCCCGAAGTCTAGCGTCGTTCAAGATAATCCAACTGGTAAAATTTGAACAAATCTCTTCAACGCCGCTCCGCCATGTTCCGCTCCGCCGCCGAGCTGTTCCACGCCGACAACTGCGGCCCGCTCGAAGCCGCCGCGCGCCGGGGCGAAGTGCGTTTGACCGCGCTGGGACGCGGCTCGTATCCGGGGCGCCGGCTGCCGGCGGACGATTTTCGCGAGGTGTGTTCGGTCGGGTTTTGGGATGCGCGTAAAAAGCAAGACTGGGGGCTCGACTGGCATCGTAACGAGGGCATCGAATTTACTTTTCTCGCCGCCGGCAGACTACCGTTCGCGCTGGAACGGCGGAGCGTGACACTGGAGCCGGGTGATCTGACCATCACGCGGCCGTGGCAGAAACATCGCATAGGAAATCCGAATGTCCCCGCCTCGCGCCTGATCTGGCTGATTTTGGATGTCGGCGTGCGGCGGCCAAACCAGCCGTGGCGCTGGCCGAAATGGCTCCTGCTGCCGCCGGCGAAATTGCAGCGGCTGACGCATCAACTTCGCCACAATGAAAAAATCTCGTGGCGCACCAATCGCGAGGTCATTCATTGTTTTGAAGCGATTGGCAATGCGGCGGCGTCCAGGCCGGACAGCGAAAATCTGACGCGGTTGAAAATCCTGATCAATGAACTGCTGATGGCGCTGGCCGCCCTGCTGGATGAAAAACACCTGCGCCTCGACACCCTTTTGTCCTCCGCCGAACGCACGGTGGAATTGTTTCTCGCCGAGTTGCCCTGGCGCGCCGAGGAACCGTGGACGCTGGAGGCGATGGCGCGCCAATGCGGACTGGGCCGCAGCCATTTCAGCCACTATTGCCGGAAGCTGACGAACCGCACGCCGATGAGCCATCTGACGATTTGCCGCGTGGAAAGAGCCTGTGAACTTCTGCGGCGCGAACCGCGCAGCGTCACCGATGTGGCGTTCGCGTGCGGCTTCCAGTCCAGCCAATATTTTGCCACCGTATTTCGGAATCAATTCGGTTTGTCCCCGCGTGAATGGCGCCGCCAGAAAATCAAACTGTAAGCGTTGAAGCCCAGCTGGATCAACTTGTCCGTCGCCCATCACGGTTATGGCCACCGGCTAAATTTGATCGTTGGCGGCAGATCATTTTGCCGTAGGCTGAGCTTCAGGCTTCGGCTTGGTGATCATTTCAAAGTCGTCCGTGCGAAAGGGCGTCACGGGCAGGCCATCGTTGTCCGCCAGCGACGACAAAGTGGAAGCTGCCGAGCCGAAAACATCCGCACCGGCAGCGAAGCCGGCGGCGCGGCCAGTCGCATCGCCGAAGTTCACGCCGGAAAGCAACGTGCCCAATGCACCGTTGAAATTCCGGTTGGATAAACTGGAGCGCACGCATCCATATCTGACTGAGCAGCGCGGGCTGACGCCGGAAACCATCGTGGATTTCGGCATCGGCTTTTGTGCCAAGGGCATGATGGCCGACCGTATCGCCATCCCGATTCACAACGTCAAAGGCGAAGTCGTCGCGTATGCGGGCCGATTTATTGGTGCCCCACCGGAAGGTGCGCCCAAATACAAGCTGCCACCGGGATTCCGGAAATCGCAGGAGTTGTTCAACCTAGACAGGGCCATCAAAGAGCCCGCGGACAAACCGTTACTCATCGTCGAAGGTTTCTTCGATGCCATGAAAATTCATGACCACGGCTACCGCAAAGTCGTCGCCATCATGGGGGCTACCCTGTCCAGCACTCAGGAGGAATTGATCCGGCAACACACCACCAGTGACAGTCACGTCATCGTCATGCTCGATGAGAACGAGGCGGGCAAGGCGGGACGCGAAGATATTGCGTGCCGCCTTTCCAAATTCTGTTTCGTGCGGGTGCATCAGTTTCCGCGTCCTGACATGGAACCGGAACACCTCACCGACGAAGAAGTGGCTGACATCGTGGAGGGCCACAAATGAAACGGTATGAAGGCAAACGGCAGGGTTACGCCGTCGGCG
>TBL_comb47_HYPODRAFT_10007941_pt1 | contig 10994 bp, 7 predicted proteins | sample TroBogypolimnion_40_FD_10682 | JGI IMG/M metagenome (IMG submission 10682) | reverse complement strand
TATCCGCTAAGCGGTTTGGAACCGCTAAGCGGGATAGCTACCACTTAGCGGTTCTAAACCGCTTAGTGGTTATATTCTGTCATACTACTTGGTGGGCTGTAAGTCTTGGGGCTCGCAATGACGACATATTCATACAAAAATGGTATATTAGAAAAGACTTTATTATTAATATAATAAATATGTTTGATACGATTGATATAATGCTTAATTTTGCAAACTAAAATAAGCATACTAAAACATGGAAGAACTAAATACAAATAACGAACAACTACCTGTAGAACCTAAGCCTGTAGGAAGACCTCTGCAATTAACAGTAATGTGCATACTTAGCTTTGTAGGTGGCGGCTTAATGCTGTTGTCGAACCTTGTTTATTCAATCTCTTATGACATGATAAACACTATGATACAAAACAACGAAATACCTAAATCATTTTCATCAATAAAAGAAAGTCTTGAGATAACATTAGCTGCCGGAAGAGGATTTTTTATAGTGGGAACTATCTTAAATATAGCTTCTTTGACAGGTGCTATACTGATGTGGAATTTAATGAAGAAAGGTTTTCACATCTATACCATAGCACAAATATTATTGATACTTTCGGTATTATATTTTATAAAAGGACAAGGATTTCCGACAGGCGAATTGTTATTATCAGGCGTATTTGTAAGCTTCTATGCTATGAATATGAAAGCGATGAAATAATATTGTATAATGATATAAAACAAGAAAGCCCGCTCAATGAACAGGCTTTCTTGTTTTAAAGAAGAATAGTATTAGTTATTCTTATAGTTTTCGGCATACTCTCTGCCGGCTTTAAGAGCTTTTAAGTTAAAATCAACTATAGCATCTCCTTTGCGACCAAATATCTTGCGTATAGCGTCTTCGAACTTCACATATTCAATACCTAAATGAAAAGAAGCAGCACCTAATATAACCACATTAGCTGCACGGGTAGTACCTGCTTCTTTGGCAATAAGCTCTGCATTAAGCATAATATGACGCGGAGTTTTGGCAATCTCAGCATATATATCTTCAATCTCAGGATAAGTAGCAATATTGTTAAAAGGTTTATCATTAGTAATNAACCAACCTTCGTTCGAAAGCATCGGAAGATAACGCAAACCTTCCATAGGCTCGATAGAAATAACCATATCAGCCTTACCACCAGGGATAAGATCAGAAGCGATATCAACAGAAGAAATACGTAGATGCGAAGAAACATCGCCACCACGCTGCGACATGCCATGAACTTCGGATTGCTTTAAATAAAGACCCATATCAAGAGCTGCAGTACCTATAATAGCTGCCATGGAAAGGATACCCTGTCCGCCGACACCTGCAAGAATTATATCTTTTTTCATTGTAATTACAATTTTAATATTAATAAATTAAGCTTTTTCAGCAATTGATTTTTCCTTAGCTTTTTCTCTCATTCTTTTATCGATAGCAACAATACATTCGCGACGAGGAATAATAACCGAAACACCATTGTAAGCAAGCTCTTCCTTAAGTATAGCTACGTTTTCGTCGTGGAATTTACGCAAAGGCCTTAAAACACGGATATGATCTTCTTCAACACCAAGACCAATACAAATATTTTCGATCCTACCATTAGCAGCAGAAGATTGTCCACCTGTCATACCGGTAGTATCATTATCTAATATTAAAACAGTTATAGGCGATTTATCAATAACGGCTTCCAATAAACCGGTCATGCCGGAATGAGCAAAAGTACCATCACCAATCACAGCCACAGAAGGAACCATGCCTGCATCGGCAGCACCCTTAGCCATTGTGATGGAAGCACCCATATCCACACATGAATTGATAGCTTCCAAAGGCTTTAAAGCAGCCAAAGTATAGCAACCAATATCAGCAAAAACCCTACCGGGAACAAGACTAGACAAAGCTTCGTTAAGCGCCAGATAAGAATCAGTATGAGGACAACCTGCACACAACACCGGCGGACGATTTACAACTACGCAAGGCACATCAGCACCAACAGTTACAGGCATACCCAAAGCAGCAGCAACAATATTTGGATTTAATTCGCCATCGCGTGGAACGGTGCCATCTAATCTTCCTTTAACTTTAATACCTCTATGTAGGAAACCTTTAATCATTTCTTCAACAATAGGATAGCCTTCTTCCAATACAAGAATCTCTTCGCATTCGTTGCAAATCTTTTCAACTAAACTATAAGGAAGTGGGTACTGACCTATCTTTAAAACAGGGTAAGGTACAACTCTATCAGGATAATTTTCCATTAAATAATTGTTGGCAATACCTGTTGTGATGATGCCTAATTTCTTGTCTGAGCCTTCAAAATATTTATTAAATGGAGATTCTTCAGCTTCTTTATTAAATAAAGTTTGATTGCCTAATAATACTTTGTATTGCTTACGGGCGATAGCAGGTAGCAAAACGAATTGTTTTAAGTTCTTAGGGAGTTCAACTTTGTTTTGTTCGATTTGAGTGGCATTTCTGGCAACACCAGCTCTTGAATGAGCTAATCTGGTTGTTAATCTTAATAATACAGGTATTCTGTATTTTTCGGATAACTCGAAACCATAATGAACCATGTCATAGCATTCCTGCTGATTGGTAGGTTCTAAAATAGGTATCATTGCAAACTTCCCAAAGAATCTGGAATCCTGTTCGTTTTGTGATGAATGCATTGATGGATCATCAGCAGCTACAACAATAATTCCACCATTAGCTCCTGTTATAGAAGAGTTGATGAAAGGATCGGCAGCTACATTTAACCCAACATGTTTCATACAAACCATAGTCCTTTTTCCTGCATACGACATACCTAAAGCACACTCCATAGCTGTTTTTTCGTTTACCGACCAGCTACATTTAATTCCTTTAGCTTTAGCGTCTTTTGAGTGCTGAACATATTCGGTTATTTCAGTTGATGGGGTCCCGGGATAAGCATATATGCCCGACATCCCCGCATCAATCGCTCCTTGTGCTAATGCTTCGTCTCCTAATAACAATAACTTTTGCATCATTATATTAATTTTGTATGATTATTTAACTTAATTTTACGAAACTTTTTTGATGTTGCAAAACTAGGTAAAATTTTAATAATAAATGCTTTTTTCTTACTAATAATTTATAATAAATGAATTTTCTTGCGCATGTCTTTTTATCAGGTGTTGATGAGCAACTTATACTTGGCAATTTAATTGCTGATGCAGTTAAAGGAAAACAGTTCGAAAACTATGATCTTAACGTAAAGAATGGAATAATTATGCATCGCCAGATAGATAAGTTTACTGATGATCATGCAATAGTAAGGCAAAGCAAGAAACGTTTAGAGGAAGATTATAAGAAGTTTGCAGGTATTATTGTTGATATCTATTATGATCATTTTCTTTCATTAAACTTTAATAAATACTCAAAGATACACTTAAACACTATTGCGCATAATGCTTATCAGATTTTAATCCGCAATTATGATATCCTCCCTCCTACTTCAAAAAGAATTTTGCCCTATATGGTAAACCATAATTGGCTTGTAAACTATGCAGATTTAGATTTTTTAAAACGTGTTTTTCATGGGATGTCCCGAAGAACTAAGTTTAATTCGGGTATGGAGACAGCAGTAGATGCTCTTAAGAAAGATTATTTATCATATGAAGAAGAATTTATGGAGTTCTTCCCTCAATTAATAACATATAGCGAGAAATTAATTAGAGGATTAACTTAGAAATATATCATAAAGATAATACCTACGAATCACCAAAATACTTTTTAATTAACTCCAGCAACACACTGCTTTCAATTGGTTTTGTTATATAACTATTACACCCTGCTTCTATAGCTTTTTCTCTATCCCCTTTTAATGCATAAGCAGTTTGAGCAATAATAACAACATCTTTATTGAATTTTCTGATTTGTTTTGTAGCTTCAAGACCATTCATTTCGGGCATATTTATATCCATTAACAATAAATCAAGATCTAGGTTATTTTGACAAATTTCTATAGCTTTCATTCCATTATCAGCGTGTAATATTTCTCTACAAAACGACTTAAGTTTAGTAGTAATATAAAAATCCGACACTTCGTCATCTTCTACAACTAAAACTTTTAAGTTACGATTGTCCATAGTTTTTGTTGTTATATTTGAATCAACTGTAATAGCATTCTCTTTTAATATTCTTGTATTATTATATGGAATAGTAAAGTAAAATGTCGAACCTTTACCTTCTTTGCTTTCTAACCACATTTTCCCTCCAAGCATCTCGACATAAGCTTTAGAAATTGATAATCCAAGACCTGCTCCCTGAAAAGCTCTCTTATCTTCAATATCTGCTTGAATAAATCTATCAAAGATAGCCTCTTGTCTTTTAGTTGGAACTCCTATTCCAGTATCTTTAACATAAAAAATAAGATAATTATCTTTTAAGTTATACCCAAATTCAATGCTTCCTCTATCAGTAAATTTAATAGCATTTTTAACAAGATTAGTAAGAATACCATATAGTTTTTCTTTATCTGAACTAATATATGCATGATTATCGTGCAAAGTATTTTTATAACTTAGATTTAAGCTTTTCTGCTCAACTTCAGGTTTAAAAAAGGTATAGATATAATCTAACTGTTCATTAATATTTGTTTCTGAAATATAAACTTCCATCGTACCTGATTCTATTTTAGAAATGCTAATAATATTATTTATAATATTTAGCATACGAATACCACTCTTTTCAATAATACTTATGTAATACTGTTGCTTTTCATCTGACAAATGAGGTTCCTTTAAAAGATCAGCAAAACCAAGAATTCCATTCATAGGAGTACGTATCTCATGACTCATATTAGCAAGAAATGCAGATTTAAGTCTATCACTTTCTTCAGCTTTGTCTTTTGCTTTTATTAAATCCTCTACAGATTTTTTACGTTCTGTAATGTCAATAACAAACCCTTCATAATACTTTGTATTTCCACTATCATCCTTTATAGCATGCGCATCTTCGTAAAACCAAATTTTACCGCCATCTTTTCGTACAACCTCATATTCATAACCTTTTATATATCCTTTTTCTTCTATTATTTTTAAAAAATTAGCTCTTTCTTCCGGATTAAAGTATGCTTCTTTCGAAATATTAGTTCTGCTATTTATCAAATCTTCAGGGGATGAATAACCATACATTTCGGCTAAAGCAGGATTAACAGAAATATAAGTACCATTAGTATTTGTTTGAAAAATCCCTTCTCTTGCATTCTCAAAGATATTTCTATATTTTTTCTCACTATTATGCATTGATTCTTCAGCTTGTTTTCTCAGTAATGATTCTCCAATATTTGACGCTATTCCTTCTAATATATCAATAATAGTTGATGTAAATTGGTTTTCTTTTTTATCATTCAGCTGAATTAAACCTATTATCTTCTTTTTAGCTTTAATCGGAATTAAAGCAATTGATAAATACCCTTCATGTAAACATCTATTGCGAGGATTAGTGAAAGGATTGTCACATTTTGGAATCTCAAGAAGTGAAGTAGAATTATTTAAATAACAGCTACCACCTTTAGTAAAAAGTGGATTTGTAGGTTCTGTTTTATCTGATAAAACTAATCCACAAATACATTCAAGGCATGCTTCCCCATCATTATTCCTACATATTCCACCATTAGCATCACGTTCGATTAATGAGTTTTCTTTTAAAATAAAACTATCCGAAAATCCTTTTTCGATAAAATAGGGAAAATCTTCATCAGCCTGCATTCTTATCCCTACGGCATCAAAACCTGTAAATGTTTTAATAGTACTTAGAATACGCATAGTTGAATACCTAATATCATCTGATTTGTTAAGTATCTGAAGGATTTCTCTGCTTAATTCCCTATATATTTCCTCTTGCTTTTGCTCAGTTATATCTTTAATTGTACCAATCATTGTGATTGGATTTCCTTCAACATCTAATTTAAGATTTCCTATCCCATGAACCCAATGTTCGGTTTTGTTCTTTTGATTAACAATTTTATATTCTTTATTAAAAGTATTCTTTTTACCTAATACTTCATTTATAAAGTAATCGTTCATTATAGTTTGCCAATCAGGATGTGTAATTGTGACCCATCCTTCTACAGTTTTATCATAATCAGAATCAATCCCAAATATAGTATCAAGAATTTCTGAACTTTTCCATTTACCACTTACAACATCTAAAGAATAAGTGCCAAGTTTAGCTATTTGTTGAGTTTCTTTTAAGAAAGCTTCATTTTCCTTTCTTATCTCAACTTCCTTTTTTAAATCTTCCATCAGATTTAAAGTAGCAATATGGATTGCTTTTAGTTCAAGTGTCTGCTCTTCTACTAATTCAATAAGCTTTTCTTTTTCGAAACGTTTGTCAAAGTTAGCATTCTTGATTTTTATCATTGCTCTAATTTGAGCAGTAAGTTCACTTTGATCAATAGGTTTGGCTAAAAAAGCATCTCCCCCCGATTCCAATGCTTTTACTCTACTTTCGCTATCCCCTTTTAGTGCTGTAATGAATATAACCGGAATATCGAATAGATTCTCATCCTCCTTTAATACTTTGCATACTTCATAACCATCCATATCTGGCATAATTATATCAAGCAAAATCACATCAGGATTTTCTTTTATTGCAAGTTCTATTCCTTTTTTTCCATCAAGAGCTGTAAAAGTAACAACCTCAGGAAAAGCTTCTCTTATTAATGCTTTTAGACTAATAAGATTGTCATTATTGTCATCTATTGCTAGTATCTTTATCCTTCTATTTTCCATAAAGCACTTCGTTTATTGATTTATAAAATACTTTCTCATCAATTGGTTTAGGGATATAAACATCGAAACCGTGTGATAAAATAGCTTCCCTATCATTAACCATTGCACTTGCAGTTAATGCAATAACTGGAACATGCTGTAAAGTTGGATGTTTTCGAATAGCTTTAAATGCTTCAATACCATCAATACCTGGTAATGCAATATCCATTAAAATAAGATCAGGTGAATGTTCTTTTGCTTTTTCTATCCCTTCTTTACCATCATAAGCTTCAATCATTATATAATTATCAGCTAATAATGCCCTTACTGTAGTCATGTTATCTTTATTATCTTCTACTACCAGCACAACCGGTTTTCCTTTTATAGGATTATAGTATTGTTTTGGTTTTTCAACTTCAATTGAAGTAGGAAATAACATTTTTGAAACTGCATTCATTAGTTCTTTACGGTTAACATCACCTTTTTGAATAAGTTGGTGTACGTTGTTTCGTTTTAAAGTTTTTAGATCCTCCTGTGTAATATGTTTTGCAGTAAGTATTAGTACAGGAATATGTGCTGTAAGTTCTGATTCACGTAAACTCCTTAATACATCAAAACCATCAATCCCAGGCATCATTAAATCCAGTATCATAGCATCTGGTATTGTATCAGATATAATCTCAAGTGCTTCGCCCCCATTATTAGCAGTCAATATTTTATAGCCTGCTTCTCCAAGAATATCTTGCATTTGGATTATTGCAGGTTCACTATCTTCAACAAGTAATATGCATTTTGAAGAAGCTTTACCCTGACCGCTTCTCTTTGAGAACTTATTTACTTCATATTTAAAATCATTTGACTTTTCTTCGGAATGCACTCTTTTATCTGCTGAATAATTGATCGGCAAACTAATTGTAAACTCCGATCCTTTTCCTATTTCACTTTTAACAGTAACATTACCGCCAAGCAGATTAGTATATTTCTTTGCTATTGCAAGTCCTAAACCTGTACCACCAAATCTTCTGGAGGTACTTCCATCTGCTTGTCGAAACTCATCAAAAATATGGGAGATATGTTCTTCTGCAATACCAATACCCGAATCAGTAACACTAATTAATAGCATTTCATTTTCAAGTTTTGCTTTTACTGCAACTTGCCCTTTAATTGTAAATTTAACTGCGTTACTTATTAAGTTTTGCAGAATATGTTTGCATTTATTTGCATCAGTTGTAACAAAGCACTCCTCATCTTTATCTATTTGTATCAATTCAATACTCCTTTGCTTTGACTGTGGTTCTATCATACTTACTACCTCAGCTATTAAGTTGTTTGCATTAAACTTAGTTATTTCCATTTCCTCTTTACCTGATTCTATTCTGGAAATATCAAGGATGTCATTTATCAGAGTTAGCAAATGTTTACCATTACGTTCAATTACTTCTAAGTAACTATACTCTTCTTCGGGAATCTGATTAACAAGTCTACGATTTAAAACTCCTGAGAGTGCAATAACAGAATTAAGTGGTGTTCGCAACTCATGGCTCATATTTGACAAGAAGTTTGTTTTTAGCCTATTTGCTTCATTCAATTGTTTCTTTTGCATTTCTAGCTCTGTATTCTGTTCTATCAACTCTGAAGATTGTGAGAGAAGTTCTGACTTCTGTGATTGAAGTTCTAAATTAGCTTGTGCAATTTTCTCAGATATTTCCTTATTCTTTTGATTAGCTATAACACCTGTTATTCTTGCACTCATGGTATCGAGTACATTATTAATTAATTTTACAGATTGATCATTATATTCATTTAAATTTGCAAGTGATATAACTGCAATTACTTCCTTGCCTGATAAAATTGGAATAGTAATAATTTCTCGTGGTATAAACTTTCCACTAACAGTGTAAAACACAAAATTAGTATCCTTTTGAATAATCTTTAGTTGTTGAACCTTACCTGAAGAAAGCACGGCACCAAATTCACCTTCCATGTTTTGAGCTGAGAAAGACATCTTTGCATTGTCATCAAGCCCTATTGAAAAATAATGATCAAAAGATTTACCTTCTTCATCAAGAAAATAAACTGCAGCTATTGATGAATTTGTGTTTTCTAACAATGATGTTAATGTAGCTTGAAAAAACTTCTTAGGATCTTCTTCTCTTAACATTATTCCTGCAATTAAAGATGTTTTATCATTTAATTCAATTGTAGCCTGAATATTCTCAGCAAGATTATTGAAAGAATTAGACAACAGTCCGTATTCGTTTTTAGAGATGTACCCACTGCGAACACTCATATCTCCATCATGAAAACGTGTTGCTACATTAGTTAGTTCGGCAATTGGGTTACGTATATTAAATAATAACAATAAACAAATAATAAGTGTAATAATAAAGCCTATAACTGACATATATAAGTCTTCCCTATTCATTGCATCTCTTCTAGCTTTTGATGTATTATAAATATCATCCGCTTTTTTAATAGCAAAGTCATCTATCTTTTGAAGTTCTGCAAGAACGATGTCTTGTTGTTTCTTTTCTTCACCATTTTTCTTTGTTACATTTAAGGCATCTGCTTTTTCATCTTTCTGAATCATTCTAGTTGTTTCATCAAGAAATACATTCCATTTAACAAATGCTTCTTTTAGATTAATAATATGTTCACGAGGGCCAAGGTAAGATTGATTAAAAACTTCTATTTGCTCATAAGCATTTGCTTCTGATAGCTGAACAGTATTATCAGCTTCGGTTATTCCATTAGTGGTAGTAGCCAACAACATGTCTTTTATTGATTGATGCATCATAAGTACATCTGCTCTAAAAAAACTAATTGCACGTCTAACCTTTAAAGGATGGTTATACATGCTCTCTGTTTGTTGTACCAATTCATTATTTTGTATAGTCGATAGCACTCCTGTTAAAATAACTAATGCCAACATAATAGTAAAACCAATTACTAGCAGTGTACTAATCTTTAAATTTCTTAATTTCATTTTGTTTGTATTTATTAAAACATCTTATGTTTTCAATATTTTTTCCTTAGTGTTTCTTTGTGTACTTCGTGTTCTTCGTGCCTTAGTGGTTTTATTCTTCAACACGAAGTTCACTGAGTATTATTTACACACTAAATATTGCCGAATATGGATATACTTCTTTAAATCCTCTATTCAATAATATTCCTCTCTCTGTATCACCTGTTATTATATAGCCACCTTCGCTCAAACATCCCTCTAATTTATTTAATATTGCTTCCTGGTATTCCTTCTTATAATAAAATAATAAATTAGCACAAAACACTATATCAAAATCACCAAAGATACTAGACTGTGGGCAACTTAAACTTTTATCAAAGAGATCAAATACTGAGAAATCAATATGATTTCTCAGTAAAGGTTTTACATAGTAGCTATCGTTACGTTTGGTAAACCATTGTTTAAACCTTTTTAAACTTATAGAATTCAGTTCTAATTCATCATATTGCCCTTTACTTGCTTGTTTTATCTGTTGTTGGTTTTGATCTGTAGAAAAGATCCTGTAATTAACCGGTTCTTCTTTATTATTATTATATTCTTCTAATAACATAGCCAAACTATATGCTTCTTGTCCTTTGGCACAAGCCGCGGACCATATTCGTATTTCTTTATTTTTACCTTCATTCTTCTTTTTAAGAATAAGTGAAGGCAATATTATGTATTCGAGCACCGAAAAAGTAAGTGAATATCTAAAGAACTCGGTATAACATATAGATAAAGAATCTAAAAACTTTATTGCTTCTTCGGTATCTTCCTCTAATAGCTTACAATATTCCTTACTATTACCACAACTAGTTTCCTGAACTCTTTTCTCTATTATCTTAAAGATAAATGTTTCATCATATTTTGAAACATCAAAACCATTGGAACCATTTATGATGTTTACAGCTTTTTGTATACCTATTTCTATTTTCATTCTACTATTTTATATTTTTCATCTTGTCCGGTCTTTTTAAGCAATGCATTTACCTCCTTTTTAAGCTCTATCATCGTAAGTTCTCTTCCTACAGTTAACTTATGAAAGCGTTGCAAATTGTTCATACTTTCTTTTAATTCTTCTTCTGCTTTCTTACGATTTGTTATATCTATTGTATATCCTGCTAATAGTCTTTTCCCTCTCTCTATTATGGGGTATTTTAAAGTAATATATACTCTTCCGTTTAACTCTTCTTCCTGTTCCAGCATCTTACCCGATGCAACAACATCCCTGTCGTCTTGTGAT
>TBL_comb47_HYPODRAFT_10007939_pt1 | contig 10996 bp, 7 predicted proteins | sample TroBogypolimnion_40_FD_10682 | JGI IMG/M metagenome (IMG submission 10682) | reverse complement strand
GGTCCTCAACAAAAGTCCAATTAAAGCTCAAGTGCTTTTAGGACCGTGCCACCCTGGGACGGAGGACCATCCCAAAGACCATCCGCGATCTGATGTTCGGAAAAGAGGCAGNGTCCCTTCGGACGGAATGTGGAAACGAGGTTGAAACGGAAACTGGAAAACGGAAACTGGAAAATATTTATATAATTCTATACTAATTAATAACGAATTAATTCTAAGACAATGAAAACTAAAAAAGTGGAAAAACCAAAAGATCAGATGACCCGGAAGGAAGCGTTAAAGAAAGCAGGAAAATATGCGGCTTTCACGGCAATCGGCGCAATTGTGCTGTTGACGCCAAAAGTTTCGCAAGCAGGCAGTCCTTCGCCGCGGCAAAGGGGGTTCGGGTATTGAAATCACAAACCCTCAAGGTGATCGGTACCATGAGGGTTTGCGATTTTGTTCTCAAAAAAAAAGGGTACTACTGAAATAGATCAGCAGTACCCCTTTTATTAAGCAATTGGATTACTGAACGACATCCATATGAGCATATAGATTGCCAATCCTGTATTCGTAAGCAACCGATACCCCCGGAGTGATCGTGATGATCTTGATCATACCGTAATAAACATCAGATGCGTTTGTCCCATTGACAATTTTGAAAATGTAATAAGGAACACTTGGATCAGCGGTAGTTACTGCTGCTCCTGCGCTAAATGCTAACATTGCAGCATTTACGTTGTTCCCATCATACATGGCTTGTGTAGTAGGCACAAAGTTGATGCTTTTACCACCAACAGCCCATGCAGAACCACCATGGATAACCAATGATCCGCCATCAACAGCGATAACTGCATTTGCATCGGTCGCTGAAACAGCCGAATTGATTAACAGGTTCCGACCTGCTGAAGACCCACCTAAGGTTGTTGTGGCAGATTTTTTCAGGAAGAAGAAAGGATCACTAACGATCACTTTTGCAGTAGCTGTCTCGGAATAGCTTCCAACTGTAGCAACAAATTGATAGTACATTGTGTCTTTACCGGCTGCAAAATCAGTTCCCATTACCGGTACAAGGAAAGGGGTCGTTGCGTTAACTCCGGTAACCGGCACATAACTTGCATTCACACCATTCTTTCTTGAAACCGCCAAAGCTCCTGCATAAGGAGTGATCTTTGGTGTAACTGTAACTTTAATATTGGCCAGATCACCATTGCGGATAACAGATACAGCTTTTCCAGTAGGAGAAATTGTCCCACCAACTGTCATTGCACTTGTCATCGTAATTGTAGAGATATAGCCGCTTTCAGTGGCACCAGCAAGGGTAAAGGTAACATAATCGCCAACAGCGGTCATACCGGCCTCAGTCCTTGTATAGGTAACCGAAGATTTCAGATCAGAACTAACTGTGACAGATTTTGTTGTACCGGCCAATGGGAGATTTTGTTTTGCACCGTTGGGATCCCATGTAGGAACCTGCAATTTCTCCAATTGAGCGGTCATGATATCGCCCGATTTTGCGTTCGGCAAAGTTGAATTGACCGTGAAACTAGGGTCCAATGAGGTAAGACCAATTGTTGTTGAGGTCGAAACCTGGGTTATTACCGCTTTACCGCTTGCATCAACAGGTATTTCGTAATAGGGTTGTTTGGTACAACTCATGATTAACGTTACTGAACTGATTAACGTTAATAATATGATTTTTCTTGTTTTCATATTTGTAGAATTAATTATTAAATTAATAGTTCCGATTATTGACCTGCTTGTTTTGGCAAATACCCAAAATTCTGCAAACACTTCTTGTTGTTCAGGATTTCACTTCCCGGCATTGGGGAAATCAAATTCATTGCGCTAAAGGAGAAGCTGAACTCAGTAGCTTTATGGCCAACGAAATCATGGATACCGGCAAATGCTCCCATACCGTCAACAAGACACATCCTGGTACGGCGCTGATCCCACAACATTTTGCTTTCGAAGATCAACTCATAGGCACGTTCGCTCATAATTGTAAGCAATGTTACGTCCGATGCACGGTAGGTTGGTAATAAAGCCCGGGTACGGACTTCGTTGATCCCTTTTACGATGTCATCATCCGAAACAGAAACACCCAATTGCCTTAAAGTCCAGTTAACTTCGGTCAATTGCAACAAAATATCGGCATAGCGGTAGAATGTCCAGTTCAGACCTGATTTTGCAGTCACCTTGATGGCATCCTTGTCATACAATTTGTATAGATAAGGTCTGTCAAATTTAGGGGCAGGACTCTGGGTCGGGTCATATTTTGTTGACAGGTTGTCTGTTGTAAAGAAAAATTGTTTTTCCTGAACGCGCTTGTCAGCAGGATTATAGGCATTGATATAATTCATGCTTGGGATGAAAGTTCCATTTTCGTCGCCGAACATCGAAATGTGGCTGATCAAAGGTAACGCACATGGGATTTCACCATTGTTTGTAACCCCTGAAAGATATTGTGCCTGGAAGATCGCCTCACCCTGGTTGTTCTTCAAAGGGTCGCGTAAATCATCATAAGTACTGTTGGCTAAACTCCATTTTCCATAAAGGATATCCAACTGAGCTTTTGCTTTTTGCAAAAACGCTTTTGAACTTTCGTTGCTGATCGGATAACCTTTCATTGTCCATGCACCACTCACGCAAAATTCTTTGGTAGGGGTTGCATTGACCTCCTGGTAAGGATAACCGGCACAAGTCAGGTAAACATCTGCTAAAATAGCCCTGACAGAGTATTTGGTAATGCGTCCGTCGGTGGATTTTGCATCGGCCAACTGGCTTGCAACTGCAAACTCAAGGTCGGGGATAATCACTTCGTCATAGATTTTTTTCAACGATGTACGTGGCAATTCTGCATCCGCAACGTTTTCAAGGATCTTTGTGATCTCCGGTACATCACCCCAGTAACGTACAATGTTGAAATAGTAAAATGCACGCAATGCCTTTACTTCACCAAGTGCCCTTGAAATTTTGTCACTGGCAATTCCTGTCATCCCTTCGATCATCTGGATCGAGAAATTGGCATCCCTTACTCCTGTAAACCAGTTACTCCACTGATTGTTAAAGTCGTCAAGCAAGTCACCTGAAACCTGGTTGGTCTGAAATCTCCAGTACAAAGCGTGAGCTTCGATGGTCCATGCTTCACCTGTAGGGAATTCAAGCGTTTGAGGAAGGTTGTTTCCCCAGTCGGTTGCTCCACCTGTCCAGTTGGGTAAATTGCGATATGGCCCCATTGTCAAGGCGGTAAGGTCTTCATCGCTAGTGTATGTTGATTTATCTGTCAATGAACCTGTAGGTTTTTCAACAAGGAAATCCTTACATCCACTGAACCCAAGCATGAGTGCGACTATTAAAACGACGTATCTCATTACCATTCTATTTTTATATTTATTTTCCATAATCATAAATTTTTTAAGAATTTAGAAACTAACGTTAACTCCAAAGGAGTATGTTGATGGATTTGGATACTGATATTTATCGGAGTTTGGAGCCGTAGCAAAACTCTTATCCAATGAACTACCTTCAGGGTCATAACCTTCAACTTTGGTGATCAGGAAGAAATTCACTGCACTGGCATATACCCTTACATTTTCAAGTTTGATCCTTTTGACCAATAAGTCAGGTAAAGTGTAACCAATCGTTAAATTTCCGCCCCTGATGAAAGATGCATCTGAAAGCATGTGTGTATCAGCATAAGATTGATAATAAGCTCCACCATTCCCCGGACGCATCTGGGCAACTTGTGTATTCTGATTATCGGGACGCCATGCGGTAAGCGTTGAATTTAATCCTCCGGATACCAACTGACGGTCTTCAGCCGATTCGTGGATGAATGCCTTGTTCACACCCTGAACGATTTGAATATCAAGACTTAAGTCAAATTTCTTGTAGTTGAATGTATTGTTAAAGCCAATAATGAATTTAGGGAATGCATTTCCAATGACATCACCATCAGATTGCAGGTCGATTTTTCCATCATTATTTTTATCATAGAACTTCAAGTCACCTGGTCTCATCCCATAACGTGCAGCTTCTGCAGCTTCGTTTGTACCCCATGTGCCAATACGGTTAAGTCCAAAGAAAGAACCGATCGGATATCCGATTTTATAAATCGTCGTTGCATTACCGGCACCAAGCTGTACATAGATCGGAGCACCTGTTGGCCCGAGTGCCGTAATCTTGTTCTGGTTGTTGCTCAATGAGAAAGTTGTGTTCCATTTAAAATCGCGGGAAGCGATGTTGCGGGTATTCAATTCAACCTCGAAACCCTGGTTTTGTACAGAACCGTAGTTCATGGTTACAGAGCCCACGGTTGTTGATAATGGAAGTGGTACTGAAAGCAACATGTCGGTGGTCAGTTTGTGGTAGTAGTCAAGTGAAAGGGTGATCCTGTCCTTGAACAAACCTAAATCGATACCGCCATCATACTGGGTTGTGGTTTCCCATTTGAGGTCAGGGTTACCTACTGAACTTGGATAAATACCGGTCAGTGATTTTCCACCCATTGCGATCGAACTGTTTACACCTACATACCTTTGGGTCACGTAGCTACCAATTTCCTGGTTACCGGTGCGTCCAATACTTGTACGAACTTTAAGGTTGGAAATAGCATCGATGCTCTTGATGAAATCTTCAGAAGAAGTTTTCCATGCCAAAGCTGCAGATGGGAAGAAACCATATTTTGAGTTCTCACCAAATTTTGAGGAACCGTCCATACGACCTGTGATCGTGGCCATGTATTTTCCTTTGTAGCTATAGTTTGCCCTTGCGAAATATGAAGCAAGTGCATTGTTGCCATCGCTGCTGCTGACACCAGGTCTTGCGGCAGCACCGGCACCCAGGTTGTGATAAGCATAGAAATTGGTAAAGAATACACTGTTGGAGGCACCCATGTTTTCATAGATGTATTTCGACCATGAGATCCCGACCATTGCATTCAGGGTGTGGTCTGAGCCAAAAGTCTTGTCATAGTTGAAATAGTTCTGGTTTTGCCAGTACATACCGTTGTTGTTGTTCATCGAAGCTGAACCGTCGCCACCGTAGTATTTGCCGCTATAATAATTGTATTTGTAGTTGTTGAAGTCAAAAGAGAAGTCGCTCTTGAAACTTAAATCTTTAGTAATCATGGCTTTAACTACCAAGCTACCAGTTGCCTGGTTTCTGTAGGTCAATCCAAAGGTCTGATTTCTTCTGAAGATAATGTTGTACCATTGTTCCCCAACGTTGAAGTCGGAGTTGGTTCCCCAGCGTGATGCATAAATACCAAAAGTTGCAGGATCGTTAGGATAGGTAATCGGAACGATTGGCCAAACTTCGGCTGTTGACCTTGTGATCCCATCATCCTGAGTTGCGATACTCTGCATAAAACCTAACTTGGTACTTAAGTTCAACCATTTGAAAACGTTTACATCACCTGTAAGGTTTCCGCTGTAACGTTTGAAGTAAGAATCCTTCATCACACCCTGTTGGTTCGAGTAGCCGATAGAAACCGAATATTTTGCATTTTCGTTTCCACCCCTGACGTCAATATAATGGTTTTGCGAAACTGAAGGTTTAAATACGATACTTTCCCAATTGTTGTTGTAACGCGGCATATAAAGGCTGCCGTCCTTACCCATTAGGTTTACACGGAAATTGCCATCGTTTTTAACGAAAAGCCATGGCATTTCAGAATAGGAAGCACCACCTGCGGTTGCTCCACGAAAGTCTTTTGTACTATTGATTGTACCATATTTCGAGCCATTGGCCATTGCCTGCTCATAGGTGTACATCAATTGCTCAGAAGTCATTGAATACAAATGGCGTTGCATTACACCAACCGAAACGCTTCCCTTATAGTCAACCTGGGTTTTTCCGGAAACACCACGTTTGGTTGTAATCAAAACAACACCGTTGGCACCTCTTGCCCCATAAATAGCAGTAGCCGAAGCGTCTTTTAAAATGTCGGTACTTACAATGTCATCCGGGTTTAAGTTGGATAATACGTTGCCAACGCCAACGATACCGTCAACAACAAAAAGAGGGTCGTTGTTGGTACTGATTGAGTTGGAACCACGGATGCGGATCATCGGGTTACCACCCGGTACCCCACCACCCATCTGGATAACCTGAACACCAGAAACTTTTCCCTGAAGGGCCTGTCCTAAGTTCAGGGAAGGTTTGTCCATCAACCTGTTGGAACCAACAACGTTGACAGCACCGGTAAGGTCACTTTTCTTAACCGTACCATATCCGATAGCGACTACCTCTTCAATCCCGATAGTCTCTTCTTCGAGGGTAACATTTACAGTTGATTTTCCACCAATGGCAACATCCTGTGATTTCATGCCCACAAATGAAAATTGCAATGTGCTGTTTTCCGGCACATTGTTAAGGGAATAACTTCCGCCATTGTCGGTAATCACTCCATTGGTTGTCCCTTTTACCACTACAGATACCCCTGGTAACGATGCTCCGGATAAATCGGTAACTTTTCCGCTTACCTTCTTCCCAGCTTGCTGGGCGGAGGTGTTGTCACCACTCTCGTTAGCCTTCAGTGAATAAACGTTTGCAGTCACCTGCATGACTGTCATCACAAAAATAAGCAGGCAAAGCTTCATGAATCGTGAAATGTTCTTTAACATGAGATTTCGCCCCATGTTCGGAATCGGTTTTTTTTTCATACAATTGAATGTTTTAATTTAACAAAATGCTTGTTCGTTTTCGCCTCTCGACGTTGTCCAGCATAAATAGATGGGTCTATAAATTGCTGAATGTAGTAAGTTATTCTTTCTGGCAGTTCATTTCATAGGCACAATTTTAAAATTTATTTGATTCGTTTATAGCTGAAAAAAAAATTAAAACCACTCAGAATTTCCGACCAGAAATAGCATGTTGTTGATTTTATGGGTGATACAGATTTTCTGAATATGTTCGGTCGCGTATTGATCTGTCAAATAACTAAAAATTAATTTTTATTTATTATTATGGTTTCAATATTTCATTAAAAGACGACAAGGCCACTCCTGACCCTGTAAAGAAATTGAAATATTTTTTAACAAATTTTCACCAATGCAAGAATAACAGATAATCGCTGTCAGATGTTTGAATTATTTTAATAAAAAAAATTACTTTTGCGCCGCAAACCAAAATTTGTTTCAAAATGGACGAAGGGCCGGCGGATATATTATTTATAAACCTTGATATAAAAGGTTAGCTCGTCCATAGTGATGCTTGCTTCCTTTTTTATCGTAACAAGAAAGGAGCTGCATATGAAATCTTTCACCACATTCTATTTAAGCCGGGTAATCGGCAAAAAAGTGTTTGATGCCAATGGTGAATTCATCGGTATCGTCAAAGATTTGTTGGTTGATTCAAATTATTCAATAGAAAAATCGGGAAAACCTTTTGTTAGTGGGATCCAACTTAAACTTGGAAAAGAATCAAAGTGTTATTCTTTTCAGTCCTTCCGTATCACAAAAGGAAATGGGACTATTATCATTACCTGTGAAAAGCTGGCAGAACTTTCTGCCGAAAGTATCGAAAACGATTTGTTCCTGGTCGAAGTCATCCTTGATAAACAGATTGTTGATCTGTATGGCCATAAACTGGTCCGCGCAAACGATGTACGGCTTGTATCATTGATCGAAGGCACCTATGTTGTAGCAGTGGACATTGGCATTGAAGGTTTGTTGCGAAGGATCGGGATCGTAAAACCATTAAAAATGTTGTTCTCCGTATTCGGCAAATCAATTCCCTCCAAATTTATCCTCTGGGAGGAGGTTGAAGCGATCGATTATTCCAACCTGAACATCAAACTTTCTAAGAGTTATTCCAAACTTCAGACTTTGCACCCCTCCGACCTGGCAGATATTATCGAAGAGTTGGACAAAAAATCACGGACAAATGTCTTTTCAGCCCTCGACGAAGAGAAAGCTGCCGATGTACTCGAAGAGCTCAATACTGAAGCACAGGTCCACTTAATTGAAAGTTTGCCGATTGCAAAAGTTGCCGATGTGCTCGAGAAAATGCCGGCCGATGAAGTGGCAGATATCATGGATGCTTTGGAGGATGAAAAAGTGGAACTTCTGTTGATGGAGATGGAGAAGGATACCTCAGAAGAGGTCCGCGAACTACTCGAATATGCAGACAATACTGTAGGCAGTATCATGTCAACCGAAATATTGTGTTTCAAGCCTGACAATACGGTTGAGGAGGTGATCCATGAATTGCGCAGTAAACAACCTGAAACAGAAGAGTTATTCAGTCTCTTCGTAACCGACGACAATGAGGAGTTGATTGCCACATTCTCCCTGCGTGATCTGGTGCTGTCGTCACCCGAACAGAAAATCAGCCAGATCATGAAACCATCGCCGGTTCATTTGTACGACTACTTTAGAGTTGACGATGTGGCTGAAATTATTTCAAAATACAATTTGCTTGCCATACCCGTATTGGATAAAAAAGATATTTTACAAGGGATGGTGGTGATTGGCGATGTGGTAGAAGATTTGATCAACAAACGCAGAACAAATAAATAAGAGCATTGCGATATGTTTAAAAACAGAAAAACATTATTGCGCAGGATCGGATTTTTTCTGGCAATATTGGGTCCGGGAATTATCACGGGCAGTGTCGATAACGATGCCGGTGGAATTACAACCTATTCGGTTGCAGGTGCTTTGTATGGTTACAACCTTTTATGGACACTGATCCCATCTTTTATTGTGCTGGTGGTGATCCAGGAGATGAATGCCCGGATGGGTATCGTGACCGGCAAAGGCCTTGCTGATCTGATCCGTGAAAACGCAGGGGTAAAAATCACTTTTTTCATCTTTATCGGGCTCCTCGTGGCCGATATCGGGAATACAACGACTGAGTTTGCCGGGGTTGCAGGAAGTATGGAGGTATTCGGGATCAGCAAATACATTTCGGTGCCCATAGTGGGTTTTATGATCTGGATACTGGTTGTGAAAGGGACCTATAAAAGTGCGGAAAGGATTTTCCTGATTTTCAGCGTTTCATTGCTGATGTATGTGGTCTCTGCATTGATGGGCAAGCCCCATTGGGGCGAAATTGGCCATTCGATTATCCACCCGCAAATGGAATTTAATTCTCAAAGCCTCGCCATCATCATCGGGATTATCGGGACCACCATTGCCCCCTGGATGCAATTTTACATGCAATCGTCGGTAATTGAGAAGGGGCTGAAGATGAAGAACTACAAATACACCCTAATTGACATCCTTGTGGGATGTCTGGCAACGGTTATTGTGGCCTTTTTTATCATTGTCGCATGTGCCTCAACCTTGCACGAAAACGGAATTGTCATCAATGAAGCAAAGGATGCAGCATTGGCGCTCAAACCACTTGCAGGGGCAATTGCCTCACAGGTTTTTGCATTCGGCCTCTTTATTGCCTCGATTTTTTCGGCAACGATCCTGCCATTGGCTACAGCTTTTTATGTTTGCGAAGCATTTGGTTTTGAAGCAGGGATCGACAAAGATTGGGACGAGGCCAGGGAGTTCTATACGCTTTACACAGGGATCCTTATACTTTCTGCCTGTATCATCCTTTTACCCAACGCTCCCTTAATCCTGATCTCCATCTGGTCTCAGGTCATCAATGGGATGCTGCTTCCTGTGGTTTTGGTTTGCATGATCCTGCTGGTCAACAACAAGAAAATCATGGGCGAGTATGTCAACAAACCTGCCAACAATATCGTTGGCTGGTCGGCAGTTGTTATTTTGGTCGCCTTATCGGCCACATTGCTGGTTTTGCCCTTTTTTCAAGGATAACAGAATAAATTAAAAGGTATCAATATTGTCATAATTTACAACGTTGAGGCTGTCAAAAAACGCTGTAGCTCTCTGTGAATAAAATAAATGAGACAGATCATCCTGATTTTCCAGTTAATTATCTTTTGTCAGAATCTATCCGGGCAAACCAGTAATACCTGGAATTTGTTCTGGAATAAAGACTCAACATTAGTGGGCTACAAAGACAGGAATGGGGTTGTGAAAATTGAACCAAAATTCTCAGGATTGAATCCAGCCAGCAAGTTTGATGACATCATTGCTGTAAATGAAGAGGAAAACGGCAAATGGACCAGTTTTTATCTGACAAAATCAGGAAAAATAGCCGGACGCGACAGTCTGTTTTATTTTGATAACAGTTGCGATTGTGAGTCTGAAGGGTTCATTCGTTTCAGGGATCCTAAAACCGACAAAACCGGGATGTTCAACATGAATGGAGATATCGTCATCCCGGCTGAATACAACGAGCTGACCAAAGTACGAAACGGGATGGTTGTCGCTTTAAAAGGTGCGGTAAAAAAATACCTGGATAACGGTGAACACCTCAGTTCGATTGGCGGAAAAGAATACCTGATTGATACAACCAACATGGTGCTGATCGACAATTTCAAATTCGATAATAATCTGAATTTCTATTCTTTAAATATTTCCGATAAACCAGCTTCTGATACAGCCAGGCAAAATTTCAAAGGAACAAACGGACAATATTATTCATTCATTGACTTTGAAAAAGAGTTCTGGGTTTGGCTGAAAACCTCATTACTAAAATACCCAACAAAAGCCAATCTACGGTTAGTGACATTCAAAAAGGTAGTTTGCTGGAAAGAACCGGAAGGTTGGGTAAATGAAGACAAAGAGACATTTATCAATCGGAATTTTGATCTCCTAAAATCAACATTAATGGAATTAACTTCTTCAAAATGTGATTACAATGTATTCGATGACGGACTAAATCCATATATTTATGATACGGTGGAATATGCCAACTACTTCAACAATTGTGGCGAACCAAAAGAATGGATTTATCCGGTAAAAGATATCGTAATCAATCACTTTAAAAAGAAGAATCTCGAGAATCAAGACCATCTTGAGTTCTTAAGAACTGATGATGGATATAAATTAATCAGTATAACAATGCAAAACATCAAATGAACGTGAACAATGCCATCCGCCAGTCGCCAGCAGCCAGTCGCCATTTGCCAGCAGCCAGCAGCCAG
>TBL_comb47_HYPODRAFT_10007938_pt1 | contig 10996 bp, 10 predicted proteins | sample TroBogypolimnion_40_FD_10682 | JGI IMG/M metagenome (IMG submission 10682) | reverse complement strand
TCACGCGCCCGTGGCAGCCGCATCAGCTCGGCAACCCGCACGTCGGCGCCAGCCGGTTGATCTGGCTGATTCTGGATGTGGGCGTTCGTCGCCCGCATCAGGAATGGCGCTGGCCGGCGTGGATTGTTTTAAGTCGTGCTGATCTAGCGGAACTGACGCGCTACCTACGCCAGAACGAGCAGTTCATCTGGCCGGGCTCGCCGGACATCCGCCGCTGCTTTCTTGGCATCGCCCGCGCGATCGAGGGCGGCAACCCCGCGGCAGACACCTCACGGCTCGCGGTGTTGATCAACGAGGCCTTGCTGGCTGTGCTCGACAATTTCCGCGCCCGCCGGATTCCGCTGCGCGAGTCGCTGACGAGCAGCGAACGCACCCTGCAACAGTTCATCATCGAACTGGACAACACTTTAGGCGAATCATGGTCGCTGGGAAAGATGGCCGCGAGCTGTCATCTGGGAGTGACGCAGTTTGTGCATTGCTTCCGTCATGTGACAAACATGACCCCTGCCCGTTATCTGGCTGAAGCCCGGTTGCGCCGGGCTTGCCGGTTGCTCCTGGCCGACCCGCAGCGGCCCATCACCGAAATCGCCTTTGATTGCGGTTTTTCATCGAGCCAGTATTTCACCAACGTCTTCACCAGGCATACGGGCAGCTCACCGCGCAGTTTCCGCAAGCTCCGACAACAGCCGCGCAACTGACAGCTGAGTGGAACCGCCTGAGCTGCGATCACGACACGCGGTCGGCAGTCTGAGTCTCCGATCCAGCGTGACAGGCTTTCGCCGCGTCATAGAACTTCAGATATTCGCCGACAGTTTGCTCCCACGAAAAATCCGCCAGCATCGCGTTTTTCCGGAAGCGCTGGAACAGTTCGGGCTGGCTGTAAATGGCCAGCGCCTTGCGGATGGCCTTGGCCAGCGCCCGGGCCGAGTATTCCTGGAATTTAATCCCGTTGGCCCGCGTTGAGTCCTGGGTGTAATCAATCACGCTGTCATCCAGCCCGCCCGTGGCGCGGACCACCGGAATGGTGCCGTAGCGCAGGCTATACATTTGGTTCAATCCGCAAGGTTCGAAGTGCGATGGCATCAGGTAAAAATCACAACCTGCCTCGATGCGATGCGCCAGGCCTTCATCGTAGCCGAGCCGCACGGCCACCTTACCCGGGTAACGCAGGGCGAGTTTTTGATAGCCTTTTTCAAACAGCGGCGAGCCGCTGCCCAGCAACACGAATTGAATGTCAGCATTCAGCATCTCCTCGAGCGCGCCCAGTTCGATGTCCACGCCCTTTTGCTCCGCGAGGCGCGAAATCGTTCCAAACAGCGGAACCTCCTTTCGTTCCGGCAAACCGAGCTCTTCTTGCAACGCCAGCTTGTTGGCCGCTTTTCCCGCCAGACGGGTGACGGAATACGGGTGCGGTAAAAAAGAATTCCGGGTTGTGTTCCATTCGCCGTAATCCACGCCGTTGAGGATGCCAAAAAGCTGTTTCCGCCGCTGACGCAGCCGGTCATCGAGACCGCAGCCCAGCAACTCGGTGGTGATCTCTCGCGCATAACGCGGGCTGACCGTGGTGATGGCATTTGCGAAAACGATACCCGCCTTGAGGCAGTTGAGTTGCCCGAAAAACTCCGCGCTGTCCGGCGTGAAAAAATCCCCGGGCAAATTGGTCAGGGTAAACGCGCCCGCCGGAAAGATGCCCTGATACGCCAGGTTGTGAATCGTCAGGCAGGTCGGCGGCATATCCGCCCATCCTTCAGCGCGCTTTTGTTGGAGCATCAACGCCGGCACCAACCCGACCTGCCAGTCGTGAACATGAACCATATCCGGCCGCCACGGCGAATAGCGAGCCAGATGCGCCACGCACTTGGAGAAAAAAATGAACCGCGCGGCGTTATCCGCGTAGCTGATGTTGTTTTCCGCGTAAATTCCCGGGCGGTCAAAAAAACCGGGATGCTCCACAAAATAAACCGTCAGGCTGTTTTCAAGCGTCAGCGCCCACAAATTACCCGGCTCCCACTTGGCATCCAACGGCAGATTGAACTGCCAGTCCACGCGGCGCAGGGCGGGAAATTTTTCGCGGATGCCGCGATACAGCGGTGTGATGATATGCACTTCGTGACCCGCGTGGGCGAGCGCCTTGCCGAGTGCGCCAACCATGTCCGCCAGGCCGCCGGTCTTGGAGAACGGATGAACTTCGCTGCTGGCGAACAAAATTTTCATCGCAGGGAGCAGTGACAATAAATCAGGCGCTGATTCGATCGGTCTTCAAATAAGGTTGCAAGGCATCAGGAATTTTCACGCTGCCATCCGCCTGCTGATGCGTTTCGATGAGCGCCACGAACAACCGCGCCAATGCCGTGCCGCTGCCGTTGAGGATGTGCGGAAATATATTTTCGCCACCCTCCGTTTTGAACCGCAGGTTCATCCGGCGCGACTGGAAATCCTCGCAGTTCGAGCAGCTCGAAACTTCGAGATAGCTCCCCTGCCCCGGCGCCCAGACTTCGATGTCGTAGGTCTTCGCACTGCCGAAACCCATGTCGCCCGTGCACAGCAGGATGACTCGATAATGCAGGCCGAGCAGTTGCAGAACTTTTTCCGCGTTCAAGACCATCTTCTCCAGCTCCTCGTAACCGGTCTCCGGCTTCACGATTTTAATCAGCTCGACCTTGTCGAACTGATGCACGCGGATCATGCCGCGCGTGCCGACGCCCGCGGCGCCCGCCTCACCGCGAAAACACGGCGTGTAGGCGCAGTAACGGATCGGCAACTGTTTTTCCGCCAGAATTTCCTCGCGATGAATGTTCGCCACCGGTGTTTCCGCCGTGGGAATCAGATAGAGTTTGCCAAGATTTTTTGCGTCGTCGCCCTCGGCCACGCCGTAATACTGGTCCTTGAACTTCGGAAACTGCCCGACGCCAACGAGGCATTGCTCACCGACCATCAGCGGCGGCGAAACTTCCGTGTAGTCGTGCTGGGTGATGTGCAGATCGAGCAGGAATGAAATCAATGCCCGTTCCAGCCGCGCGCCCCAATTCGTGTAGAGCAAAAACCCGCTGCCCGAAAGTTTGGCCGCGCGTGCGAAATCCACCAGCTTGAGCGACTCGCACAATTCCACATGCGACTTCGCTTTGAAGGCGAACTCCGGCTTGGCACCGTGAACGCGGACTTCGGGATTATCCTCGGCCGTTTTTCCCGTCGGCACGGATTCGTGCGGCAGATTCGGCAGCCGCAGCATCAGCGCATCGCGCTCGGCGTCGGCCTTGCTGACGAGCTTGTCGAGTTCGGCGATTTTGTCGCCGAGATCGCGCGTCTCGATTTTCTTCGCTTCGGCCTCCGCCAGTTTTTTCTGGCCCATTAACGCGCCGATTTCCTTCGACACCCGGTTGCGCTGGGACTTGAGCGATTCCACCTCGGTCAGAATCGTCCGCCGTCGTTCGTCGGCCTGGAGGATTTGCTCAATGAGCTTTTCGTCTCCTGCCCCGCGCAAGGCGAGCCGGGCGCGGATGAAATCCGTCTTTTCGCGAATCAATTTGATGTCGAGCACGGACGGATTATAGAAATCCCCGCGGCGGCGGCAAGGTTGAAGCCGCGGTGCCCGAGGAAATCTGATTGAAAATTCTCCGCCCGCGCGGCACATTGCCCCCATGCAAAGTGTATTTACCGGCCCCGTTTACGTCGTGCGCGACAACATTGACACCGACCAGATCATCTCCGCGCAATTCCTGAACCTCGTGCCCACCATCGCCGAGGAATACGAGAAGCTCGGCAGTTACGCGCTCGACGGCCTGCCCATATCGCTTTACCCGATCCGCTACGTCAAGGAAGGCCAGCTCGACAGCGATTATCCCATCGTCGTCGGCGGGAAAAATTTCGGCTGTGGCAGCTCGCGCGAACATGCTCCCATCGCGATGGGTTCGGCCAACTGCCAGCTCGTGCTCGCCGAAAGTTTCGCGCGCATCTTCTTCCGCAACTGCGTCGCCACCGGCGAACTTTATCCCTGCGAAATCACCGAGCGCCTCTGCGACATGCTGAAAACCGGCGACATCGTGACCGTGGACCTCGACGCCGCGACCGTCACCGTCCGGGCCACTGGCAAGGTGTATCATTTCAAACCGCTCGGTGACGTCCGTCCCGTCGTGGACGCCGGCGGTATCTTCAATTACGCCCGCGCCAGCGGGATGATTGCAAAAAAATAAGTTCTCATCATCGGCAAGGTTATCTGCTATAAAACCGAGCGCAGCTTGTTTTGAGGCATGAATATCGCAGCTGCTGACCGGATTACTTGTTGTCGCTTTCCAGACAAATTTTGAGCGCCGCAGTTCTTAACCGCTTTGAACAGATTAGGTTGTCTGAAACGTCCGACCTTTCTGATATTCGCTGATGGAAACAATCAAGTTCATGACCTTTGCCAAGCGGCGCTCTGCATTAAGAACATACGTCATATATTGCCATTTGAATGGCAAAACTTTTCTCCTATCTAAAAGGCGACGAGTGATTATGTTGAGACATGTGGAAGAATATTGACTTGGAAAAATGTCTTTCTCACATCAACAGCGAATTGGGTTCCAAGGACCGAGGTTCGCCGGGAACGAAACCGGCGATCACTATTTCAAGAATGTGTGGCGCGGGCGGGCGCACGGTGGCCTCCAAGCTGGTTGATTACTTGCAACCGCATGCCCCGTCAGGCTGCCAGTGGACTATCTTTGACAAGAATCTGATTGAGAAAGTGCTGGAGGATCATTCATTGTCAACGCGACTGGCGGAATATCTCCCGGAAACAAGCAAATCATTGCTGCTAGAAACCTTCGATCGGCTGATGGGCAAGCGGCCACCCGCCGCCAAGATCGTCGAACAAACCGTCGAAACCATCTGGAAACTTGCGAAAGGTGGCCATGTGATTTTGGTGGGGCGCGCTGCGAATGTCATCACGGCACGACTGGAAAATGTTTTTCATGTGCGACTGGTCGGTTCGCTGGAACGGCGCATACAGCGTGTCGAGGAGGTATATGAAATGGGCCGGGCGGCGGCGCAGGCCTACGTCAAATCGCAGGATGCTGACAAGAAACTTTATGTGAAGGAATATTTTGGCCGGGATATTGACGATCCGCATCTTTATCATCTCATCGTCAACACCGACCGCGTTCCCTATGAAGACGCCGCGCGGCTGATTGCCGACACGTTTCGCAACTGGCACAAATCAGAACTGGTCGCAAAGACAGCGTAACCTTTCCTTTTTCTGATGAGGGAACAAGCTATATGCGGGAGGTCATTCAGGGAGTCATCGCCACCGAGGGCGAGGCGAAACGCATGGTGTTGTCAGCCAAAGCGGAGGCGGAGCAAATTGTGTCCCGGGCCCAACAACGAGCTCAAGAATTAAAGGCAGAACCCGGGCGGGAGGTTGAACTCGAGGCGCAACAGATTCTGACCAACGCCATAACGAGTGCCGAAAAGCAAAAGCGAGCGCGCCTGGCGTTATCTGGAGCCGAAATCGAAAGGACGATCGATTTCAAAGAGAGCGATCGGCTAAAGCTGGTCGAGGCCGTTGTGCGTTGTGTTTGCGGTTAAGCTGTTGAAAGGGTGGCAGCCATGGCAACCAAGGCGACAAATGAGTTGGACTATCTGACCGCGCGGCTTCATGCGCGGCGCAGCCGGATGGCGGAGGCGGGACGGCTTGATGCTTTATGCCGCCTCCGTGCTATCCCGGATCTCGGGCGGGCTGTGGATCCAGAATTTGCTGTTGCAACCGTGGCAAATTTCCAACGCCGTCTGCTGGAGGATTTGATCTGGGATTTTTCCTTCTGTCTTCGCCATCTCAGCGGCGCGGGATTTGAAATAGTTGGATGGCTGCAGTCAAAGTTTCAGCTTGAGAATATCAAGGTGCTCCTGCGCGGATTACTGAACCATGCGCCGTTTGACATTTTGAAGGAACAGCTCATTCCGCTGCCGCGTGAACTGGCCCTCGACCCGCAGCCTCTGTTGAACGCGGGAACACTCGAGGTTTTCGTGAAGCACCTGCCGGCCGGATGGCCGAAAAAAAAATTACAGGCAGCACTGGACCTTCATCGCGACAAACCGCTCAGCTTCCATCTCGAAGCGGCGCTGGACGCCGATTATCTTCACGAACTGCTGACCCGAATCGAACGCCTTCCGGCCGAGGACAATGAATTGATCGAACCGCTCGCGCGTCAGGCGGTGGAAATGTTTCATCTCCTGCTCGCCGTGCGCGGAAAATTCAATCACGGTCTGAATGCAGATTCACTTCGTTCTCTGCGTGTGCCCGGCAGCGGCGCAGCCGGGGAACGCTTCGAAGCGATGCTCGCCGCCGCCGATCTTTTCTCGGCGGCTAAACTGGGTCTCGGCCACTGCATTGACGAACTGCCGGTATCTCGCGCTAACACCGCAACGCCGTCCGCGCTGGAGCCCGTCACCCTGGAAGCGCTGACTTGGCGCCGGTTTCTGCGGCTCGCAAACGGCGCGTTCCGGCGCAGCCACATGGGTCTTGCCGCTGCGGTTGGCTATTTGGAAATCCGGCGCATCGAAGTGGCCAACTTGATCACGCTTTCCGAAGGCATCCGCCTCGGCGCGGAGGTTGAAAAAATCCGGGCCCGATTGATTCCCCGAACCCATCTGGAGGCGGTTTATGTTTAAGCCGGTGCCCATGTCCCGCGCGAGCATCGTCGTCTTGGAACGCGACGAACGTGAAGTGCTCCGGGGGCTCGGCCGGCTGGGCGTTTTGCAACTGACGCTCGCTCCCGTCGGCCCGGGCAGCGCGCCCTTGCCGCCGCCCGACCAAAGCCGCGAACTGGACCATTGCGCCCGTCTTGTCGCCCGGGTTCAGGAACTTCGCCGTTCGCTCGAAATTAAGGGTTATTCCGAAACGCCGATAACAGTGGAAATGTCCTTGGCCCTGGCTGAAGCACGAATGACGGCGATGGAAAAGACCACCGGTGAACTCCTTAAAAGGCGGGAGTCGCTGACCGAGCAGGCTGCCAAACTGGCAGCGGACGAGGAACAGATGGCGGATTATCGCGGGTTGGGCATTCCGCTCGACCCGCCGGACGAATCGTCACTCCTGCATTTCGTCACCGGCAGTTTGCCGTCGGAGAATTTTGAAGTCCTCCAAGACAAAATTGGCGGCAACACCGCTTTGCTGCCGCTGCCGGAACAAAAGGGCCGCCGACTTCTGATGGCCATGACCACGCGCCGGGGCCGGCCCGCTTTGGAAAAGGCCTTGCAACAGGCGGGGTTTCAACCCCAGGTGCTGCCGGCGGTTGCCGGCGCGACCGTTGACACGGTCTCGGAGGCGAACCGCCGCGCGCAGGAACAGATGGTCGCCAAACTTGGACGGTTGAATGTCGGCCGGCAAAAATTCGCGGCAGAATTCGCACAACCGCTGGCGGAGATTGAATTTGCCGCGGAAAATGAGCGCCGCCTGCTGGAAGCCGGACAAAACTTTTCGCATACAGACAGAGCCGTGTTGCTCAACGGCTGGATTCCCCGAGAGGCTGCGCCGAAATTGAAAACCCGTCTGCGCGAAATCACCGGCGGCCGATGCGCGGTTGAAATCGCGGCGCCGCAAGACTTGATCGACGACCGGATTCCCGTTCTGCTCCGGCACCCGCGCTGGCTGCGACCGTTTGAAATGCTCGTCACGGCTTACGGCCTGCCGCAATACCGTGAACTGGAGCCGACGCTGTTCGTCGCCGTCAGCTATGTGCTGATGTTCGGCATGATGTTCGGCGACGTCGGCCACGGCGCGGTGCTCGCGCTCGGCGGGCTGGTGGCGTTGCTCGCCGGGCGCAAGGCGCAGACGCGCGATGTCGGGCTGCTGCTCTTGTTCGGCGGTGGATCGAGCATGATCTTTGGCGGGCTTTATGGCAGTTGCTTCGGCATCGAAGCCTTCAAAAAATTTGCGCTGTGGCACGATCCGCTGGAAGGCGATCCCCTGAGCCTGATGACTGGCGCAATTGGAATCGGCATTGTGATGATCAGCCTCGGGCTTGTATTGAACATCATCAATCGTTTCCGGCGCGGCGATTTCATCGGTGGCTTCCTCGGCAAATTCGGCGTGGCCGGCGCGGTGTTTTACTGGGGCGCGTTGGTGCTGGTCACAAAATTTGCCGCCATTCAGGCGCGCGATTTGGTGGCTCCGGCCATCATCATTTTGCTAGTGCTCCCCATCCTCGGCTGGATGCTCAAGGAACCCCTGGAACTGCGCTGCTGCCGTCGTGGTGGAAAATCCGATGCGCCCGGCAGCAACATGGCGGGTGCATTCATGGAATCGCTCGTCGGCGCGTTCGAGGGAGGGCTGGGCTATTTCGCCAACACCATCAGCTTTGTTCGTCTCGCTGCCTACGCCATGAGCCACGCTGCGCTCTTGTTGGCGGCCTGGTTACTGGCGGACGCATTGAATCACGTTCCTGCCGCCGGAACTTTTCTGGGTGTGGTGGCGATATTTTCTGGCAACGCCGTCGCCATCGCGCTTGAAGGCGTCGTCGCCACGGTGCAGGCGCTGCGTCTCGAATACTACGAATTCTTCGGCAAGTTTTTTTTCGGCGGCGGCCAACCGTTCAAACCATTTCAATTGCAAACCACAACCGTGGCGAAGGCGCCACTCTAACAACAGGCAACATATGAAACGAAACAAATCATTGCATTGGATGACCCGAATGCCGTGGGCTGTCGCGTGGCTGCTCGCCACGTCGGCGGGCGCGGCGGAGGCGGGCGCGCAGGCCGTCAGCACCGGTGACGCAGAGTCGGTGTATCGGGCGGTCGGCTTGGGTGCGGCGGCGGCCTTTGCCGTCGCGATGAGCATTCTCGGCGCGGGCTATGCGGTCGGCCGCATCGGGTCTGCCGCCGTCGGTGCGCTCACGGAAAAACCGGAATTGCTGCCGCGCACCATCATATTCGTCGCGCTGGCGGAAGGACTGGCCGTGCTGGGCTTCGCCGTCGCCATGCTGCTGTTGCAAAAAATCTAGGATGGGCCGTGAACTTTTTCTGCATCGCAGACGAGGACACGGTGCGCGGGTTCCGGCTGGCCGGCGTTTCTGGACAGGTGGCAACTTCGGCGCGAGAAGCCGCGCACGCGCTGGGAGCGGTCGCAGCGCAGCGCGATTGCGCCGTCATCGTCCTCACGGAAAGCGTGGCCGACAGCATCCGTTACCAAGTGGAACGAATCCGATTTGAATCAGCGCAACCTTTGATTGTCGAGATTCCCGGGCCGGACGGGCCGTTGCCGGGGCGCAGAAGCCTGCGACAGCTGGCGCAGGAAGCCGTGGGTATCCGCATCGCTGGGAAAGGAAACTGAATGACGGCGGCGAATCAAAATTCAGCTGAAGTTTTGAGCGGGGAAATTCTCGCCGAGGCGAGGCGTGAATGCGAAGAAATCATCCGCCGTGCGCAGCAAGAATCGGAATGTCTCCTTGCCGTCGCGACGGCGGAGGCTGACAAAATTCGCCGGGACAAACTGGAGTCGGCGCGGGCTGAAGGGACGCGGCGAAGTGAATTAATACTCGCAACGATTCCGGTGGAAATCGGCCGCCTGCGCTCCGCGCGCACTGAAGTCATCCTCGAAAATATTCGCGAGGCAGCGCGCCGCCGGTTGTTGGCCCGTGATTTTGATTCTCACAAAACCGTCGTCGCCCTGGCCGCTGAAGCCATTCGCCGGATTCCGGGAACGCACTTTGTTGTGAAGCTTTCCGCCGCTGATCACGCCGCGTTGGGCGATAAACTGGCCGACGAAATTTGCCAGCATACCGGACGTTCTCCGTTGAACATCACGGTGTCCGCCGATCCGGCGATGGCGGGCGGCGGAGTCATTGTGCATGATGCCGAGGGAATACGGATTTGGGACAACCGGCCAATATCTCGGTTGGAACGGCTTTGGCCGGAATTGCGCCGGCAGATTGCCATGCAATCTTCACTCGTCAAAAAAAATGAGCCAACCGGAGGTCCCGCATGAATGGCGCTAACCCAACCGGCCCGTTTGTAGCGCGCATCAACGGCCCGACCGTGACGGCTGTCGGCATGGCTGGCGCACAAATGTATGAAGTCGTGCATGTCGGCGAACTCGGACTTGTCGGCGAAGTTGTCCGACTCATTGGCGACCGCGCGACCATTCAAGTTTACGAGGACACAACAATGCTGAAACCCGGCGCGCCCATACGCCGCACCGGGCAGCCGTTGTCCGTATGGCTCGGTCCGGGGCTCGTCGGCAACATTTACGACGGCATCCAGCGGCCGTTGCCGGGCATTCAAGCGCACAGCGGTGCATGGATTCGGCGCGGTGAAAAAATGCCCGCGCTCAACTTGGAAATACGTTGGACGTTTGAACCGTGTGTTCAGCGCGGCGAAACTTTGGTTGCCGGACAACCCATCGGGCATGTTGCGGAAACGCCGCTCGTCAGACATCCCGTCATGCTTCCGCCCGATGTGTCCGGCAAGGTGAATTTCATTGTCAGCCAAGGCGATTTCAATTTGAGCGAAACGCTGGCCGTCATTGAAACTTCTTCGAGTCCGCGCGACATCGCAATGCTCCAGCAATGGCCCGTGCGCGTGCCGCGTCCGATCCGCGCGCGGCTGCGAATCGTCGAGCCGCTCATCACCGGGCAGCGGATCATTGATACATTTTTCCCCATCGGCAAAGGCGGCGCGGCGGCGATTCCTGGCGGCTTCGGCACGGGTAAAACGACCACGCAGCATCAGCTCGCAAAGTGGTCGGATGCCGAGATCATCGTGTTCATCGGCTGCGGCGAGCGTGGCAACGAAATGACCGAGGTGCTGCGCGAGTTTCCCGAATTGAAAGACCCGCGCTCCGGCCGGCCGTTGATGGAGCGGACGATTCTCATCGCCAACACGTCGAACATGCCGGTGGCCGCGCGCGAGGTTTCCATCTACACCGGCATCACGCTCGCTGAATATTACCGGGACATGGGCAAGAGCGTCGCGGTGTTCGCCGACTCGACCAGCCGCTGGGCCGAGGCGCTGCGTGAACTCGCGGCGC
>TBL_comb47_HYPODRAFT_10007937_pt1 | contig 10996 bp, 10 predicted proteins | sample TroBogypolimnion_40_FD_10682 | JGI IMG/M metagenome (IMG submission 10682) | reverse complement strand
CTTCCCATTCCGAACAGAGAAGTTAAGACCGCCAGCGCCGATGGTACTGCACATTGTTGTGGGAGAGTAGGTCGTCGCCATTCTTTGATTAAACTCCATTCCTTTATTGGGATGGAGTTTTTTTCGTGCTATATCCTATGACCATTCTTGGTTTCGGATTCAGGACTTCATGATGAACTTGTTTTAGCATCTCATCAGACACACCTGTTTGTGGGTAATTTTTTAATAGCTTTTTTGTCAATTAGGATGCAGCCTTTTTGGGGAAATCTTTTACTGTGTCATAAAAATTACGCATCAGCTTTGAAAGTAATTTATCAACATCTATTTTCTCCGTTGTAATCCAATCTTTTATATCCTTATCAATAGGCAAGGATGTCTTTATATTCCAGATAAGTTCTCCTGATTCAAAATCTTTATCGGTAATGTCAGGATCCTCGGTAAAATCGGTAGCATAGTCATCGTAAAATATCAGTTCTGATGGAACATCAATTTTATTTCTTCTCAGAAGAATAGCTTGCAATGCTTCAATTTTCCCCTGGTTGAATACAACTTGACAGGTGGAAATATCTTCGCCTGCTTCAATCAATTTTATTGCATCATACTGATTTATAATTTTGCTTTCCATTGGTCGGTCTTATTTATTGTTATATTCGGCTCTTTCGTTAAAACTCGCTTTTCTTGCAGAAATTATTCGGATGGCATTATCGCGTACTGTATAAATAACCGATATAATGATGCCGTATATCTTGCCAATAATTTTCCAACGATCTTCGCCATAATCTTTCCGTAAATCATGAGCTATTTTATTATTTTCATCTGTAAAAACTTCTTTGGCATCATCAAAATCAATACCATGTTTTTGTTTGTTCAGTATATTTTTATTCTCGTCCCATTCAAATTCCATGATTTGTTCGTTTTAACAAATTTAATCATTTTTGTGCGTCAAGCTTTTATTTATTGAGATTCTTCTCAAAGTTATCAGAAATTGAACATGTTATATTACTCATCATAAGCTTAAAGGAATAAATGGTAATTTTCCACCACCAGTGTTTGCAAGTGTTTCATATATCCATTGGAACAAGTCAACTATTGCGGAGAGGTTCCACCCCTTCCCATTCAGAGCAGAGAAGTTAGACCGCCAGAGCCGAGTGTACTGCACATTGTTGTGGGAGAGTAGGTCGTCGCCATTCTTTGATTAACTCCATTCCTTTATTGGGATGGAGTTTTTTTGCTATATTTACCTCCGTTCGCTGAAGCCCCGCCTGCTGCGAGTAGGGGAACGGCAAAGGATATTGGCACACAACAGAAATCTCAATACGATATATAATGATAGAAACGATTAAAAAGTTACTTGGACTGGGTCCAAAAGTGGAATTTGCTGAATTAGTCCGTCAAGGTGCATTGATAATCGATGTCAGAAGCAAAGGTGAATATGCAGGAGGGCATATCAAAGGATCGGTCAACATTCCTGTTGATCAGATTGGTCAAAACATTCAGAAGCTGAAAGCGAAAAACAAAACGATCATTACCTGTTGTGCTTCAGGTATGCGCAGTGCTTCGGCCAGAAGTATCTTAAAATCAAACGGATTAACGGAAGTGCACAATGGTGGTGCCTGGAGAAGTTTGCAAAGCAAGATTTAAATGACCTGAAACTGTTTTTTAGGTTTCAGCAATTGAAATTATACGAAGCTCTGTTCCTTTATTGGGATGGAGCTTTTTTATTGTGATATTTTAAGCATTATTATTGTTATTGAACCTTAATCTGAAGTTAAATTCAGTTTAATTTAAGATTTTTCAATTGATACGGATACCTGGATTATTTCTCTATTTTCCCGAATATAGGAAATGCTATTTAGATTAATTTAACAATCATTGTATTTAATTTGGATAGCTGATAAATAATTACTTTTTTCGCTTATTGAATTACTATATGATAGCATAGTCGTTTAGTAAGTATTAAAATGTAACTATAAACCTGAAATATCTACATCTATGAAAAAAGCAATCATGTTCTTTGTTATGGTATTCTGTGTGAATATCTTATTTGCGCAGCATGTGTTAACAGGGAAAGTCACTGATGACCAAAAACAACCACTTCCCGGTGTTAGTGTTTATGAAAAAGGAACTACCCGTGGTGTTACCAGTGATTCAGATGGTAATTACACGATTACATGTAAGGATGACAATGCAATTGTCGTTTTTAGTTATGTTGGGATGGTTAGTCAGGAATTTAAACTTGGCAAACAGAAGGAGTTAAATGTATCTTTAGTTAGCAGTACAGTCTTAGATTATGTAGAAGTCGTTGGTTCACGCCGTCAAAACAGAACAGCTACCGAAAGTCTGGTTCCTGTTGATATAATTGATGTCTCAAAATTATTAACAACACTCGGGCAGACCAATGTAAATCAGATGCTTCAATATGTTGCACCTTCATTTAATTCAAATAAACAGTCGGGTGCAGATGGAGCAGATCATATTGATCCTGCCAGTTTGCGTGGTTTGGGTCCTGATCAGACGCTCGTACTTATCAATGGAAAACGTAGGCACCAATCATCCCTAATCAATTTATTTGGTTCACGTGGAAGAGGAAACACCGGGACTGACTTAAATGCCATTCCAATTTCAGCAATCGATCATATAGAGATTTTACGTGATGGTGCTGCAGCTCAATATGGTTCTGATGCAATTGCCGGAGTAATTAATATCGTATTAAAATCGAATACAGATGAATTTACTGGTGATTTCTCAACGGGTTTTAGAAATGCCACCCCTCCATCTAAATATAATGTTCTCAAGGAAGACAATAAATTTGACGGTAATATTTCTCAGTTCAGTGGGAATTACGGTACTAAAATCGGGGACAAAGGATTCATTAATGTAACCATGGATTATTCTAAGCTTGATCATACTTTCCGACGTGCCGATCCTTCTGTTTATACAGTATACCGGAATGAATTTGGTGATGCCGCAGCTCAGAGTTTTGCGACTTATTTTAACTCATCATTCAGGCCTACTGATAAAACTGAAGTATATATGTCAGGTGGTTTTAATTACCGTTTTACAGATGCTTATGCCTTTAGCCGTGTCGCTGATGAAGAACGGAATGTTACAGCGATTTATCCAAATGGATTTGATCCGCAAATACAATCCATTATCAATGATAAATCGCTTACTGTTGGAATGAAAACTCTGATCAACGGATTTACTGTAGATTTTAGTAATACATTTGGCAGCAACAGCATGCATTATATGGTTGACAACACTTTAAATGCTTCAATGTTAGAACAATCACCTACACGATTTGATGCCGGCGGATTTTCTTTAGCACAAAACACGACCTGCCTTGATGTTTCTCAACTTTTCCCTAAAATTGCAAAGGGATTAAACGTGGCTTTTGGTGCTGAACATCGGATAGAAGTGTACCAGATTATTGCAGGTGAAGAAGCCTCCTATAAAACGTACGGACACCCTATCTTCTCAATTGCAGGTGCCGATACAACCTTCAGACCCGGTGCAGCTCAAGGCTTTCCTGGTTTTCAACCTAGCAATGAGTTGAAAGAATCAAGAAGTAATGTAGCTGCATATGTTGATCTGGATTTGGATGTGACAAAAAAGCTTGCATTAAGTGCAGCAGCACGAGCAGAGAATTACAGTGATTTTGGTGGAACAATTAACGGGAAACTGGCTGCGAGATATAAGATTTCGAATGCATTTTCGATACGCGGATCGCTTAGTTCTGGATTCCGGGCTCCTTCTCTTGCACAAATGTATTTCAATACTACCTATACTGACATTGTTGCGGGAAAAGCTATCGATAAGATTATTGCAAAAAATAACAGTCCAATCACGCGGGCACTTGGTATTCCTCCATTAAAGCAGGAGGTCTCTGTCGATGCCGGTCTTGGATTTACCGCCAAAGTGAAGGCATTTTCTTTGACGGTTGATGCATATCAGGTGCAGATTAAGGACCGTATTGTACTTACTGGTTCATTCTTAAGCACTGATGACGTAATTGGAAGTGAATTAAGGAATCTAAACATAGGAGCGGCTCAGTTTTTCACCAATGCGGTTAATACCACATCTCAAGGACTGGACATGATATTGACCTACTCAGTAGCACTTCCACATGATAATAATCTTAAGTTTTCGTTTGCCGGTAATTTCAACAACATGGTAATCGATAAGATTTATACCAATCAAAAACTTAAGGGTAAAGAGAATACTTATTTTGGAATTCGTGATCAGTATTTTCTACGTGCTTCGGCTCCCAAAAGCAAATTTAATTTCGGAGTTGACTATACCAAAGGTGATTTCTTTGCGAATCTTAAACTTACCCGGTTTGGTAAGGTTGAACTTATTAACTGGAATGATAACGGCGATAATGTTGTTGATCCCGGTGAATTGGATGTTTATACACCTAAAATTACAACAGATATATCAGTTGGGTATAATTTGAAAAACTTCACATTCACCCTGGGTGGAGCTAATATTATGAATGTATATCCTGACAAACATGATCCTGCATCAACTGAATCAGGTGGTATCTGGGATTGTGTTCAGATGGGCTTCAGTGGTGCATTGTATTTTGCCAAAGTCGGATTTAAATTTTAAATCACTCCTTTATATGAATTAGGGGTTTGGTAGAGATTATATTTAATACAAGAGTCCACTCCAAGAATTATATTTTACCACCAGGTCGCCAGGACTCTAAGACTCACCAAATATATTGCCTGAATATCTAATCTTTGTGCAATTTGGTGTCTTGGAGGCTTGGTGGCAATATTTTATTAGACTTATCGAGTGGACTCAAACAATGTGTTTCTGTATAAAACAGCCAAACTTACATTCTGAAAATATGTTTTCTTAAGACTAAGCTTTAGTCAATAAGTATAAAAATACTCTTCTGAGTAAGCTTACTCTTAGATTTTACTTTTATATTTGATCTAACCTATTTGATAATGATCTGGAACGAAAAGATGGAATGTGCGGACCGCAACGAAATGAGAGCGGTTCAAACAGAAAGACTGAAAGAAACGGTAAACCGGATTTACCACAATGTACCCAGTTATCGCCAGAAAATGCAGGAAGCAGGTCTGGTTCCTGATGATATACAGTCTGTTGATGATCTGAGTAAACTTCCCTTTACAATAAAAACTGACTTGCGTGACAATTATCCCTTCGGCATGTTCACTGTACCGATGAGTGAGATTGTCCGAATTCATGCTTCTTCAGGGACAACCGGCAAGCCAACTGTAGTTGGTTACACACGGAAAGACCTGAATACCTGGTCGGAAGTGGTTACCCGATCTTTATGTATGGCAGGGGTTCACCGTGAAGACATCGTACAAATTGCATATGGCTATGGACTCTTCACCGGAGGATTGGGTCTTCATTATGGCTGCGAGAATCTTGGTGCATCAGTCATTCCGATTTCAGGCGGGAATACTGACAAGCAACTACAACTGATGCAGGATTTTGGAACCTCGGTACTTGCCTGCACCCCTTCTTATTCGCTATATCTAGCCGAAGAAATGGAAGCAGCTGGTATAAAAAAAGAAGATTTGAAATTGCGTGTTGGTATATTCGGCGCTGAACCCTGGACCGAAAACATGCGTAAAGAGATTGAAACGAAACTTGGTATAAAGGCTATTGATATTTATGGATTGAGTGAAATCATGGGCCCGGGCGTTTCCTGTGAATGTGAACATCAAACCGGTATGCACATCAACGAAGATCATTTTATTCCTGAGATAATTGATCCTACAACCTTACTTTCTTTGCCAGCAGGAGAAATCGGAGAACTGGTATTTACGACCATTACCAAAGAAGGTATCCCGCTGATTCGTTACCGCACACGTGACCTCACCCGACTGAATTACGATAAGTGTGTCTGTGGCCGTACACTGGTCCGAATGGAAAAATGCAAAGGTCGCAGCGACGATATGCTCATCATCCGGGGAGTGAATGTATTCCCTTCACAAATCGAAAGCGTCCTTCTCGAAATGAGCGAAACAGCTCCTCACTATTTACTGATTGTGGAACGAGAGGGAAACCTGGATACGCTGAAACTCATGGTTGAAGTTCAGGAGCAGTTCTTCTCCGACGAAATCAGGCAACTGGAAGCCTTGCGTAAAAAGATCACCCATAAACTTCAGAGTATATTGGGTATTTCGGTAGACGTTAAACTGGTCGAGCCCAAAACAATAGAGCGCACTGCCGGAAAAGCAAAACGAGTCATTGATAACCGTAAATTGTAGGAGAAACCATCATGATTATTAAACAACTAACAGTATTTATTGAAAATAAAACCGGAAGGCTTAATGAAGTTACCCAGCTTCTGGGAAATTCCAACATCAACATGTCGGCTCTCAGCCTTGCTGATACCTCCGAATTTGGCATCTTGCGAATGATCGTTTCAGAACCAGAGAAAGCACTCCTGATTCTGAAAGAAGCTGATTTCTCGGCCAGGCTTACCGATGTGATTTGCCTGAACAGTCCTAATGAGCCCCTGGCGTTAGCCCGTGCCTTGGATATCCTTTCCGGTGAAGGTGTTTTCATTGAATATTTATATGCTTACTCGATGGATAACAAATCGGCCAATATTATTTTGAAGCCCGACAACATTAAGAAGTGTATCGAAGTTCTTCAGGCGCATAAGTTGGAGTTGGTTAAGGCCAGCGATATGTATAAAATTTAACGGATATCAGTTTGTGAAATGAATCGATTTTCCGAATTCAATTCGTAATTTTACCGAACCCATAGGACTTGATTCTAAACTAAAATTGATGGTTATGAAAGGGATAAGTTTTGTTACCAATGACGAGAATAAAAAGGTTGCCGTTCTAATTGATCTCAAGGAGCATGGAGACCTTTGGGAAGATTTTTACGATGGTTTAATTGCGGAGCAACGGAAAGATGATGATCTAATTAGTCTGGATCAGTTAAAACAAGAACTTAAGAATGAAGGCAGACTATAAAATTCAGTTTGTTACTCGCGCTGCAAAGGAATTGAAGGAATGTCCAAATGTTCAGATTCGAAAAATTATTGATCAGATTGAAGCCTTGAGCCAAAATCCCCAACCTGCAAACTCAATAAAACTGAAGGGAAATACCGAAAACATTTGGAGAATACGGATTGGCAACTACCGCGTTATTTATCACATCTCAGATTCCATCAAAATTGTTACCATCCGTCATATTCGCCATCGAAAGGATGCTTACCGTTTGTAAAAGGGAAAGCATTCCATCCCTCAAAAAAAGATGGAATCCCTTACTGCATATAGGATACTTGCATCGGATTTCATAGCTATATCTTTTTTACGAATATACTCTTTTCAATTAAAATACTAATTATCTGGTTGCGATAACTTTGCATTGCCACCAACAGTGGAAGCTCTTCAAAAAGTTAAACGTACAAATAAACCTTACATAGCATTGGGAAACTTCACATATTACGCGTCGCAGACGCAAAACCAACAACCCGTTTCTGCTATCGCTCAAATGAGGGGCAATGTGGAGATTGCAAGTCCCTGATTAAAAGGTGCCGATTACCCTCAGTGCTCCGGGCACCAGCTTCTGCCAGCTTTTATGCATATCCGGAGGAGCGAGAGGGAAGTAACCCGAGAAAGAAAAGACCAAAGCAACTTTATTCTATAAGCTATAAGCGATTATGATTATCACTAATAAGCGACATTGTTTCCGCCACTACTTTTAATCCTATTACAAGTCCTATGCAAAAGTTGTGCATTTTCGGGTATTGTTTTACCTCCCCTCCAATAGCATATAATATGATCAACCTCACTATCATCAACCGAAATAATTCTTTGATTACAAATCTTACATGTATTGTCTTTTTCAAAGAGTTCAACTTTTAACTTATAAGAAAAGCTACGAGGTTCGTCTTTAGGATAGCCTAAAATGCCTTTTAAAGTATCTCTCCAAATTTCAATTTTCTTTATTATTTTTATTCGGCTATTTGTGCCAGAACCTGTTAAGGAATCCTCAAAATCCATATCGTGAATCTGAAGATTTAGTAGTTCTTCTCTTATTAAATCAGCAAAAGGAATAATTTGATTTTTAGAATATTTTATAAATCCATACATTAGAATAAGAAAAAGACCCTGGTTTATTTTCCCTGATTCAAATACACCCTCTTTATAATAAGAAGACATGGAGAAAACATTAAAAGCATTTTTACCAAATATAACACGAATCAGATCTACGGATTTTTTAAAGATTACTTCTAATTCAGCTTTTTCAATGGTACCAATTGAACGATTTCTTCTCATTTCGTCATTAAGGAATTGGCTCATATTGCCCTTATAAAGGTCGAAGTTCTTATTACAAAAAGCTAAAAAGAGTAAAACCGATTCACAGTCATACATTCTTTTACTAGCATCTGGTTTATTTAAAATATACTGAAAGTCTTCGTTTTTAGCTAGGTGTTTAATAAAATCATTGTATTCTCCCCTGTACATGCAATTACGCAATTCCTGTGCATTTAGCTTGGTAATATTTGTATTAAGACGTTCAAACATCTCGAATTTTATATCTTCATTTGACTGTGCAAGTATTTTAACAACAGTTAAGCCACGCTTTAAAATGGCTTTTTTATGAATCTCTGTAAGTTCAGTAAATGATTTACCACTAAATTCGTTAAGAATTTTTAACTTTCTTAATTTGAATGCTTTGCCACTAGGAAACTTCCCATCAACAAATGAAAAAATGGACGTCAATCTCTGTTGTCCATCAACGATTTCTTCGATTCCATTGTCTTCTGCCGTATAAATAATTGGTATTGGGATCTTCAGTAATATTGATTCGATTAGATTGCTCGCTTTTTGTTCATCCCACACGAAATTTCTTTGAAAATCAGGATCAAGAATTAAATCTCCAGTTTTCCAATTATCGTATAAAGTCTTGATATCTGGATTCAACGTCTCGGAATGTACAGTACGTTCATTTTTTTTAACTTCGATTTTTTCATATTCATCGAAGATTTCATCTCCATTTGTTTTATCGTTAATTTCATTCATAAGATTTGTACTAAATGTTATTTCAAAATATGTGATATGCAATATACAAAGTTAAAATATGAAGAAATGAATACGTTTGGGAATCAAGGTATCTGTGTGTGTGTCGAGATTCTCCGCTTACCCATCGTTTGCAACAAAGTGTAAATAATATTGAGTTTTTAACTCATATGGTCCCATTATATTACTGACCGTATATTTGGCATTACAAAACATCTCATGGCAGCCTACTCGATTAGTGGATGTAATTTATTTTATCAAAATTTTTCTTGTAAACCCACCCTGATTGAATCATGTATTCATCATCTTGATATACTATTCTAATCCATTGATGATTAATTTCTTGAACGAGGACAATTTGTTCGGAATTAACTAATCCAATTTTGGGTGAATTTGAATTTGGCTTACTTCTCAGATTCATATTTACTCTTGCCTTCCTCGTCTCCAAACATAGCAATTTCAATGTTTCACTAAATCCTTTTTCTATTTCTTGTCGTTCAGGATTATTAATCGTAATATTTGTATTTGTATTTGTAATTGTATTTGTTTGTTTGGTGGAATTACTATTAAAAGACAACAATATGGCCAAAACTATCTGGATGATAAAATAAACAAATGTAGATGTATCTTTTTTCTGTAATGTTGCATTTATAAACGCTATATCGTTTTTAGTTACTTTCTGATTCTTACTAATTTCTGTAAGCCTTAAACTTATATCTTGGATGTCATCTGCAATACTCTCAATTTCATCATCATCGTTATCAATGCGTTGCCTTAGATAAAAGTCAAGTGAATTTGATAAATATCTTGGCAAGTTTTCATATACTTGGCTTTTCTGATTCTGTATCAATGCGATACTACTAAGAGCTTTTGAAAAATCTGGAATTGTCTGTCTTTTAAGAATCTCAATACTTTTTAAAATGCTTTCAGGTAAACTTAATGATGGCAATGCGGGCATACTTTTAGCAAAATTCTCTTGTCGCATTACTATCTGAGATAGTTGTGTGCTAAATGGCGTGAATGGATTTATCTGCTTGTCAATATTTGCATAATGATTCTGTATATTTTGAATAGCAGATAATCCAATCGCTGTACTAAATCCTATGCTTTGTTTAAATGCCTGTTGTTTAATCATATCGGAAATATTTAACAATCCTTTCAATTTACTATTGATGGAGTTCATTCCTTCTAAACTTTTCGCAATTGAAGAGTACAGATTTATACTTGAACCAAGTCCGAAATTTGTCATGTTATCATTCATTTTTATTTAAATTATGCATTTAGCTGGCTTACTATTGCCACTAACTTAGCAAATAGCAAAAAGCTTATAGTACTTTTTCAATACTTCAACAATTTTCAATTCGCCAAATTGCTTACTAACTGTTTGGTTTTTAAACTGAGTTAAAATTAAGCAGTTATGTTATTAAATCAAAACTATTTGTTGTTTTTTTCTATTCCTTTTTATGTAAAGATAGTTTCAAACGCTCGCCACAACTCTTTAACCAGCAAAGCCACTTGTGGAGAAGGCATTTCTTCAAAACTTTTCCTTTTCAAGTAGTCGTTCTTTTCCCAAAAATATTTATCTTTATCCATCAAATGAGTTCATGCCAAAGTTGCAGCAATGAACTCCTTGACTCCGGCTTCCGATATTCTATCCATTCAGAAATTATTCAATAAAGCAATAAACAGGCTTTCGAGCTACACGGAAGGGTTCCGGGAGGGTATTCCTTGGGGTTTCCTTTTCAATGATTAATCTATGATTGATTTGCATAAGTACTAAGATCCAGATTTTAGTACTTTTATAGATCAGTCATAGTACAGATATAGACAAGGCATACCCAAGGGATACCCTCTTTGTCCCCAACCCAAACCCGGCTTGACTTATGGTGGCATTCATTCGATTAGTCCCTTTAACGGATGGTCTTTTCGCAAACAAGCATTTTGAAGGGGCATGCCGGTGGGTA
>TBL_comb47_HYPODRAFT_10007936_pt1 | contig 10996 bp, 10 predicted proteins | sample TroBogypolimnion_40_FD_10682 | JGI IMG/M metagenome (IMG submission 10682) | reverse complement strand
ACTAGATACAATGGCAACCCAGGGTGAACTAACCACATTAGCCATAAAACATATGTTTTATGGCTAAAATAGCGAGATTTATGGGTAGGTTAATTTGCGCGCGACAATTTCTTGCCAACATAGCGCTCAATACCTTGCAGTTGTTTCATTTCGCTGTGCAAAGCAATGGAAATAGCGGTACCGGTTTTGCCCGCACGACCTGTCCTTCCGATACGATGTACATAATCTTCATGTGCTCGAGGCAAATCATAATTAATGACATGGCTTATATCTGTAACATCAATGCCGCGTGCAGCAACATCGGTTGCTACTAAGAATTGAATCGCGCCCTCACGAAATTGCGCCAACGTTCGGTTACGTGCATTTTGTTTTAAATCACCATGCATGGCTGCTGCAGAATAGCCATTATCACGCATTTGCAAAGCTAACTTATTTGCATGTCGCTTGGTCGCAGAAAAAATAATTGCTTTAAAAATATTTTCTCGGCTGAGCAATTGTCCTAAAAGCTGATTTTTGTGACGGCTATCAGAGGTCATATATACTTCTTGTTTGATAAGCTTAGGATCAATTTTTTCTTGCGATATGTTAATTCGCACTGGTTTTTTTAACAGATCTTTCATTACCGACATTAATTTATCATCAGCTGTAGCGCTAAATAATAGAGTTTGGCGACTCTTAGGAGTGGCTCTAACGATGGTTTTGATGGCGTTAATGAAGCCCATATCTAACATGCGATCGGCTTCATCAATTACTAATATCTCAATATGCGACAAATCGAGGCGTTTGTTTTCCATGTGATCCATCAACCTGCCTGGAGTTGCGATAATAAAATCGATGGGACGTGATAATTCTTTTAATTGACGATCGTAAGCAACACCGCCAACAAAGCTTGCAAGATTAACCTTGAGGAACTTGCTATACTTAGCGATCACTTTAGTAATTTGTCCAGCCAGTTCTCGCGTTGGCGCTAAAATTAAGACGCGCGGTTTGCCGCTAGATTTTTTGGCGCTAAGAAGTTGTAAACAGGGCAATACATAAGCTGCTGTTTTTCCAGTGCCAGTTTGGGCTGAAGCAACTAAGTCTTTGCCGCTTAATATATTTGGGATTGCTTGAACTTGAATTGGTGTTGGTTTGTCATAACCACAAACCTTAATGGCTTGTAAGATTTTTTCCTGCAATTGTAATTTTGTAAATGTCATACTAATTTTTCCTCTAAATAAAATAAAATAATGAAACAAGCGGCGTGCAGCAAGCTGCAGGCTATTTGTTTGGTGGAAGCTATTAACAAGATCGAAGTTTTTGGCAATGCACAAGAAAATGGATCTGGCTAGAAGTAGGAGTAGGTTACAGTTTCGTAACCACCTACTATTTCATTGCCAACATAAGTCTGAAATAAATCGCGACAGAGAAAAAATTAAATGAATAATCTCGGCTGGTAATGACTCGCTATATTGGATATAAACATCAATTAGATAATAAAGCAAGCAACTTAATTAGTCTTAAGCTTTCCTTAACAATTAGATTTTTTTACGAGCTATTTGCTTTTCCAGCCATTCTAGCCACTTATTAATGCCTAAATTGTTTTTGCAAGAGGTTTCAATTACGGGCAAATCAGATTTGAGTTTTTTAATATCAGCATAAAAATTAGCTAAACTAAAATCTACATATTCCAACAGATCTGTTTTGTTAAGGATTATTAGGGTTGCTTCGCGAAATAGTAGCGGATACTTCATTGGTTTATCATCGCCTTCAGGCGTGCTCAAAATAGCTACTTTAACATCTTCGCCAATATCAAACTCTGCTGGACAAACTAAATTGCCCACATTTTCGACAAAAATTAAATCCAAGTTATCCATATCAAGAGCTGAAAAAGCTTTTTCAATACTTACAGATTCCAAATGGCAGGCGCCATTAGTGTTAATTAGGGCTATCGGTACACCGTATTTTTCAAGGCGTTTGGCATCTTTGTCGGTTTCGACATCACCCTCGATAACTGCTGTGCGATATTTTTCTTTTAAAAGGGGTAGGGTTTTTTCGAGCAAAGTGGTTTTGCCCGACCCAGGTGAGCTGATCAAATTTAGCATAAAGATTTTTTTTTGCTGCAGCAGCGTGCGTATTTCTGCCGCTTTTTTTTCATTTGCTTGTAAAACATTTTGCATGATTTTAATTTGCATTTTTAGCTTCCAATAATTAAGTTTGTTGTTACTAGAGAGGAGTCAACCAGGACCTACGCATGGAAAATTTTAAGCAATAAGCCTTCCATAAAAGTAAAAGACATAGCTGCTTTACATTGTATATTCTTCATAGATGATTTTCCCTTGTGTTTGCTTATGATATTTAACGCCCATTTGCACATTATATCTTTCAATCAGCGTTGAAAATTGATCACCCTGCCCATACACAAAATGCTCTTTAATTAACTCCTATTTTTGAATCTATAACTTTCATTTCCAGTTTCTATTATAGAGCAGTGAGGCTAAGCCTATCAAGTAATGCTGTTGTCATCTTAGCATCACCAAATACCTGTCCCCATTCACCAAAACTTTAGCTTAACCGCATGAGATGCTATGGCAATTGCTAGACGAGTTTTGCCAGTTCCAGTGCCCTCCACTAAGACGATATTGCGTTTATCATCTATAAATTCACCATTATATAAATCTCTAATATTATCTTATCATGCTGTTACTATTGTAGATATTTCCCATATCGCGGTTTCAGCGCTGGGCAATAGATATAAAAGCTTTCAGGCGCAATTACAGAAGAAATACCTAAAAATGGAAGCCCTAATTCTTTCAGTAACAGGAACCTTGCGGGTTTATGTTTATCTACGCCATCTTTATGTGGGTCCATACGATTTGTCGTCTTTTTTTCGTTATTTGGAAATAAACTAGTTGGGCCTCCAAAACTTAATTCGCCACCGGTAGGTACTGCAGTTAAGACTATTTCTTCGTGGCTTTTATCTTCTTCATTTATTAAAGTAAAAGCTGCTACTCCAGAACCATCTGCTACCTTAGCAATTACCGTATAACCTCCTGCCACGTTATTGGCTATAAATGTCGGTGCTGTTGCTATTCCATTTTCTCCCGACACTACCGTTACAGTTGCCGTACTAACATGGCTATCTGTGAATACACCGCTCGCTCCTGAAGTTGGGGCCGTGAACATTACTTCCTTGCCTATAATTAGATGGTCATGATCATCTGTTACAGTAACGCTTAGTTGTGTTTTAAAGGCCGTATTAACTAGCGTACTTTGTGGTGTCCCAGTTTTCGCCACAATCACTATAGCAGCCTGTTCTTGTTCAGCCGGTGGTTGTTGTTCTTGCGGTACAATATCCAGTTTTGGTTTAGTACAATACTTAATAATAGCAGCAGTTAGAGGTACTGCTATCGCAGCTCCCACCATAGCACCCCAAGCAAGATAATAATTACTGTCATCCTTACATTCTAGGCATTCTAAACTATCTTTATCCTTAGTATTGCTAGTTGATGAAGTTGTTGAGTTGATATCCACTAAAAATTGGTTTACCGGTTTTTCTTTTAAAGAAGAATAATACATAACATAATGAGCACCACTTAGATATTGTTCGAACAAATCTAAGACCTCATCCTCAGAGACAATAGCATTGCCTTTGCTAAAATCTATAGGTTCACCTTTGTCGTGTACTTGGTAACAATATAGCTGGTATTTCCCTGCGCTAAAGATCATACGAAGATCACCTAAAGCTTTTGGTTTATCGTTTAATCCATATAAGGCTTGTGCGCGATATAAATAGAAAGGGACGAAATTCTTACTCTTTTTAATCCAATCGGCAAACTGGGCCGAATCTTCCTGTATCTTATTAAAATCAGACATGGCATTTTGAAGACACTCTTTCCTACAATCTTTTAGCAAGAGCAATTCTTTTGCATGATCTAAAAGACTGTCCAAAATTTTATATTTTTCTTGTAAATCTTGTGAAAGCATAGCTTGCTCGACACTAGAATCATCGCTAACGCACAAAGCTTCTGTACCAAAACAGCACATTAGCGCGATAAAAATCAATTTAGCTTTAGAGAATTTTTGCATTTTTCACCTTTATTTTATTAAAATTAGCTACTACTCCGGTTTTTCTTCTACACGAATACTTCCTATCTCAGCTGGCTTTTCCTCTACACGAATACTTCCTGTCTCAGCTGATTTTTCCTCTACACGAATACTTCCTGTCTCAGCTGATTTTTCCTCTACACGAATACTTCCTGTCTCAGCTGATTTTTCCTCTACACGAATACTTCCTATCTCAGCTGGCTTTTCCTCTACACGAAGACCTTCCGCCTCAACTTTGGTTTCTGATCTGGTATCTATCTTAACTGGAACTGCATTTAAATTATCTGGTTTGGCTTCTGGCTCTTGAACATATACACTTGGTTCAAAAGGAACGGTAAATGAGATTTCAGGATCCGGTGCTCTATTTTTTATTGGTCTATTTGGTTCATGAAAAGCCACACTCAGGTTGTCAGGGTTGGCTTTTGGAACTGGTATAAGTTTTTTCCTAACCACTTCCGGAAGAGCATTGTACTCCTTAGTCACAATATGCGACTCTCTTCGAATCAAATCAACCATATGCTGTTCAAAGAAGGGCAAGTTGTGTTTGCAGCTATGACTTAAGCCAAGTCTAATTTTCAATTCAACAAAACCAGAAAATCCCTCTGCTATAGTTTCTCTAACACCAACGCCAATCTTGGCTTGATCAAATATTTTAAAAAACCCATTTTCTGATGTTGGATAAAAGGTGTAATCTAATTTAGCGCTAATGCCTTTAATTGCTTTGGTCTTTTCTCCCTTAAAATAAAATCCTCCCAAATACCCGGTAATATTTTCCGTAAAAGAGTACCCCACCTCACCATCTATACCGCGAGCTGTTTCTTCGTAAGTTTTGTTTGATGTTGTGTAACTATATATTGAATTCTGATAAGAGCTTTGGCTCTCTCCAATTAGTTCTCTTTTCATCCCAAGTGACATATAAATATTTCCGCCGATAAACCATTGATTGCGCCAGTATTCCCCTCCCAACGTAACCTGGTTGAAATACTTCCCATGTTCACTACGCATCCGATCAAGTGAACCATGGATCCCGATTATTTGTTTCGTTTCTTCCAGGCTCTTTTCTGGAGCAGTAATAAGATGACGGTAACCAAGTTGAACATTGCCCCCAAATGAACCTCCAGTTTGATTAAATATTCTTATGTCTGTAAAAACTAAATGATTTTTAGAGGGAGAAAAAATGGGCACAAAAAAATCGTAGATAATAGCTCCATTTGTTTTTTGACCTGAATATATGGTTTTTCTCGCTCCTACTTCAATATAGGGCGAATATTTATATCGACAGCTATGCGCGGATTCTGTAGCTTTTGTCCCTATATCAAGCTCTGGTTGGCGGCAATAATCTTCTTCTGTATCTTTTGTTACCACATCAAAGCATGGTTGACAGCAATCTTCTTCTGGGGTTGCTTTTTGTCTTATTGGTGGATCTAATTGTGCTGGAGCAATGCTTTCTTCTTTCTCGTTTTTTCGAAAGGGCACAGGCAACATTCCAACATCTTTATCTATTTGAGAACTTTCTTCCTTTAAAACATGATGTTCATTGGAGTGAGTATTAACGCAGGGCATTTCTTCTTTATTTTGAGCGGGAAAGCTGCTTGTTATGTAAGCAACTCTTTCTTTTTTTTGCATTAAACCAGTACAAGTAAATAAATCTCCCCAGTTATAGCAAGGTACCAAATGTTTCGCCGTACTATTGTGACATAGGAGAAATAAAAGTAAAAGCACAAACACAACAGATATTTTGGCGCAAGCCAAACATGTTTTCCGTAACAATCTCTTTTCTAATTTTATAGCCATGATACTTTGTCTTTAAAGTATGCGGCGCTTATAGTTCTCGAATTAAAAATCCATTACAAGAGTGTGTGGTGTATATGCGCCTATAGTACACACTGTAGCGCATATTTAAATTTGCAGGAAAAATGCTTGTAAATCAGCTTTGGGAAATCAGGAGCTGTTAGGGGTTTTTACTCTATGAACTTCCAGGGACAAAGAAAAGGAAAGGTCTAGCCTGTGTTGTCGAATCTGTGCCATGTTTTTGAACGCAAGCTAAAGCTTGCGGCTACCGGACATTGGGGTTCCATCTACGCTCTCCAAAATAATTTCTTTCCCAGTTAAAATCTCAAAATCAGAACTATTACAATGTGGGCAAATATAAACATTTTCCTCAATCGTAAACTGCTTGAGACAAGTTTTGCAGCGTGCTGTGATTGGAATTGATTCAATAATTAATTCTCCGCCAGCTGCTACCGTGTCTTTAGCAATGGTAGCAAACGCAAACTGTAGAAACTCGGGTATAACCTGCCTGAGCGCGCCAACTTGCAAAACAACCTTAGTGACTGACTTTAGGTGGTTTTCTTTGGCCACATTTTCTATAATAGGAAAAACATCTTGAATTATTTTGAGTTCGTGCATAAATTCACCATTAATTTATCTTAGAGGTAGTTAGTGTTTAATTGCAAGTGAAAAATAATAACTACTATGCTATAAATAGGAATATGAAAAACAAATCAAATTACACAGCCGAAGCAATTGAAGTTTTAAGTGGGTTAGAACCCGTACAAAAACGTCCGGGAATGTACACTGACACCTCGCGTCCGAACCATTTAGCCCAAGAAGCAATTGATAATAGTGTTGATGAAGTTATAGCTGGGCACGCCACGAGTGTTACGGTAATTCTATATAAAGACAACACAATTGAAGTAATCGACGATGGTCGCGGTATGCCAACTGATATGCATCCAGAAGAAAAAATTTCTGGTGTAGAATTAATTCTCACTCGTCTGCATGCCGGTGCAAAATTTTCAGATAAACACTACCGTTTTTCTGGTGGTTTACATGGCGTTGGTATTTCGGTAGTTAATGCTTTGTCATCATACTTTGAAGTTACGGTTAAACGTGATGGTAAAATATTTGGTATGAAATTTGCCGATGGTGTACCTACAGATAAATTAAAAATTATTGGTTCTTGCGGTGCGCGTGAAACTGGAACTAGTTTACGCTTTTTGCCTAATCCAAAATATTTTGATACTACTAAGTTTGCAACGCCACAATTAAAACATTTGCTCCGTGCTAAAGCATTTTTGTGTCCAGGACTAAAAGTTAAATTTCAAAATGAACAAAGTGATGAAACTGATGCATGGTATTTTGAAGATGGTGTAAAAGGCTATTTAATGTCAACCCTTGCCGATGTCAATTGCATCCCAGAAACTCCATTTACAGGAAATTTTTTTACGGAAAACGAAGTTGCTGAGTGGGCGCTAACTTGGTTTCCAGAAGATAAATCTCAAATTACCGAAAGTTATGTCAATTTGATTCCTACTGCACAAGGTGGTACGCATGTCAATGGTTTGCGTTCTGGTTTAAGCGAAGCTATGCGTGAATTTTGTGAAATTCGCAAACTATTGCCACGTGGTATCAAAATAAGCCCAGAAGATGTTTGGGAGAACTGTAATTATATTCTTTCTGTAAAACTAATTGATCCGCAATTTTCAGGTCAAACTAAAGAACGTTTGACCTCGCGTCAATCCGCCGCTTTTGTTACTGGAGTAACCAAAGACTCATTTAGTTTATGGCTAAATCAAAATGTCCATCTTGGCGAAACCTTGGCCGAACTTGTTATTAATAATGCACAAACACGTTTGAACGCCGAAAAGAAAATAACACGTAAAAAAGTCACATCTGGTCCAGCACTTCCAGGAAAATTAGCCGATTGTGTTTCGCAAGATAATAAGCGTACTGAATTATTTTTGGTTGAAGGTGATTCGGCAGGTGGCTCGGCTAAACAAGCACGCGATCGCGAAACGCAAGCTGTGTTGCCACTACGCGGTAAGATTTTAAATACTTGGGAAGTTAACTCTGAAGAAGTGCTTGCTTCGCAAGAAGTGCATAACATTGCTGTTGCTTTAGGAATTGATCCTGGTATAGATAATCTTGAGAATTTGCGTTACTACAAAGTTTGTATTCTTGCTGATGCTGATTCTGATGGCTTGCATATTGCCACTTTATTATGCGCTTTGTTTTTGCGGCATTTCCGTTCTTTAGTTAAGGCTGGACATGTTTATGTTGCCATGCCACCACTTTATCGCATCGATATCGGTAAAGATATTTTTTATGCTTTAGATGATGAGGAAAAACAGGGAGTTCTCGATCGTATCAAAGCAGAGAAAAAAATCGGCAATATTAATATTCAACGTTTCAAAGGTCTTGGTGAAATGAATCCGTTGCAACTACGCGAAACTACAATGTCAGCTGACACGCGCCGCTTGGTGCAATTAACCATTACCGATGGCGATAATGTTGATGAATTAATGGATATGCTGCTTGCCAAACGCCGCGCCTCTGATCGCAAGAATTGGCTGGAGACTAAGGGAAATCTAGCAGAATTTTAGTTTCTAAACCGATTTTGCCGCATCGCCCCATTTTACTTCAAGTTCGGTCAGGTTTTTTAAATCAACCCTAGAAAAAACCAAAACATCAGTATATTTGCCATCAGCAACCGCTATGGTATTGTTGCGCAGCGTTCCATCCAACTGAAAACCTAAACGCTGTGGAATTAATTGACTGCGGACATTTTTTGTTTCACAGCGAATTTCAATACGGCGTACCCCAAGTTGTAAAAAACAGTAGCGAGTTAGAGCATTAGTTGCTTCAGTAATATATCCCTTATGCGCATGTGAGGTGCGCACCCAAAAACCAAGCTCAAATTTTGGTACATCCCAAGCTATATTCCACATAACTATATGGCCGATGAACATACCGGTCGTTCTTTCAACAATCCAAAGAGATAATCCGATATTGTTGTTACTTTTCAGAATCCAATTAGCGCAGCATTCACGAATATATTCTTCGGATTGATTAACGGTTGGGTGATATTGAGCCCAAGGCATCCACGGGCGCAGCTCATCCATGGATTCAGTTACGGCTTTGACATACTCATAAACATCAACATATCCCATAATTGGTTGGCGCAATAATAAACGCGGCGTAACAATCGGCAGCGGAAAATTAATCATAATTGGACGCATAATTCCCTCATTTTTCTACAAAATATACATCATACCGACAACTACCGCCGGCAGAAAATTTTAAATCAGGTTTAATTAAACCCAAATCTGCAGCGTAATTTGGTCTTTTAACCACCGCACGCTTATTTGCGCATTGCAAGGCAAGAACAAGTACCTCGGCTGCATCATCATCTGCGCCAACAAGTTCATGCAACATACGCATGGTTTTTTTACCCAAGGCTGCTTTTTTCCTCTTTGGATACATCGGATCAAGATAAATTACATCTGGTCTTTTAATTTTCTTGTGAATAATTTCACTTAGGTAGTTTTGTGCTTGCAAAATATACAATTCCATTTTTATGTTTTTAACCTGAGCTATCTTCTCAAAACGTTCTAAACCATCCTGGAGCAAAGCTCCGATGATTGGAGAACGCTCTAACATTACAACGCTGCACCCCAAAGATGCAAGCATAATAGCATCAGTCCCAAGGCCGGCAGTTGTATCAAGTACCGTTGGTCGCACTCCACTTTTAATTCCTACGGCCTTAGCAATTAATTGTTTATTGCCACCGCCACATTTTATGCGATAATTTAAACTTGGTGCAAGAAAATCTACATAAATTGGTTTGGAGTTTTTTATGCTTTTTTCTTGTAATTCTAAGTGTTCGGGAGTGATGGTTAACAAAAAAAGATAAGAAGAGGTTTGGTTATAATCAACTAAAGGTAAATTTAATTGACGAGCTAAATTTTTTGCTTTTATTAGCATCGAATTACAATTGGTTGTTATGGCAATTTTGTTTTTGACTAGTAACATAAAAGCGGAATATAAAATTAGTTATTCCAAAAAGTCAAATATAACATTATACTGACATTTTTTGTAACACCTATTACAAGGAGTTTGTATGTCAAAATCGATTCTAAAAATTTTACTCATATCAATATTGGTTGCACCAGCCGCATTTGCCGATACAAGTGATGATGTTTATGATGATGACACTTTGAGTACATTCAACAAGCAAGGAGATGACCTTAAATATCCAAAACCCAATACCGAAGAGAGTTTTTTTGCTACGCGGGCGCCAATGGAAGTAACATTGCGTCGTTATTTTGGTCTAAGCCTTGGAGCAAATTTTGCATCTTTAAAGCCTAACATTAGTCGTATTCGTAGTAGCGGTTCCCTCGATTCACAATCTCTAAGTCCAAATACTCCCAAACTTAGTTGGGGGGCTAATCTCTATGGTGGGTGTGGTACTAACTTTGACCATTTTTATATTGGTGCTGAATTAAGCGGTGGTTATAACACCTTAAAGTACAATCAGACAACAACTAAGTTTGCGCTTCCTCAGGATACAATAACATTCAAACAACCTTTAAATCTTGGGCTTGATTTTACGCCAGGATATATAACTTCACAAAAAGATTTTTTATTTTATGGCCGCCTTGGTTTGGCTACCAGTTTGTTTAATATGAGAATAAATAATCATGATAAATCCGCCGTTAACAAGTTTGTGTTCGGTTGGCGCGCTGGTTTTGGTATGGAATACTTTATAAGTGAAGCTTTTAGTACGCGGCTTGAATATATTTTTACCAATTATAACAACATAAATCAGACATATACATCACCCAAGAATACTACCTATTCTTACAAACTTACTTCGCCGCACACCCAGCAGGTGAATTTGGGTTTGACGATAAATTTCTAACTGGAAATACTATGAAGCCAATGCATGATTTTGTTAATTCTCATCTGATTCCTATAGTAGAAAGTTTTAGAAAAGCTACTCGCGCTGCTTGTACAGGTAAACAAAAGGGAGAAAAGCTTCCCGAGGCTGTGTTAGCTATAGAGCAAAAATGCGCGATTATTTTACCGCACTTGAGAGAGATTGGGTTAGATAAAAATGAAAATAATA
>TBL_comb47_HYPODRAFT_10007935_pt1 | contig 10998 bp, 6 predicted proteins | sample TroBogypolimnion_40_FD_10682 | JGI IMG/M metagenome (IMG submission 10682) | reverse complement strand
CCCCCGGCGGGTTGATGTCACCGATGAGGGTATCGATCGCCTGCACGTCATAGGCCGCGAGCGCGACGCGAATATGCTCCGCCGCGTCGCCCTGCCGCTGGCTCCGGGCGCTCAGAAAATCAAGCACCGTGAAGTCCTGGGCCGAATTCCGAAAGTAATTGCCGACGATCGGCTGCAAAACGTGGTCCACGAGATTCTGCATCGAGCCCACCCGCGAGATCACCTTGGGGGCGTCGAGGGCGCCCACATGGATGATCTGCGCGACGTCGAGACTGAACCCGAAACCGTCTTTGGAGCGCACCGTAATGGACGACAGCTTGGCGTCGTAATTGTGGGCCTCGGTTCGGCTGGCCCAATTGAGCACGATGTTCGTCGTCGGCACCAGTTCCACCTTCATGATGCGCGTATTGATCGGGTGCTTGCCCGGATAGAGCGGGGTCACCCACACCCCTTTGTGCCCGGGGTTGACCAGGTCCCCGTGCTTGAACGAGAGACCGCTGACGTCCTCGTGCGCCATGCCGACGAAGGAGATCACGACCCCGACGTAGCCAATCGGGATTTGCACCATGGGGACCATGCTCGACCTGGGCGAACCACGGGTTGAGATTCCACGACCCCGACAGCAGGATCTGCTCCTGCAAGCCGCGCCGGCCGCCGCCGTCCAGGAACGCCTGGGCATTCTGGAAGTTGTCGTGCCCCGCGATCACCGGCCCAGCGATTTCCCCCGCCTCGATCGGTTTCCCGTCGAGCGTGGTCACGATGCCAACCTGGTCCGAGGCCACCTGCTGCAAATGCAATTGCTGCGGGGCCATCTCATGCTGGGACGCGGTGTCCGAGGTGATCACCGTAAACAAGGCCGCGTTGATGCGATAGGTCCCGGCGGTGAGGATGGCCCGCTGGCGGCCCTTTTCGCCGCCATTGGCCAGGAACTTCCGCGCATTCTGGAAGTTGTCGCTGTCGACCACGCGCCCCAGGATGCGCTCGGAAGGAATGGCGGCCCCGTCCGCCGCCAACACCAGCGCGATCTCGCCTTGCGGAACCACGGTGACCGGGACCTTCAGGACACGGTATTGCCAGCGCCAATATCCGAAATAGAGCCCCGGCGCCAGCGTGTCGGCCTGGTAACCGGCCTCCCCACCCAGGGCGATCAGCCGCCCCGGCTCGAGGCCGCTCCCGCCGAACCGCTTCACCACGACCCCCACTTGGCGTTCTTGAATAAGGACGGTGCCCAGCAAGGGCAGCGCAACCGCCAACAGGACCACCAGCGTGAGTGCTGCCCAGACGATCACCGGCAGCGTGATGCCAAACAAATGTATAACAGTCATAAACCATCTCGGACGTGGTTGGCCCCTCGCGGGCTTAATCACCGCGCGAAGCGACAACTCATGATAATCGGGGAGACCGTGGGTGTCCCGCACACGCGGGGCCTAGAGGATCGCCCTTCCAGAGGCCGGCGAGGTTAGCTGACGGGCTGGGTCCTGAAAGTGACCCCGGCGATGGTTCACCATCGTCGTTAGCCCCGTCCCCGGACCTTAAATCCGAGGGGTGGTTCCCCCGCGTCGGCTTGCAGGAAGGCAAGCCGACTTAGGCTGCAACAAAGAAACTCTCGCCCGCCTGGCGCCGTTTGTCCAGCACCGTGCCGCTACAAAACACCGGTCTCATTGGAATCCCAAGCCGCAGAGGCAGGGCTCGAATGGCTGGCAGTTCGAGGGCGCTTGGCTCCTGGCAGAGGGGCAATCCTGCGCGTGAAAAACCCTATGGTTGACCCCCTCCGCTCATGGCGTAGTTTTGAGGACGTGGAATTCACACGTTGCTCAAAGTGGCGCGGGCGGCCGCGTCTTGGCCTGGGCTGGCCGCCCTGGAGAAAAGATGCTGAGCTCTTGGCCTAACCATGTCCCCTCGCAAGAAACTCAGCCTGATTGCCGGAGCCGTCTTGGTGGTAGCCGTGTTGGCGGCGCTGTGGCGGTCCGATGACGTCCAGCCGATCGGGACACTCTCGCGCCAGGATGTGCTCGAAATCCGCAAGCTGGTGCTCCGTTCCGAGGCCCCGCGCTGGAGTTGGTTCACGCTCGCCAACCTCAGCCGTTGGCCGGACTTCATTCGCCAGAAGCTGACCTTCCGCATCACCGGCATCCGGGAGTACCCCATCAGCGTCTTCAGGATTCGCCCCGACGGCACCCGCGAAGGACCGGCCCACCGTGTGTTCGTCCACTTTCGCGCGCAGGGGCTGGGTTATGATTCCGAGGGCACCTGCCTGGTCGAGCGAATGGACGGCCGCTGGACCAAGGGGTTCCCGGCGGTCGATCTGCCCAATCTCCTTCCCGGTTTTTGACCTTCGCGTGATCGTGAACCCCGGGGACCTGGGCTGGCTCACCCGGCGGTTCGCTGGAAGCCGCGTCACGGCAAGCGGAAGTTGGCTCGCCAACCGCCAGACCTCAGCGTGGTGTGGCTCCGGCTGCGGGGGGCGAACGGAGTCTGTCGCGGAGGGATTCCCGGGTGACTTCGTTTTCCCAGCGGCTGATGACGGCGGTGGCAACACCGTTGCCAATGAGGTTGGTGAGGGCGCGGCATTCGCTCATGAAGCGGTCGATGCCCACCAGCAAGGCGAGGGATTCGATCGGCACGCTGGGCACGGCCGCCAGGGTGGCGGCCAGCGTGACGAAGCCGGCGCCCGTAACCCCGCTGGCGCCTTTGGAGGAGATCATCGCGACCAGGAGCAGGGTGATTTGCTGGCGCAGGTCCAGCGGCGTGTTGGTGGCTTGAGCCAGGAAGATCGCCGCCATGGTCATGTAGATGTTGGTCCCGTCGAGGTTGAAACTGTAACCGGTCGGAATGACCAGGCCGACGGTGGCATTGGCACAACCGAGACGGCGCATCTTCTCGATGAGCCCTGGCAACGCCGTCTCGGACGAACTGGTGCCGAGCGTCAGCAGCAGTTCTTCCTTGATGTAGGCGAGGAACCTCAGGATGGAAAAACCGTTATACCAGGCAATCGACCCGAGCACGATAAACACGAACAGCCCGGCGGTCACGTAGAAGCCCACCATCAGCGCCAGGAGCCGCTGGAGCGCGCCCAGACCGTAGCTCCCGACGGTGAAGGCCATTGCCCCCAGGGCCCCCACCGGCGCGGCGCGGACAATGATACGCAGGATGCCAAAGAAGAGCTCCATAACGCCAGCGACACCGCGCAGCAACGGCTCCCCCCGCGGCCCCAGGAAGGAGATCGCGGCGGCCGTGAGCCCGGCCAGGAACAACACCTGCAACAGATCCCCCGTCGCAAACGCGCCAACAAACGTGCTGGGGATGATGTTCAGCACGAAGTCCACGGCCTTCAGGCTGTGCGCACTCTGGGCGTAGCTCCGCGAGATGGCGGGGTCCAGCGTCTTGGGATCAATGTTGAAACCGGCCCCGGGGCGCAGGAGGTTGACGACCACCAGGCCGATCAGCAGCGCCACGGTCGAGACCGTCTCAAAATAAACGACCGTCTTGAGGCCGATCCGGCCGAGCTTCCTTAGGTCGTGCATCGAGGCGATGCCCTGCACCACGGTGCAGAAGATAATCGGCGCGATGATCAGTTTGATCAGTTTGATGAATCCGTCGCCCAGGGGTTTGAGCGATTTGCCAAACTCCGGGAACAGAAACCCGACCGCAATCCCGGCCCCGACGCCGATCAGCACCTGGACATAGAGGAGGCGATACCAAACGGTGGCGGTTGGTGGATTCCGGCTTTCGATCGGATTGGTCACGCGAATGGCACGCAAATTATCGAACCGGTCAGAGGGCGTTAATCTTGACCGGGATGGCCCCAGGTTGTCATAAGTTGCTAATACCTTGACTCGGCTGGCGTTTCCGCCATAAGGTCGGCCTTAGAAAGGCATTGCCTATGCGATTGACGCACGCCGATATCCAAACCAATCAATCAGTTTGGCAACATCCGTCTATTGCTGGACAAGAGGTAGAAGGAACCTCTGACCGCTCGACCACACAATCCCGCCGCAGCGAGTCCTGCTTTTTCTGTGGAGGGTGAACCGGCATAACTGGTCGCGGGATCGATTTAGAGGTGGCGCGGGCGGGTTCCCTCCACAATCGAGCGTGACGGTGCAAACGCCGGCCACCGTGCGCGCCGGGTTGACGCTTTATGGGAACTACGAGCGGTCGTGGCCACAGGAGGACGCCGCCGGCGTCCCGGACTTCGCCAGCAAGGCCCCGGATTTGCACGAGGCCTGTTAAACGGACCTCGACCGCCCAGCCGTAAAGTTCGCGGCTTACAGCCGCATGCGCCAGCGGGCCGTTTGTTATTGACTCCACCGGGAGGTTGGTGGCTTATGGACGGCAGTTCACTTGGATGGGCCGGCGACAAACTGGCGCCGGTTGGCGCCCAGCGATCTGCCGGTTCGGAAACATGAGCATCACGCAGGAAGAGCGGCTGACGGGCGATCAGATCGCCCGCCGCCAGCAGAAAGCCTGGGCCAAAACGTGGCAACACGCCCAGGCGCGCTCGCCCTTTTACCGCGGCTATCCCCGGCTGGCGGACCGCGCTCCGCGCGCGCCCCTGCCTCTCGAGGAAATCGGCCGGCTGCCCACCATTGACAAGTCGGTCCTCTCCAGCCACCCGGAGGCCTTCCTGTGCGTGCCGCCTGCGCGCGTGGTGGACATCGTGACCACCAGCGGCACTGCGGGCGAGCCGTTGGTATGCCCCTTGACCGAGACCGACCTCCAACGGTTGGCCCAGGGCGAGTATCACTCTTTTCGGGGCGCGGGGCTGACCCGCGCCGACACCGTGCTGCTGGCGGTCACTTTGGACCGCTGTTTCATCGCCGGGATGGCGTATTTCATGGGACTGCGGCTGCTGGGCTGCGGCATCGTGCGCACGGGCCCCGCCACGCCGCTGCTCACGCTGAGGATGCTGGAGCGCGTTCGCGCCACCGCCATCGTCGGGGTCCCTTCCTCGCTCCTGCTGCTGGCCGAGAAGGCCGCCGAAGCCGGCCTGAACCCGGCCAGCCTGGGTGTGCGGAAGCTGATCTGCATCGGCGAGCCGATTCGCCAGCCGGATTGGTCGCTCAACCGCGCGGGTGAGTTGCTGGCGCACCACTGGCAGGCCCGGTTGTACTCGACCTACGGGAACACCGAGCTGGCCGCGTCGCTCTGCGAATGCGAGGCCGGCCGTGGCGGACACCTCCACCCGGAGTTCCTTTACCTCGAAGCGCTCGACGAGCGAGGGCGTCCGGTGCCGGACGGCCAAGTGGGTGAACTCACCGCCACCACCTTCGGCGTCGAGGCCATGCCGCTGATCCGGTACCGCACGGGGGATTTCGCCGCCCTGTATCGGCAGCCCTGCTCCTGCGGACGTCACACGTTGCGCCTCGGGCCGATCGTAGGCCGGGCCAGCCAGAAGTTGAAGCTCAAGGGGACCACGGTCTTCCCCTCCGCGCTCCAGGCCGTGCTCGATTCCTTTCCGGATTTGTCGACCTACGTCATTCTGGCCCGTTCCGGCTCGAGCGGCGCCGACGCCGTCGAAGTGCGCCTGGTGTGCCGCGGCAGCGGGAACGAGGCCTTGCGCGCGTTGCGCGAGCGTTTCCAGGGCGCCGTCAAAGTCGTGCCCGATCTGGTCCTGGCCGCCGCGGCCGACCTCGAGGCGCTCCAGATGCCGGCGGGCGCGCGCAAACGCCGTTATTTCGTCGACCTCCGCCAGGCCCCCGGTCACGCCGCATGAGCCGCGGCCCTCGCATCTGCGTCGTCATCCCGGTCTATAACCACGGACTCACGGTGCAGAGTGTGGCGCGGGGGGCCAAGGCCAGCTTCCCGGTCATCGTGGTGGACGATGGCTCGACGGATGCCACGCCGCGAGTGCTGGCCGGCGAGCAGGGACTGACGCTCGTGACGTTGCCCGCCAACCAGGGGAAAGGGGCGGCCCTCCGGGCCGGTTTCGCCCGCGCCCGGCAACAGGGCTTCACCCATGCGATCACGATCGATGCCGATGGCCAACACCGCACCGGTTCCCTGGCGGATTTCGCCGCCGCCTGCGCGCGGCAACCGGAGGCCTTCATCATCGGCGTGCGCGACCTGCGGAAGGCCGGCGCCCCGTGGCCCCGGCGCGCCAGCAATGAGCTCTCCACCTTCTGGTTCCAGTTCGAAACCGGGGTGCGCCTGGCCGACACCCAATGCGGCTACCGCGCTTATCCGCTGGCCCCGCTGGCCCCGCTGCGCGTGACCTCCGGCCGCTACGCCTACGAACTCGAGATCCTGGTCAAAGCGGCCTGGGCCGGGGTGCCGCTGGTGGCCCAGGCGGTCGAGGCCGATTACGCGGCCCCCACCTCCCGGCTCTCCCACTTCCGTCCCTGGCGCGACATGGTGGCCATCTCCCGGCTGCATGCGAAATGCTCGATGCAGGCCTTCCTGGCACCCGCCGCGTTGCGCCGCTTGGCGGCGAGCGGCCGGTTGCACGACTTGCCGCGCGGCCAGCGCCTGCGCACCGTCCTGCGCCTCTTGTTTTCCGAGCACACCGAGACGCCGGGCCGGCTGGCCGCGGCGGTGGGTTTGGGGTTGTTCTGCGGCATCGCGCCGATCTGGGGTTTTCAGATGGCGGCCGCCCTGGCCCTGGCCCACCGGTGCCGGGTCAACAAAGCCATCGCCCTGGCGGCCAGCAACATTTCCTTCGCGCCGGTTACGCCGCTGGTCATGGCCGCGGGGTTGATCGTGGGACACTTCCTGTGGACGGGCCACTGGGTGGATTTCTCTCCCGCCGCCGCGGCCCGGCAGATCCCCGCGTACCTTTCCCAGTGGGTGTTGGGGAGTGTGGTCCTGGCCACGGTTGTGGGAGCGCTCGGCGCCGGGGCCGCTTTCCTGGTGGCCTGTTGGATGGGGCGGTCAAAGTCCGAGGTCCGCCATGAGTGACTCATTGGTCCGCCTCCACCTCTTTTTGGCGCGCCATCGTTGGCTGGTGCTGTTAGGGGTCGGTCTCTTCGCCGCCACCGCGCTGCTGTGCAGTGGACGCCTCAAATTAAACGAGGACTTCACCGACATGCTGCCCATGTCCGACCCGGCCATCGCGGAGCAGGTGGAAGCGCTGCGCCAGGTCCGGCAAGCCGACCGCTTGTTCGTCGATGTCCAGACCACTGAGCTCGACCCGGATCGCTTGCTCCAGGCGGCGGATCGCATTTACGGTGGGTTGCGCGAGATTCCGGAGTTGAGCGATTTTCGCTACCACGTCGAGCCTTCCGAAATGCAGGAGGTGTTCGAGCAGTTGCAGGCCCGGCTGCCCACGCTGTTGGGCTCCAATGATCTTCACGAGTTGGAGGCCCGGCTGGAACCTGCGGCCTTGGAAAAACGGCTGGCCTGGATGAAACAGTCCATGAGCCAGCCGCAGGGGATGATGCTCAAGGACGTGGTGCAGGCCGACCCGGTGGGCCTGAGCGACACGGTCTCCGGCCGTTTGCGCTCGTTGCAGGCGGGCGCCGGAGACGCGCACCTGGTAGCCGGCCGCATCACGAACGCCGATCGGCATCACTTGCTCCTCAGCGCCGTGCCGGGGTTTCGCTCTTCGGACCTGCGGCGCAGCGCGCCCTTGGTCGCCCGGGCGTTGCAGGCGGCCAGGGAGGTGGAGGCGGCCTTCCCGCCCGGCGCGGTGCATATCGCGGTCACCGGCGCCCACCGGGTGGCGCTTGAAAACTCCACCATGATCCGGCACGACACCACCTTCACCAGCGTGATCGCCACGGTGGCGGTCGCGGCCCTGATGTTCGCGGCGTTTCGCCGGCGCTGGCTCGCCTTGCTCGGCTTGGTGCCCACCGCCATCGGCGCCTTGGGATCGGTGGTGGTATTCTATCTGACCGGCGACCCGGTCTCGGCGGTCGCCCTGGGTTGTGGCAGCATCCTAATCGGCGTGACGGTGGACTATGGCATCTACGTCATCTACCACACGGATGACCATCCCCCGACAACTCGCGAGCAACTGGCGCGAGCGGTCGCCCAACTGACGCCGGCGCTGACGTTCGGGGCCCTCACGACCATGGCCGCGTTCCTGGTGATGTTCGTTTCGCCGGTGTCGGGGCACCGACAACTCGGGCTCTTTGGCGCCGTCGGCGTCGCGCTGGCGGCCGGCTTCGCGATCGTGGTTCTCCCGCTCTTCGTCCCCGTCGGGGCTGCCGGGGCGGCACCGGCCCTGCCGTTGACGGCCGCGCTGCGGCAGTTGTTTGCCTGGCGCGATCGTTGGGCGCGCGTGGTGTTGCCGCTGCTCCTGGTCTGCTCCGGGCTTTGCCTCTTGGGCCTCCTCCGGTTGCGCTTTGACGGCGATTTCTCCCGGCTGAACGGAGTGACACCCGAGGCCCGGCGCGACGAAGCCGTGGTGCGCGAAATTTGGGGCAAAGCCTTGTCCCTGACCACCGTGGTGGTGACGGGCGCGACCCGCGAGGAGGCCTTGCGGCAGAATGAGCTCGTCTATGCCCGGTTGCGCGCCCTCCAGGACCAACGCGAGGTCGAGTCGTTCGCCTCGATCGCGCCGCTGTTCCCCTCCGACCAAACCCGCCAGGCCAATTTGCGCGCCTGGTCCCAGTTTTGGTCCGCGGCGCGCCGGCAGGAACTCGACCGCTCCCTGGCGGGCGTCTCGGCAAAACTGGGCTTTCGGCCCAACACCTTCGCCCCCTTCCTGGGCCGCCTCGCCACCCTCGCGAGCCCGTCCCCGCCCGCCATGGGCGCCACCCCGGCCCTGGATCGGTTGCTGGGCGAATACTGGACCGAGGAAAATGGGCGGTTCTCGGTCTGCACCCTCGTCAAGGCCGGAGACCGCGCGAGTTTCCTGCGTTTGCGCGCGGCCGTGCGGCAAGCCTCCCCCGGCGCCCGCCTGCTCAACAAGGCCGCGCTTTCGGACGAGATCGTCCGGGTCTCCCGGCGCGCCCTGCCGATCTTCGCGGCGCTGGTCGTCGCGCTCAACGCGGTCCTGCTGTTCCTGTTGTTAGGCCGGGTGGAATTGGTGTTGATCACCTTGCTGCCTATGGCCGCGGGCTTGTTTTGGACCCTCGGCGTGTTGGGGTTGCTCGGGCAACCTATCGACATGGCGAACTTCATCTTCGCCATCTTCGTGATTGGCGTGGGGGGCGACTACAGCCTGTTCATGGTCATGGCGGAACTGGAGCCGCTCCGCGGCCGACCCGATCGCACCGCGTGCACCGGCGGCGCGGTCACCATTTGCGCCGGCACCGCGCTCTTGGGCATCGGCGTCCTCGTGCTGGCCAAGCACCCCGCCATGTTCTCCATCGGCCTGAGCGCCTGGCTGGGCATCAGCCTGACGTTGCTCGCGACCCTCTTCCTGGTTCCGCCGTGCATGGCCCGCCTGCGCCGCCGGCTGGCCCGCTCAGCCGCCCCCGCAGGCGACCCCGGTCGCGACGACGACCGCGCCCGGCGCGCCGAGGTCGGACGACGGTATCGTTACCAGGGGCCTTCAGTGGAGCAATACGTCTTCTGGAAACTCCGGACCGACCGGTTGTTCCGGGCGATCAACGAGGTGGCGCCCCGGCAAGGGCATCTGCTGGACATCGGCTGTGGCTATGGCCTGGTGGCGCACTGGCTGGCGCTGGGCGGACCCCAGCGCACGCTCCACGGGATCGACCACGACGCCGATAAGATCCGCGTGGCGCGGGCCTCAGCCGTGAACTCGCCCGGGCTGACCTTCGAGGAAGGCGATCTGCTCGCGGGCGTGTGGCCGGCCTGTGACGCGGCCTTGCTGTGTGACGTGCTCCATTATTTCCCGCGGGATCTCAAGGCGATCCTGTTGCGGAAAATCTTCGCCGCGCTGCGGCCCGGCGGCCGCCTGTTGCTGCGAGACACGATGGCGGGCGCGACTTCGGCCCACGGTTGGGTGGCTCGGAGCGAGAAATGGGCGGTCCGTCTCGGGCGCCACCGCACGCGCCATGGCCTGCATTTTGAAACCGATCAAGCCCACCTCGAGCTGTTGCGCGCGGCGGGTTTCACCCAGGTCGAGCTTCGCGGCAACTCCGGCCTCGGCTCGAATGTCCTGATCGTGGCCGGCAAAGCGCCGGCTTGAGCAGTTTCCGGACTCCCTTTTGCGATCCACGGCCTTACGGGCTATGGTGGCGGGTATTCTTGATGCATCATGTCTACCACTGCCAGTACTAACACGAACCGCCCCGAGGGCGCGGCCGGGCGCCCCACCAACCGCCTGGCCCGCGAGCATTCCCCCTACCTCCTCCAACACCAGCATAATCCCGTGGACTGGCATCCCTGGGGCGAGGAGGCCTTTGCCCTGGCGCGCGCCCAGGCCAAACCGATCTTCCTCAGCATCGGCTACTCCACCTGCCATTGGTGCCACGTCATGGAACGGGAGTCCTTCGAGCACCAACCCACCGCGGCCTTTCTCAATGCGCATTTCATCGCGATCAAAGTCGACCGCGAGGAACGGCCGGACGTCGATCGCGTCTATATGGCCTTCGTCCAGGCCACCGCCGGCCAGGGGGGCTGGCCGCTGAGCGCCTTTCTCACCCCCGAGTTGAAACCCTTCTATGGCGGCACTTATTTCCCGCCCGAACCCCGCCACGGGCGTCCGAGTTTCTTGCAGGTGCTCGGGCAGATCCAGCAGGTGTGGCAGACCCGCCGTGAGGACGTCGTGGCCTCCGCCGCCCAGATGATCGAGCGGCTCCAGCAATCCGCCGCCGTTGAGGCCGGCGGCGATTCACCCTTGACTCTCGAACTCCTCCGGCAGGCCGGCGAGATCCTGCAACAGGCCTACGACCCACGCCACGGCGGCTTCGGCGGCCCTCCGAAATTTCCCCAGCCCAGCCAGCCCGCTTTTCTCCTCCGCTACGCCAAACGCTTCCGCGAGGCCCCGGCGACGGAGATGGTGCTCACCACGTGCGATCGGATGGCCGCCGGCGGCATCCAGGATCAATTGGCGGGCGGCTTTGCCCGCTATGCCGTGGACGCGGAGTGGCTGGTGCCCCACTTCGAGAAGATGCTCTATGATAACGCCCAACTGGCACAGCTCTA
>TBL_comb47_HYPODRAFT_10007934_pt1 | contig 11000 bp, 10 predicted proteins | sample TroBogypolimnion_40_FD_10682 | JGI IMG/M metagenome (IMG submission 10682) | reverse complement strand
TGGTAATTCATCATTCGATTTGATATAAGTCTCGAATATCATACAGATAAAATTTTCAGTCGTTGTTGCAGTTTTGGGTTCTATTATTATATGTTTGAATGGTAGAACGATATTATCCTTGAGTGCATCTATCAATGTGTAGTTTGAGATAATATTTAATCCTAAATCCTTATCTATAGAATAGATATCAATTAATTGTTTATCGGCGTTCTTAGCCTGCCTAAGTGGAGTAGCACTTAATCCAATAATTGATATAATTAGATCATTATTTGATCCATATTTTAACCATTTTAACATATTATAATTTTGAATACCACTAATAGAATGACATTCATCTACTAACACTAATGCAATATCTATGCGATTAATCTTCGTATAGTGTGATCTATTTCTTATGAATGCATTATTAATTAGCCAGATGATTGGTCTATCACCGATAGTTGGTATAGTAAACTTTTTATTAATGATATTCTCTATAAGTTCGAATTGGTCTAGATCAATTATATTATTACGTTTCCATGATTGTTTATTAGATTGGTTTAAATTTAGTTCATCATCAAAGAATAATTTCTTTAATATATCTATACGTTCAGTACATATAATATATATCTTATTTAAACCATATAATTGATGATGTGTTTGGATTAGATTTAACATAATGATACTCTTACCGGCACCCATAATTTGACAATGTATACCAGATTTAAAATCTTGTTGAACTGTTCGATCGATTGCCATTATTTGATTCGGTCTAAATTCTTGTAATGGTGAGTCTAGACTATCATTAGATTCATCTGATATAGTATTAAGATCAAATAGACATTTTGCAATAGGTCGTATAATATCAATATACGGTTGTATATTAGTAGTTGTTGATTCAAAATATTTATCTAATTCTTCGATAGAACTATATTTAGAGTATTCATTTATTATAAAGTTTATTTTGTATTCGTCTAGGTTATCTAATTCTTTTGGTAGATTTGATAATTGTATTAGTTTGTTATATGATATCATTATTATATTTATTTATTTATTATAGAATAGATTATTATTTAAGTTTTTATTTATCAATTTTTATTTTTAGATTAAACATAGTTTAATCTAAAATAAAAGTTAATAAGCTGTTCCTTATCAATTTTTATTTTAAATTAAATATATTTACATCTATGTTTAGTTATTGTATTTATAGTATAACACTTTAAACAATAACCACAACAAATATCATTAATTCTTTTATCACATGATTTAATAAATTTTAATATATTTTTTAATGATGATTTATAATATTCTTTATTTTTTATAAATTCATCATTATGCATTACATTTTTTATACATTGATCTATTGATCTATCATCAATCATTAGATAATAATTATATAAAATCTTATATGGATATGCTGTATTATATGATTTTAATCTTTTATTTAGATTTCGTGTATAACCTATTTTATAATAAGTTTTTCCATGAGATATTTTCTTAATAATATATAGAGCATTTCCTATAGGATAGATTACGTTTCTTTGATTATTTATTAGTGATTTATTATCTTGTTGTACACTATTTAATTTTGTATTTAGTTTATTTAATTTAGTTTTATTTGTTTCATCCATTATATATTTTCCAGATTCACGAATTTGTGGCATAATCTTAGTAAAATATTCATTCATAAATACTTTTGCCAATGGTTTTCTTGATATTGATAATACTTCATATAATCCTGATTCATTAATAAATATTGTTTTTTGGATGTAAATTAACGAATACCCCAATTGACTGGGGTATTGTTATTTTTTTATAATAAATTAAATTTTTCTTATTAATATCAAATATATTAAATTGTTTTGTAATACTTGTATAACCTAATGCAGTTAATAGATCTTTAAATTTAAACCATATTCTACCATCAATATCAAAAACAATAGTAATACTATCTTCATTTATTTTTAACAATTTATTAAAAATATCTAAAAAGAAATTATTTGAACTCATTATAATATATATTAAAAATGAGAAAAAAAATATAGTATTATAATATATTATAATAATGGATTTTGTAAAAAATATATTTAATTGTGATAAATGCAAATATACAACTAAATCACCATCAGATTGGATAAAACATATTAAATGCAAAAAACATCAAAGAAATGGTGAAAAATTACCTATAAAATGTGATAAATGTGATTATACTGGTATGACACATTGGAATTTAAAAATGCATCTTCTTTCTATACATTCTACAAAAGAAGAACGAACAAAATGTAAATATTATTGTGTAGAATGTGATAAAGTATTCTTTTGTTCTACATATTTTAATTCTCATAATAATTCTACCAAACATAAAAATATGGTTTTTATTAAAACTAATTATTTGATATCAATTAGATAGTTTGGTTCTTTGTTTAATTCATTGGCAATTAGTTTATATAATCTACCTAATGATATATTAGATTAATCATATATAACTAGATCGTATTAGTTATAATAAATATTATTATATGTGATTAGTCTAATTATCGCTATTGTATTGTATAAAAGTTGAATTTTTAATCATATATCTAATAATAATATATATCTAATCATAATAATAAAAATCTATATATCTAAATATATATAGATTTTTATTAAACATATAAAGACAATTTATTATATCTATTACAAATGGAAGATTATATAAATATTAATGATTACAATATGGATAAAATACCAACTAATGTATCAATATCAACAATGAGTATTGGTTGTAATTTAGGTACATCATTTAATATGAAAAATATATATGATCATTTAACCTTATTAAATGATAATATAATTGCTATAAAATCATCAGAAGGAATAAGATGTATAGAAGAATTTAAATCAAAATTTAAATCAACAAATAAGAATTCAAAAAAGAATTTTTATAATCAAAATACAATAATAATGCATATAGATGAAGATAAATTTATTAATATTAAATTATTTAAAAATGGTTCATTACAAATGTCTGGATGTAAAGCATTATCAGATGTAAATATTGCAATATATAAATTAATTACTAGATTAAGTGAAAAAATAAGGATAGAAGAATCGAATGATTTTATACCATTTGTAGAAAATATAGATGATTTTAGATTAGTAAAATTTAAGATTGATTTTATTAATAGTAATTTTGGGGTAAATTATTTAATTAACAAAGCAAATTTATATCAATTATTAACGGAACAAAATATCCTATGTAGATTATCAGCAATACATGCATGTGTTAATATCAAACATAAGATATCAAATGATATCTATATCAGTATATTTATATTTCAGACAGGTAATATAATTATAACTGGGGCAAAAACAGCAGAAAATATAAAAGAAGCATATATTTTTATTGTAAAATTTTTAAATAAAAACAAATCAAAAATAATTAAAAAAGATATTAGTAAAATATTAAGTGCCGAGGAGATTGAAGAAATTTTAAGATAAATAAAATTTAATTTAATTATTTTATTTTATTTAAATTTTGCATTTGTAGTAGATTGAGGATTATTAATTAATGGATTTTCATCAAATTGTGTTAATAATTCATTATATAAGCGTTCGTCATAGTATTGAAATGTCTTTTCATTCTGATTTGGTAAATTGAATAATATTCGATCATTAAGATTAGTTTTAGTAGTTAATGATGGAGCATTTGATCTATCATAATTTGGTTTATCTTTTTGATACATATTATCATATAGTTCTTTAACAGGGATTAATTTTGGACCACTTAATGTTGGATATTGACCTTTTGATATGATTTCTTTTGCTATATTTTGTCTCATATTACGAGCATCTATTTGTGATTCTGGTCTATTATTAAATCCAGCAGAACTTGCACCAGATTTATAATCAATTATTTTTGTTATATCTTTCATAGTAGGTAGGATATCATAATTAGTCTGAGTTGTACCGATTGTTGAGTTTGCCATAATACCCATATATTTCTCATTTAGAAGGTCTTGTCTAGTTGTTGTTCGAGCTAAATCATTTGGATCAAATGCTACTTCTTTTTTAATGGTTCCCATATTATTATTTAATGATTGAGTAGATATATATTCTTTAATCGTTATTTTTGCTAGATCTGATAATTCAGCATATGTTGATTGTTGAGCTGATTTTACATTAGTATTATCTTCAATTAATGATAATAATTCTTTTAATGTAGATTTTGCATCATCAGTTATATTAGAATATGATCCAATATTCTGTCGAACATGATTACTAAATGTTTCTAGTGTGAGGAGTTGTCTAATAGTTTGTTTAATATCGTCTTGAATATTTGTATATGTATTTTTCTGAGTGGAATTGATTATAGTATTTAATGGTTGTGTAGCTAATACCTGACGAATTGTCTGTTTAGCGTTATCACTTAGATTTGCATAATCAGACATCGTTCTACTAATAAATGTATTAAATTCAGATGTTGTTAGTGTTTGTCTAGTTGTTGATCTTGCTTCGTCTTGTAAATTAGTAAATGCTTCCTTTTTTCCTGAGCTTATCATTGTATTAGATTCTATTATAGCTAATTGTTGTTTAATGGTAGATTTAGCCAAATCCATTATATTTGAGATAGATTCTTTCTGTTGAGAGCTGATATTTGTATTTAATTGGATTGAACTTAGTATTTGTTTAAAAGTAGATTTTGCTTCATCTGTTAGATTACTAATTGGATTATGTTGTGACGAACCAATATTTGTATTAAATTCAATTGCACTTAGTATTTCTTTTAAAGTTTGTTTAGATTGATCTGTTAAATTTGATATTGAATTATGTTGTGCTGATCCAATATTTGTATTGAATTCAGTATTAGATAATGTTTGTCTAGTTGTTATTTTTGCATCATCTGTTAGATTACTTATTGGATTATGTTGAGATGAACCAATCATAGTATTATTTTGTATTACTGCTAATATTTCTTTCATTGTAGTATTAGCAACATCATCAAATTGATTAGTTGGATTTTTTTGTGCTGAATTTATATTAGTATTAAATTCAGCTAATGTTAGAATTTGTTTTAATGTAGATTTTGCATTATCTGATAGATTAGCATATGCATTATGTTGATTAGAAGTCATAATTTGTTGATATGTTTGTGTAGATAATATTTGTTTAATTGTTGATTTAGCTTCATCTGTTAAATTTGAATAAGAACTTACTAATTGTCTAGCATTATTATTAAATTGTGTATTAGTTAATGTTTGACGGATAGTTTGTTTAGATATATCATTAGGATCGAAAGCTATATTAGATCGTTGTTGTCCGCTTTGATTAGTATTAAATTGTGTATTAGTTAATGTTTGACGGATAGTTTGTTTAGATATATCATTAGGATCGAAAGCTATATTAGATCGTTGTTGTCCACTTTGATTGGTATTAAATTGTCTATNGNTTAGATTTTGTTTTGTAGTAGGTTTTGCGATATCATTAGGATNGAAAGCTATATTAGATCGTTGTTGTCCACTTTGATTGGTATTAAATTGTCTATCGGTTAGATTTTGTTTTGTAGTAGGTTTTGCGATATCATTAGGATCGAAAGCTATATTAGATCGTTGTTGTCCACTTTGATTGGTATTAAATTGTCTATTGACTAGATTTTGTTTTTTTGTATTTTTTGCTAGATCATTTGGATCAAATTTAATACCATTTTGATTTGTATTTTTTGCTGGTTGTGTTTGTATAAAATTTGTAGTATTACGTTCATTAATTAATATATTATAAGATTTTGCATTTTGATTAAATGTTTCTGTTGATTTTGGACCTAATCTATCTTCAACATGTGTTACACGTTTTGTTATTTTTACCTTACCTTCTCTATCAGATGGACCAACTTGAGAAGGACCTTGTGAAGGTCCTATTAATTCACATGTAGTCATTCTTGCATTATCTGGTATAATGTAATTTCCTTGATCGGTTTGTTTAGTTGTCAATGCTTTAGATGGAACAAGATCTTCAAATCCTTGATATCGCCAATGAATAGGTCGACGTTTAATAACTGATGCTGTTATTCCACGTTTTTCTCCTTTTTTAGGTCCACCTTTTATTCTATCTTCGAATGTTAATTTTGGTTTATTTGCTGGTCTAAGTTGATTAGTATCATATGGCATTATTCTAAATGGATCATGAAAACCAGTTACTGGTTGTTCATTATAATTAAGATTTACACCTGGAGCAGTTTTAATTGGTTCAAATGGACGTTGATTTTGTTTAATTCTGGATTGAACTAATCGATCTCTCTCTGCATCAGAAACTAATGTAGAACCAAAAGGAGTTTGAATATTCTCAGTAGGTTCAAAAAAATATGGTGCTTCTTTTTTCGGAAACCAATTTTTAGAAGCACCAGAAAAAATATCCATTTTATATTCAAAATTATTTGATTCATTTGTTTCTATATCTCTTTTTGCAGTCATTGGTTGCATATTATTTTGTTTAAAATGTTCTTTATCAACTATATCATATGTCATATCAACTGTTGAGTTATCAAAAGGTGAAAAATCATTTAATGAATTATTTAATTTATCTCCAATACTAAGTGGTTCTCCATTATTATCAACTGTTTGAAGTTTAAATTGATCTTTAAAAGATTGATTATTTGTTATTTGTAGTTCATTAACTGGAACAGATCCCATAGTTAATTCTTGTTTTGTAATATTCTCGTATGGTTGAAAAAAAGGAGAAAGAATATTAGTTAAAACAGGGTTTTTACTTTTTTCTGCTTGTATTCCTGCCATTTCATAATATTTCTTATTTAAAATTGGAACACTTGTAGTATCATAAATATGACGAACTTTTGAATTATATTCTGTTGGAAATAATTTTACAGTGTTGATATCATTATAACCATTTTCATAAGTTATATTTTTATTATTCTCATTTAATTCAATCTGATCGATATATTTTTTATATTGATTGTTATTTCTAGAATATTTTTTTTCTGATCCTGTAATAGGATCATTATTTTCATTATTATTTGCTATAAATGATCCTATTAAACCTATCCCTGCTACTATTGCTAAATCCATATTATAAATATATGATATAATTTATTTATATCATATATTTATATATAATAATATATAATTTATTTTGTTAATTTGGAATTAGGATTCATATTTTGTTTATATATATTATCTTTTGCTGCTAATTGAGTATTAACACCAAATCTTTGATTATTAATTTGTTCGTTTGATTTTTCATAACCATAATATACAAATTCTTTTGGATCAATAATTGGATATTCAAATCTATTAATATATATACTTCTATAATTATTTACAGGTAAATCTAATCTAGAATATAATGTATCTTGATCTGTATCACAGTTTGAATAATTAACTGTTTTAGCTTTGGCTATTTTTGCCAATCGTTCATTTTTTTCTCTAACTGTTTGTAATGTAATACATCTAGAATCTGGAACATCTAAATTTTGAAGTTGTGATTCTATATCTGTTCTATATCCAATATTAGTATCACCAAGTTCACCAGTAGAACGAGCTTTATTAGCACGAGGTCCATTTAATGCATTACATTTTTTAGCATTCTCAGCAAATGGCACATATGTTTGATATTTAGCTGGATTTACTTGTTGATTAATAAATTCAATATTATAACATTCATCGTATATTTTTCTTGCAAAAATTCCTGACATACTTGTTTTATATAATTATATAATATAAAATAAATTATTTATATAATATATAAATAAATAATTAATCTAAAATTAGAATCCACTATTTGTTGGCATTTTATTATTAGTTGGAACAATATGTCTATCGCATATTCTTGTATTCACTACAATATGATTAGGACATTTCTTTTCACAATATTTTGTATTACATCCAGAACCACATTGTAAATATTTTAAATTAGCACATCTAGTATTTGGTCTATTAATTGCCCAAAGATCAGATTCAATATCAGTTCTTAAACCAATAGTTTTCCATTTTGCTTCAATATTGGCTTTATTATTAGAATCACATGGTTTGCACCCAATTTTACTATTTTTACATGGACTATTTTTAATTGTCATATTTTCATTTTCATATTTATCTACTAATAAATCATATCGGCATGGTTCGGTACTACTTACTAAATTTTGATCAAATGTACATTGATCATATAAAAATCTTGCATTGTATCCAGACATTTAAAATAATATATATTAACTAAAGAAAATTAAATTTTAAATTATTAAATACTATATTATATTTTTGGAATCATCATATATAAATAAAAATAATCAATTATTTTTATTTATATATGATTTATTTTAGCTATCTCTATATTAATTTATCATTTTTTTATTTAAATATCTAGTATCAGCACCACATTGTAAATCATCTGTTACATGAAATTTAGCATAATTATAATTTTGACTAGTTAAAAATATACGATCATCATCTATATTTTGTGGTTTTATATCTGGATTATCCTGTCTAGTTGATAAACCAATTCCATTTAAAAATAAATCATATTTTGGAATATCTCCAAATCCTCTACCTGCAATTTTTGATGGATTATCTGTATAAACTGATGTATCTAGATTACGTCTCCTAGTATTGTCCCAATAAGTTTCTGATTCTTTTGGTGTTTTTGGTGTTTTTGCTGCATTTTTTGAAAATGTATTTAGATTAATCTTTGTATATTCGTTTCCTAATTTTATATTTGAACTAGCATCTATAATATCCATTATATTTAAATCTTGTTTTATATTGGATTGTTTTGTATTGGATTGTTTTGGAATAGTTTTTTGTTTGATAATATCTTTTGGCACAGATTGTCTTCTTGAATTTATTCCATATGTTAAATCATTTTCTGTATCTAGATTATAGTTTTGATACATTTTATTCCCCGTAGAATAAAATTCTTTAAAATTTTGTTTATCAAGATTTATAAATTTTATTTTATTTGTATCTTCAATTGATTTATTATCATTATCTATTGATCTAATAGATAATTCTCTATCTAAGGTTTTAAATAAGTTATCAGACATTATATTTTTATATTATAATAAAACTATATATAAAAATAATAATATATATTTTATATTATGAATATTAATTCAATTCAATTTGAAAATTTTATTAATGAATTTTATTCAAATAATTATAATCAAAAAATGGTTTTAACATTAGATGTAGAAAATTCATCTGATCCAAATATATATGATATTCATACTATGTTATTAGATCTATTAATTAAAGGTATAGAAATATTTAATCTAAATATTTATAATGAACTTTCAAGATCTATTAATCAATTACAAATATTCTTTACAAATATTAATATACAAATTAATGTAATTAATTATTCAAAACTTGATCTAGTTAATTCATTATCTATTCATAGATTATATTCAAATAGATATATTAAATTCACTATAGAAAATCCATCAATAATGGTTATTAATGCTACACATCAGATTGTCGATAGCATGCAACAGATTAAATCATTCTTTTTAATTGATGATACATTTAATTTATGTATTGGTTTTAATTTCATTACTTAAAAAATAATTCTTATGATATCTTATATCCTCACCATATGTACAATTTGTTCCGTTTAATTTACATGATGCTTTGTCAAAATGATATAAATTATTCTTAACATTATCTATATCATTCGGATAATATGTTGATGGCATTGTAATAAATTGTCTAACATTATTCTTTCGTAAAAATAAATCTTTTCTATCATTATATATATTAAATCTTAAATTATGCTCTGTATCTTCATTTGGACAAATATTATATTCTAATTCATCTTCTTTTGTATATAATAATACATTCCCCATCGGATTATTAATATCTGATTTTCTACAGTACATTTTTTCCATTAACTTATTATGTTTATCCTTTGTATTTAATAACAAATATCTTACATAGATAATAAATAATATTGAAATTGATCCAAATATTATTAAATTCCAACTTCTTAATATTAATAATATTATTATTATTAATATTATTATTGGTATAGTATATTTATACATTTAATCTATTATATAATAATAGATTAAATATATTTTAATTATTAATCTAATTTATCTGCATCTGTTTCCGTATTTGCTTCTGTATTTGCTTCTATATTTGTTTCTACTTCTTGAACTTCTCTCATCATTTGTTCTATCTCTTTCTCTAGATCACTTATTGATTTATTATCTGTTTGAGAATTATTATTCATCATATTCGCCATAATTGATCCAAACATTCCCATATCAGGCATTCCTCCATTATTACCCATCATACCCATAACTTCTTTTAATTTTGGATCATTAGCCATATCTGCTAATATATTATTTGGATCTGGTAATTTACTAACATCAATATCATCAAATTCTCCATTTAATGAATCAGGATCATTTAATAATCCTAAAACTCCTGATAATAGATCTCCCATATTAACATCTCCTCGTTCAATCATATTTTGATATTTTTGACTAAGATCTTTACTAATATCTATAATATTTTTTGATTCTAATCCATCACCATCAGATAATATATTTTTAATATCACCTATTAGACCTTTCATTAATGCTGGTGCATTACCAGTTGTAGGAATATGTGTATTTAATTCATTTAACATAGATTGAGTATCTAACTCTAATCTCGATTCTTTATTCGAATTTAAATTCGAATTATTATCAAGTTCAGGATCAAGTTCATGATTAATCTCAGATTCAGGATCAGATTCTGAATATTCTTCGATTTCTACCATTAATTTATCTATCATTCCTTTAAAATTAATATCTGTCTCAACTATAGTTTGTTTAAGATAACTTAGATAAGATACCATAGATAAATGTAATAGATACCAATTATTACTTATACTATTTTTAAATAAACCTATAATTGTATCATCTAATTCAAGATGATGTTTAATAAATTTATAATTATAATTTAAAAATTTTGAAAATCTTTTTTTTCCTTTTTCATAATCTGATGATTTCTTATCAGAAACTACACCAATTTTTAATATAAATTTAT
>TBL_comb47_HYPODRAFT_10007931_pt1 | contig 11003 bp, 9 predicted proteins | sample TroBogypolimnion_40_FD_10682 | JGI IMG/M metagenome (IMG submission 10682) | reverse complement strand
TTTTTAAAAATAATAAATAAAATCTACAGTAAATATTGTTAAATAAATATTAAAAAATAAAAAATATTTTTTAAAATAATAATCCAGTTACTAACCGGATTCTGCTAGACTGGAGTCATAATTGCAAGTATTGGATATTGGATTTTCAAAAGACTTATGAAATTCGTTTTCGTAATGGAACGAAGTTTATCATTTCTGATTTGTAAGAGAAAGGAAAAACAACAATTATAATTAACAATTAACTGTTAATAGTTAACAAGGAGGGTCGAAGGGAACCATGTGGTTCTCTTCTTAGGAGGGTCGAAGGGAACCATGTGGTTCCCTTCTACATGTTTAATATCTTTTCCTCGCTAATCCCCAACTTTCTAAATATAGAAATCAACATTTTCACATCCGACTCAGCCCTATGCACCACCGGTGTAAATTTAAAAAGATGTTGAAAAATATCCGACAAACTCTTGTTAGTTACCGGATGGTCTAAAAATAATCTTATAATCATCTTACTATCTAGAAACTTACAATTTTCATATACAAAAATATTTTTATTAACCAGAATTTTATGGTCAAAACTATTTCCATTATGTGCAATAAAAATTGGCATCACGCAATAATCAAATAATTCAGTCATTTCACGTTTAAACATTTGAAAAGTATGACCCCGTTCATCGACCTGTTCTTTCGTAATTCCAGTCAAAGCTGTAATATTAAAAGGTATAAATGGTACATCCACTGGTTTTAATAATCCAGATGAAGGAACTATTCCAGTAGTATATTCTTCAAAATGACGTTCTAATATATCCATCTTATTATGAGCATACATGAATCCAGTTGTTTCCAAATCATAGAAGAAAATCATATGTTCCAATTTCTTATGCACTGCTTTTGATAATATTTTTAGTAATTCATATACATTAATCCTATTTTTATCGAACTTAATTATATATTTACAACCAGTATGAAAATTCCATAATTCCAATCCATAATCTTTATCAAATCCTGCGTTTACTAAATGATGATACAAAAAAACTTGCAACACATGTTTTACATTTAATCCCGCCGAAAATTTAATATCTACTATTTTATTTTTACTATACATATCTAGTTCGCCAACTAGCGGTAATTTCGAATGATGAAATGTTGGATGGAATGTGAATTTTTCTTCTTCGTTATTAGCATAATCGATAATATTGTCAATATAAAAATCTAAATCTTTCATTTCTTGTATAAAACTTGTATTCCATAAATAAGCAGTTTCATTTTCGCGTTGATAATAATACAATGTAATATTAAAAATATGATTCAATATTTCTTCTTTATTTGTATCTAGAGATAATTCCAATTTTTGTATAGAATCTAGTAATCGCTCTTTAGAATATGAAATAACATCGTTTTCGCAATCAATGAAAAATTCGGATTCATAATCATTATTCATCGTTTCACATAAATAGGAATAAAGTATTTCCTCCTCTTTTTTAAAACTATTTTTAATAACTGAAAATAAAGATAAACGTATTAAATCTTTTACAATAAATGGGCATCGTGTTTTAAGCATTTTATATCCATAAATCATCTTTTTAGGAACAATAATAGTATGGTTAATAATTTTTTTAAGTTTAATAACGAAATCTGGTACTATAAACCATTTTTTGTGATAATAAAAATTAAATATATTTTCAATAAAATGGCCATATAGTGCTGAATATTCGCGATAATTCGCAATCCCTTGACGTGAAATTTCGGCAGGTATTTCAAAAATTGGTATTGTTTCCACTGTATAATCAAAAACTTTTTCTAATTGGTATAATAACGCATCATCTAAACATTTTTTGGACCCTAAAATTTCCGTAACTGTCCGGTACATTGGAACAATTTCATCTTTAAAAACAAGTGGTTTCGTAAAGATGGGTTGGTGATTTTCAAATTCATATAATTCGGGTGGACATAATTTTAATTCATTCCACGGGCCCTTAGATTTATCAATATATATATGTAAATCATATGCAGCTCTGCTTAAACCTACGTACCATAAATATTTGAATTCTTTATATTTTTCTTCAGTTGGTACAATTCCAAAAGTATTTGTGTGAAAATTAAGGAGGAAAACTTGGTCAAATTCTAGACCTTTAGAGCCATGTACGGTAAATAAATTTACGTGTCCGGGAATTTTTTTAAATTCGGTGCTATTTTGTTCATCATTATTGGTATCTTCATAATGTTTAATATATTTTATATTATGGTTATTTAATAAATTTGTAAATAGTGATAATCCAATATTTGAATAATTATCATTAACAGGTTTTGATTTTTTAACAGGACCAATAATGGCAATTTCTTCGTGCAAAAACGGAGAATTCAAAATTTTTTGAGTAACATTAGCAATTATCTCTTCAATAGTACCTGTAAAAATAACTGGTTTTTTATTTCGTAAATCATCTTCGGATTTAGTACTCGTCATAACTTGAGTTAATGATTCCCATGGGCGAAAATAATTTACAATCCTAACAATATGAGGGGTAGAACGATAATTTTGAACTAAACAAAATGTGGGACCAGGATGATTTACTAAAAAACGGTCACTACCATTTTGAAATTGATAAATATTTTGATTCGGATCTCCAATCATAATAATTTTACATTGGCTCCCGGATGCGGAGCCGCTGGTTGATGGAGCTTGCGAAAGACTCAATTCATTTCCAATTAGTTTAGATAATTTTAATATGAAATTATATTGAATTTCGGAAATATCTTGGGCTTCATCAACAAAAATAACTTTTAAATTTGAAAATTCGGGCATTTCAAGAATAGAACCTCTCAACGTATTATCGTTTATCGCATCGTTCATCGCATCGTTCATCGCATCGTTTATCGTATCGTTCATCGCATCGTTTATCGTATCGTTCATCGCATCGTTTATCGTATCGTTCATTGTACCGTTTATCGCATCATTCGTTGCATCAATGTTTGCATCAATGTTTGCATCGTTTATCGTATCGTTCATCGCATCGTTCATCGCATCGTTCATCGCATCGTTCATCGTATTATTTATTGCATCTCCACTTTCTTGTTTATTTGCATAATTCTTTACATCATTATTTGTCTCATTTATCGCCTTTTCAATTAAATCTAAACATGATACAATAATAGTATCTTGAGATGACGATTTTTTTTCAAGGATTTTATATATTATTTTTCCTGCAAGTGAATGCAGCGTTTTTATATTTTTCCGATTAAAAAATTTCGAGTTTTGCTTTTTCCCTTTTGTTATAAAATCGTTACATGCACGCCTGCTAAAAGTAAGGATTAAAAATTGATTATTAGAAGTAATTTCTTTTTTGGAGTAATGATGGATAACTTTACCAATAATGGATTGAGTTTTCCCGCCACCAGGAATACCTAAAAGCTTACAGTTTTCAATATCAGAATTTATAAATTCTAGTTGTTCTTTATTATAAATAACTTTTGCATCTTTTGTATCTTTTGCATCTTTATTATCATTTAATTTTGAAGAAGTTGTTTTCTTTTCATTTGAAAATAATGATAAATAACTCTCCATTATGGATGATTAATTATATTAAATTTTTTTTAATATAATTAAATTTTTATAAAGTATAAATTTTTTATTTATTTATTAATTATTTATTTATTAATTATTTATTTTATCTTTTTATGCACATTCTAACTTACAAGAGGCTCATTGTCTTTAACAAAACAATGAGACATATACTTCATAATTTCAGTATACTTAATCTTGATAGGCATCTCAGCATCATTTTCAAGCAACTTCTTATTCTCCATAATCTTCCTGATACCCTTAAATAGAGGGTCAAGATCACCAGATAGGTTAAAATAACGCTTGTCTTCGGGAGTTACAATCTCGGGATTCTTACTAACATAATCAGTAATGGCACTAAGAGCCTCAGAACGACTAACCATTGTACCATTCTCCTTCTTCATAAAAACGAGAAGGAAAGGGTGCGCGGGTTGAAGCTTGTGAATAGCGGACTTCTCCTTATCAAAAACCTTCTTAACAGTGTTAGACTTACCATTAGATGACTTCTCATAAATAGTAACTTGCTTTGACATCATATCATCATATGCAATATGAGCAGAAGTGTGAGCCTTGTAAAGCTTCTTAAAACTAGTCTCAAGCTTAAGACGTTCGTCCTTGGTAAATTGACTCTGGTGGTCCTTTACAAACTTCGAAATTTCGGAAAATTTGTCGGATGCAGAGTTAATAAAATCAAGGACATTGTTAATTTCAAGTTCGGTTACATTAGTAGTGGCAGAATTATCTTCGATCTTGTTTTGAGCAGTTTCTTGAGTCTTCATTTCAGAATTAACAGATTCAGAGGTAGTTACTTGAGTATTCATTTCGGTAGAAGGGGTGTCTTCGGTCTTCTTGACCTTAACGACCTTCTTAACAGTAGTTTTTTTAGGTTGAGTAGTAGCAGCGGTTTCCATTGTTAATTATGTTTCGTAATATCTCTTTATATACTTTTATTTATAATAAAAAATAGTTCAATTTTTTATTCTAAAAATATTGTTAGAAATTAAAATTATTAAAAAATAGAAAATTTATTAAAAAATAAGATTTTAAAGAATATATAAAAATAGTTAAGTTTTAAATATTAATTGTTAACTGTTAATTAGGAGGTTCGAAAGGAACCTTCCGGCCATCGCAAAGCGATGTCACGAGGTTCCTTTCTTCTTAAACTATTTCAAATTCTTCCATTTTCCAATATTCAGATGAACCATTTGGAAGTGTTCTTTTAAGAATAAACGGCAGCTTTCGCTGGGATAGTTCTTGTTCAACAATTTCTTTAATACTTCTTAAACCAGTAGTGTCAATGCGTGGCTTTGCACCATATGCAAGCTGTTGTAATCTTACACCCATAATTCGAGCTTTTTCAAATTTCGATAATACGGGAACAGTTCTTTTGGGATTTTTCTCGATGTGTTCTAAAATATTATTGGAAGTTACAATTTTAAAACCGGGTTGATCGTCTTTTTTCTCATCATCAATAATAAACTGATCGACTGCATCTTCATTGTCAGAAAAATCTACTTCATTACTATTTTCAATGTCAAAATCATTATCATTTTCGTCGTCCATGTTAATGTATTTTAATCTATAATATATAAATATATTTTATATATGTTTATATTTATGTTATTTTATAAAATTCATTTTTTATTAATTTTATGAAAAATTATTTTTATCTAACTTATGAATATATATGGTTCGAAAAAGCATTATAAATTTACTCATGATATTAGGGGGGAGATTATTTTATTAATTCTTGTATTTTTGTATATGAATAGTGGTAAGGTTAAGGAAGGGTTTTATTTTTTTGACATTAAAACAGCTTATAATGATTGTATAACAACATGTATAACTAATAAATATTCTAACAATAATGGATGTAATAATATTTGTACTGCTTTAGAAAATGGTATTTGTTCTGGTTCAGGATTTTTTGATACTAATCTGCTTAAAGGAGATTGTAAATCAGTAATTTTAAAGAAATACGCAGGTGATCAAAATTTTAAAGTAGTTACAGATAAAGCAGCATCGTTAAACTCATCGACTAATCCGAATGCTACTTATATTTCTTCAATCTTTTATACTAGTTCAGGAGGTTTACCATTCAATGCAGCTATGGTAAATACAAAAACATCATGTCCAGATGGAAAAAGTTTAAAACCTGGAAAGGCTGGTATATGGGGAATAATAGCTACAGGTTATTGTGCTTAATTATAATACATCAATTATATAATCTTATTTTTTATCTAACTTATAAATATATATGGTTAAAAATCGAAAATTAATTTTAACTTATTCTGATGATTTATTAGAACAAAAAAATAAATTTTTAAATAAATATGAAAAATATAAAAATGATTTAGAATATCGAAATGTAACTTTAATAATTAAAAACAATAATAAAAGATCTGAACTTTTTAATATTTCCTTATATGGATATGATGGAAAATTAAAATATGTAACAAATAAAATAAATTCTATTCCATATATTATAAAAATAATAGATAGCATGCCATTAGGTAAAATTGAAAAAATAAAATCAATTGAGTTATATACGGATGCACATCCAGAAACTACTGTTAAAGGAGTTGGATATAAAGATAAAAAAACTGCATTGAAAACATTAAAATTAATTGAAAATAAACCATTAAAAAGTCAATTTCTAATTATAAATGTTCTTTATCAAAGAGCAAAATATCATAAATATCAAACAAAAGAGATGCGCGAAACAATGAATATTTTTAAAGACTGGTTAAATGATTATAAAAATAAAAATAAAAATAAAAATAAAAAAGGTGGTGCTAAAAAATTACCTTATTTACCTTTATCTCTTGTAAATTCATATGAAAAACTTGCAGATTATTATAATATATCACGTAAAGCGCGTGGATTGGAAAAACCTACTACTAGCAACGAAGGATTTTTAGTAGTATATAGGAAAGCTAAAGGGGATAAAAATTTAATGAAAAATATACCATGTAGAGAAGATAAAAAAAATGGAGTAAAATGGGACAGAAAAAGAGAAATAGCAGTATCGGGAAAACTAGGTCAAGCAAAACGCATGAAACTAGACTTTTTTCATAAATCGGGTCCATTAAAAGGATTACCGACAAAAATACATGTAAATATGATTATGTGGGCATATAGTCCATACCCAAATAAACTTAAAAAATTATTACCGCTAAAAATTCCAGAAAAATAATTTTGTAAAAATAGATATATTTATTATAAAAATTTATAATAAATATATTTGATTTGCGGAGCAAACCAGACTAATAAAAGGGACCACTAGGTCCCTAAGGGAGGTATGTGTAGGTTCCTCACGAGTATTTCCACTCCGTATTGCAATTAACGCAAATATACGTTAGCTTAATAGTAATAGGATCTTGAATAAAAACCGCTTCTTGTAATAAAGGGTCTTCTACACTTGGGCAATCTTTGTTCGGACATTTTTTATGAATAGTTCTTGGAATTGTTGAATCAAAAATAATAAATCGACTATTATCCGATGCTTGATTTTCAGTATTTTTGTAATTTTTCTTTTCAATAATAATATCAGTATATTCTTCCTTAAATCCACAATCCATACATTTATTCCATAATTTATTTTCTTCTTCTACTGGAAAAAGTTTATTTTCGCATTCTTTACAAAATTGCATTTCTATTTCGACTTAATATATATTTAATATTATATATTTATATATATTTATATATATTTATTTTATTCATTTTTATTTAATTTTATAAAGAATTTGGTTTATATATTTATAATTTAAATATTTTACATAATTATGGATATTAGTCTAGACAGTGATGTAGACGGAGACATAAATAATGACAATTATAAATATGTAAATATTACATATGAAATAAATGATATATCTGCATTATTAGAATTAAAACGTTATAGTCTTATAAAAAAAATTAAAGATGATTGTAAAGCTTATTTTAATGAAAATAAATTAGATATAGATATTAATAATATATTACCACGATGGATAATGTTACAATTTAATAATAAAACACATTATATTGACCCAATATTACCCTATAATGGATCTGATAACACTCAATTAAAAAAAGATTTATATATATTTTCAAATAAAACTTTATCAGAAACTAAGATAAATAAAATTATTAAAGAATTAAATTTAACACATGCTTTTAATAAATCTATTGAAGAATTAAAAATTTTTATGAAAACTGAATTTTATAAAAGTAATTTATTTGAACCATTATTTAATGTAACACATGATGATAATTTTTATACTTTCACATTATATTTTCTAAAAAAAAATATGAATAAATATTATGATTTTGGAATATATATAACACCTTTAGGCATGGGAACATTTGAACAAAATATTAAAACTCCGGAATTATTAAAATTTGCAGAATATAAACTCCATAAAAATGTATTTGAAAAAATGTTTTCTAAATTCGAATTAAACAAAGCAACAAAATTAAATAAATTACATAATGATAGTTTTATTAAATTAGTAATATGTGTAATTTTGCGTTATAATTCTCTCGAAAGTTATAATCAACAATTAGCAATATTACCTGACCTCAATAAATTTTTACATAGAAAATATGGTATAGATTTTGAATTATTTGGAAGTTCAATAAATCATTTTTATTCGAATTATTGTAGTTTATTTTATGATTTAGAAAAATATTTAGGTAGTAAAGGCAATTTTAATTTATTAACTATCAAAAAGGGATTTTATGTAGCTAATCCTCCATTTGATGAAGAAATTATGAAAAATATGGCTATTCGATTAACAGATTCTTTAAAAAAAACGAAAGATGAATTATCATTCTTTATTACAATTCCGGTATGGGATAATCCAGAATATGGAAAATTTGAGGCAATTGAAATTATTAAAAAATCACCTTATTTAAAACATATAGAAGTTATTAAAAAAAATAGGGCTAAATTTTTTGATTATATTAAAAATAAATATATAAATCCGTGCGATATTTATATTATTATATTACAAAATAAGAAAGGGAGTGCTGTACATCCCATTAAAAAAGATATTGATAAAATTTTGATGCATTTTTTCCCTCAATAAAAATTAGGAGGATCGATGCGCAGTCAGGTTTAGGTTCTCTTCATCAAAAAATATTTTTTGATATTCTTTCATAAAAATCATCTTCACCATTATTAAAATTAATTTTATGATGAATTTCTGTATCAGGTGTTCCATTAACTTCTAAAATACGACTATTATTTTTATCATATTCCACCGTGATATCATTTGATAAATAATCTAATCCACTACATGTTATATCCATTACTTTATTAACTTTTAAAAATAAATCTATATTTTTTTGCGGTATTTTTTCTAGCAAAATTCTTGAAATTTGCGCTCCATTATGCATATTTATAATATCTGTTATAAATATTTTTTCGCCATTTTTAGGTACATCATCTACAGTATAACCTTGTTTCTTCAAATATAAGGTACTAATATTTTTTGTAATAAAAAATCCGTCTTTCTTTTGCTGTTCATTCCTTTCTTCAATTAAATCTCCTAAACGACTTGTACCATTTCCAATAACAAATGGTTTTTCACGTTTAATTACATCAATTACTTTGTTATTAAAAATAAAAATTCTATAACAATCTCCCTCAATTTGTTCTTCTAATAATACGTGTTTATATCTTTTTTTACTATCTTTGAAATATTGTAATGTACTTGTTAAAGTATTAATGTCATCAATATTTGTAAAAACATCTATTCCAAATGTACCATTTATTGGTTTTAAAACAATTGGAAATGCAATGGGTTTCTGATTATTTCGCATTTTTTTATATATTTCTTTAGGATGATCATAAATAGATACTATCATAAAATTAGGTACTGGAATATTATTTTTCATTAATAATGTAGAAGTTGCGTCTTTATTTTTAGCTAATTTAATTGCATCCATTGTATTAAAATGTTTTTGGTATGATTTTGTTTGACATGTTGGGAGAGAATCAATATTTTTATCTTTGCAATATGTTATTGTTTTCTCTTTATGATCTATTTTATAATTATGTTTTTTCATAGAATCAAAAAAATGTTTATTTTGTAAACCTATATAATTTTCAATGTTACTCTTTTTAAAAAAAATGTTTATTAAATAAAAAAGTGTAAATATTATAAATATTAATAAAATATGGGTATTTAAATTTTTTATATTTTTCATATATATATATATATTTATTATTTTAAAAATATATTTTTAAAATAATAAATATATATTATAAATTATAAAATTCCAGCGGCTCCGCATCCGGAACAAGCCCTACTGGGAATCGCTGTAATTAGCATTATTTAGAAGAGGCCATTAAAAATAGAATAATGTTAAACTATATTTTCATCTTTAATACTAATTTTTTCAATATGTTCCGCCATCAAACCTTCTTCCAATGAAGTTAATTCATATAATATTTCTGCATAATTACATTCTATTTTCATCCCATATGCAGGAGAATGAATTACAGAAGTACTTAATTCATCATTCTTTTTTAATACAAAGTTTTTATACCATTCAATATTTTTTAAAAAGATTCCAATCATTTTTTCTTTAAATACTCTGAAATCTTTTGGAGTATTTTTAATCATTTCAATCACTGATATTTGAATATTTGCAAGATTAATAATTTCATTATATTTTTCAAGCTCTTTCTTTGGTGCATTTTCAAATCCTGGTTCGTTTGTAAGAGGATAATCATTTAATACGAGAGCCTGAATTGCAACTATTACATTTGTAATAGTATTAGTCGGTACCCAACCAGGACCACTCCATGTATTTAACATAGATAAACACACTTTTCCACATACATACAAATTCGGATTAAATCGTACGTTAAATTTATTTTTATTATCAATATTAATTAACTGTCCTTGGGTAAAATATTTTGCAGAAGGAGGTTGCATCGGATAGCTTTCAGGATAATCAAATTTAAAAAAATAAAATCCTTTTTCATAAGGTGTATCAGATGGTCCAACAAGCATTATATATAACGAATTAATATTTTCATCATTATAATAAAAATATATTCCACTTTGTTCTAATATATCAACTGATTTCTCTAATTCTTTTAATTCACTTATTATTCTTTTTTCTCTTCTGGAAGACATAGTGTATATCGGTTGATATATATTTATAAATAGTTTTTATATTAAAATATTTTAAATCAAATTTTTATAAATTTTTAAAAAGTATTTATATCTAATATAGTTATTAGAATACATCAAACATTGGGAGTCTTTCGCAAGCTCCAGACTCCAGCGGCTCCACATCCGGGACAAGCCCTACTGGGAGCCGCTGAAAAGCTTTTTCGTAATTTGGTTTTCTGGATTTACCAAAGGTTCGCCTTCTGGAGTCTTTCGCAAGCTCCATCAGCCTGCAGCAAGTCCAGCGGCTCCGCATCCGGGACAAGCCCTACTGGGAGCCGCTG
>TBL_comb47_HYPODRAFT_10007929_pt1 | contig 11004 bp, 9 predicted proteins | sample TroBogypolimnion_40_FD_10682 | JGI IMG/M metagenome (IMG submission 10682) | reverse complement strand
AAGTACTTTTAAATAAACTGTTTTTAAATAAACTATTTTTAAGAAATCCGTTTATAAATGTGTCAGTCATATTATAAATTAGTATTATAAAATAAAATTAATATTTATTATACCAAAAATACGAAAAAATAAGGAACAAATAAGGAAAACATAATACATTTGTTTGTTAGCATAGTATCATAATAATCCAAATACTTATTATATATGATTATGAAAAGATACATACAAAAATGGTTGTGCTAAGAAACTCATAAATAATACCCACAAAAAAGAAAAAAGGTTGAAAATAAAGTTTGGATCAACCTTTGGAAAGGTTGAAAAAAAGTTTGGATCAACCTTTCCAAAGGTTGAAAAGAATATAAGTTCTTTCACAAGTTATGAAGTAGTTTTTACAAGTTATAAAATTAATATATATATATAACCTAACAAATAATTTTCAAAAAGTATTTTAGGTTTTGAAAAATAAACATTTTCACAAGTTTACGAAATGTCCAAAATGAGAAACCTGAATAAAGTTTTGAAAATCCGTTTTTAGAAAAGTGGTTTTAGACCATAATGCTCTAAAAAATATAAAATGTTAGAAAATACTCTGATGTGAAAAAATAATATATATTTTTAAAAAAACAATTTAATAATTATCTTTTTATAATATATAGCAATGTTAAGCAAAAAAAAAATAGCAAAAGTAGCAAAAGTATAAAAAGTATAAAAAGTATAATGGTGTATGCGTTGTTTTGATTAAAAAAAAGAATAATACAAAGAAAAATATCACTAATAAATAATATATTTTGTGATAATAATATAAAAACATCTCAAAATATAATATACAATTATAATAATGCCAAAAGAACATATTGATTATTCAAATACCATAATTTATAAAATTTATTGTAACAATGAAACAATTACAGATACATACGTAGGACACACAACACAATTTATTCAAAGAAAACATCATCATAAAAAATCGTGTAATAATTTAAAAAATGTTTTGAAAATTTATAAAATTATAAGAGAAAATGGTGGTTGGGATAATTGGACTATGGTTGAGATTGCAACATACAATTGTAAAAATTCAACAGAAGCAAGAATTAAGGAACAACTACATTATGAAGAATTAAATGCTTCTTTAAATAGTTGTGCTCCATATATAGATAAAACAAAATATTATTGCTTTGAATGCGAACTACAATATAATAGTCAAACACAATTTAATAATCATATAAATTGTATTTCACATAAAAAAAAGCAAATTAAAACTAACAACGATCAGACAATAATAAATAAATTAAATATTTGCCCTAAATTTATTTGCGAGTGTTGTGATTATAAATGTTGTAAGTTAAGCGAATACAATAAACATTTATTAACTAACAAACATAAAATCCTACAAAAACCTATACACTTGAATAATCAAAAAACATATACATGTGCCTGTGGGAAAATTTACAAACATTCATCTACCCTTTATGCTCACAAGAAAAAAAACAATTGTCAGGAAAATATAGTATTAACTAATTTAATTGATGATAAACTAACAATAAATACAAATGACAAACACCAACAATTAATTGAATATCTTATGAAAGAAAATTCTGAGTTTAAACAACTTATGATAAATCAGAATAAATATATGATGGAACTAGCTAAGAATGTGAGTAATCATAATAACAATACAAAACAATAAATTTAATCTTCGGTTTTTTTGAGTGAAACATGTAAAGACGAAATGACTACCATGAAATTTGTTGGATTATATATTTATAACTTGTAAAAATAACTTTAAGAGTCTTTAAGTCCTTTTTTACAAGTTATAAAATTAATATATATAATCTAACAAATAATTTTCAAAAAGTATTTTAGGTTTTCAAAAATGGACATTTATAAATGTCCAAAATGAGAAACCTGAATAAAGTTTCGAAAAAGACATTTCCAAAAAGTGGATTTAGACCATAATGCTCTTAAAATGAGAAAATGTTAGAAAAAACTGTTATGCTAAAAAAATATATATTTTTAAAAACACAATTTAAATAATTATCTTTTTACAATATATAGCAATAATTTAGCAAAAAAAGTAGCAAAAGTAGCAAAAGTATAAAAAGTATAAAAAGTATAATGGTGTATGCGTTGTTTTAATTAAAAAAAGAGAATAATACAAAGGAAAATATCAACAATAAATAATATATTTTGTGATAATAATATAAAAACATCTCAAAATATAATATTAATATATAATAATGCCAAAAGAACATATTGATTATTCCAATACAATAATTTATAAAATTTATTGTAACAATGAAACAATTACAGATACATACGTAGGACACACAACACACTTTATTCAAAGAAAACATCATCATAAAAAATCGTGTAATAATTTAAAAAATGTTTTGAAAATTTATAAAATTATAAGAGAAAATGGTGGATGGGATAATTGGAGTATGGTTGAGATTGCCAAATATAATTGCAATGATTCAACAGAAGCAAGAATTAAGGAACAACTACATTATGAAGAATTAAATGCGTCTTTAAATAGTTGTGCTCCATATGTAGATAAAATACAATATTATTGCTTTGAATGCGAACTACAATATAATAGTCCAACACAATTTAATAATCATATAAATTGTATTTCACATAAAAAAAAGCAAATTAACCCTAACAATGAACAGACAATAGTAAATAAATTAAATATTTGCCCTAAATTTATGTGTAAAATATGTGATTATACTACCGAGAAGAAATTTAATTTTGATAAACATCAATTGACAGCTAAACACATATCAGCAATAAAAGGCAATGAAAATGTAGCAAAATGTAGCAAATCAAAATCAAATCATATATGCTCTAATTGTAATAAAGAATATAAAGATTATTCTGGGTTATGGAGACATAAAAAGAAATGTGGTATTATTCAGTGCAAAGAGGACTTGAATGATCAAACAAAACAACAACAATTGGTCGATTATCTTATGAAAGAGAATTCTGAGTTTAAGCAACTTATGATAGAACAGAATAAATATATGATAGATCAGAATAAACATATGTTAGAATTAGCAAAGAATGCGGGTAACCATAATAACAATACAATCAATACTAACAACAACAATTTTAATCTTCAGTTTTTCTTGAATGAAACATGTAAAGACGCAATGAATATTATGGAATTTGTTGATCAGTTGCAAGTGAGCGTTAAGGATTTGGAAGAAACAGGGAGATTAGGATATTCTGAAGGTATTTCTAAAATATTCATTAATGGGTTAAAACAAATAAACATATCAGACAGACCTATTCACTGCGCTGATTCAAAAAGAGAAATTGTTTATATAAAAGATAAGAATCAATGGACCAAAGAAGATGGTGATAAAAGGTTGTTAACAAATGCGATTAAACATGTAGCACATAAAAATATGAAACAAATTAAAGAATGGACTAAAGTAAATCCAGAATATAATGATTCCTCGTCTAAACAGAATGATAGGTACTTGAAGATTGTTAGTAATTCTATGAATGGATTAACAGAAGAAGAAGCTAACAAAAATTATAATAAAATAATTAAGAATATTACAAAGGAAACTGTTATTGAAAAATAATAATATTCATAAATTATACTATTAAATAGATAGTATAATTTCTTTTCAACTAACAAACTCTAAATAAGTATTTATATTTGTGTTTGGAAGCGTCATTCAAAAATTAAAATAGAACATGTTTTTTTTAAATATTACATATTTTAAAATGAATTAATTGGCGAACCTCATCCTCCCATCATTAAAAATTTGTTTGTTTTTTTGCTATCATATGATGGAATTGGTAGCCCTCATCCGCCTTTAAAAGATTTATTACTTCGACGCCTACTCCTACTCCTACTCCTACTCCTATTCTGCCTATTCTTTTTTTTAGTAACGAATGTTTGTGTCCTTTTTCTGGACTTTTTTGTATATTTTGTAGCCATATAACATATATAAATATTATTTAATAATTTAATTTTATATATTATATATTATAGTAATTGTAATCTTATTTTCCGTTTAAATTTTTCTTCATTATTAAATATAAATAGTTTGAATTGTTTTTTGTCATAATTTTCAAGATTATCTCTTACTGTAATTCTAGACGATAATCGCAGTTCGGGTAAAAATACCATAAATTGATATAGACCATCATTTTTAGCAAGTTTATCAAAGCAAAATCCATCATATGTTTTTTCAAGTGTTCGTTGGTCGTTATAGCATAAATCAAGTAGATTACAGTCATTTTGAACTTTTCTGATTGAACGCATAGTAATATTTATATAATCAATTTCTTTGAGCCATTTATCATAAAACTGAGACGCATCTATGGAAAGAGAAATTAATCCATGATTTTGTTGAAATTTAATCATATTAAGTAGGTCAACTAAACGACGTATAGGAGAAGTAATATGAATATAAGCATCCATTTCAAGTAGGTCATGTCTAATAATTGATTCTTTATTTTTATCAGCAATTGATTGAAGATCAATATATTGTCCAGAAGAGCTATTCCATATTTTAATAAACTTGTTAACTTCTTCAGGTAAAGATTCTTGTAAAGAATTAATCGATGAATCTTTAACAATTTGTTTTTTAACAATGGTAGACCTAAATATACCATTATTGAATTTAAGTAGATCTTGAGCACAATGATAATTCATAAAAATCATTAAATAGCATACAACTTCGTGGCTGTTACGAACACTATTAATGTATTTATATTTAGAAGACATGCGTTGACACGTTTCTAAAAGATAAGTGTAATCGGTATCTAAAAAAAGAGCAGTTTCTTCATAAGCAAAATTCTTGAATACTTTAATAAGACAGTTAGTATATTTAATGGATAAAATATTAGAATCGTCGTCTAAAAGAATATCAATAACAAAGGCAAATCGCCTATTGTTTTGTTGAAGAGAGCATAAGCAGTCGGATAAAATAGTAGGAAGCATCGGTCTTTTATGATCGGGTAGATAAATAGTGGAGATGCGTTGGGAAAAGGAAGACCAAAGATTTAGGGAATCCATCCAAATAGTGACATTGGCAATATAAATACTTAACAATGTTTGGCCATGATTTAATTTCTTAATGCTGAAACCATCATCATAATCAAGACTTGTTGCTGGGTCAATAGTGAATGTTTTCCATGCAGTGCGATCTTCAATTAATGGGTATTTCTTGCAAAGACTGACAATAAAAGAGTCGTGTGCTTCTGCTTTTTCTTTAACAGCATTGGTAGTTGCTTTATTGAATTTTTGTATAGACGTATTGAGACTTTTACAATAAAGTTGATATTCATAATAGTTATCAAGAATATCAACAGGGCCTATAGTTAGAGACAAATTAGCGTGAGGATGTTTGTTAGTCCATTCTTTGAAACGAATGGTGACATAAAGATTGGATAGAACCTTAGAAAAGCCCAATTTCTTAATTTCATAAGGTACTAAAAAAATAGGAATACGTGTATCGTCAGGAATACATTTATACATAAGTCTTCCGTTGGGTTTATTTTGACGACCATATGTCTTATTCTCGTCAATAATTAAAACAGCTGGTATATTTTCGTTTACACGCATAGAAGAATGAACAATTTCGACCTTACCTTTATTATAAGTGAAAATATCATTAGTAAACAATTTATGCTGAGTAGGATCAAACTCATCTAACATAACGGGTTCTAAAGTAGTGGAATTAAATGTAGACCATGAACTATAGTTCCGGTTATCAATATATATTTTGTAAAGTGTCATACTATTACCATAATATGGTGTCGCATCTTTAAGCTGTTTTCCGAATATTGTGTTGTCTACATAATGTAGGGCGCCCATTCGTATTAAATATTCCAAATACGCAATTATGTAGGCGCACGTAGGGTGATTATGTTACCTACATAATGTAGGGCGCCCATTCGTATTAAATATTCCAAATACGCAATTATGTAGGCGCATGTAGGGCGAATTGCGTCGGCTTCTCTTCGATAATCAATGAAATATTGTCATTATTTATTAACGTATCTTTATATTCCATTTGTGGCATCGGTTCGGGTTCGTCTTTTGGAATTAGAATTTCTGGGATTTCTCTTTCTCTTTCTCTTTCTCTTTCTCTTTCTAAATTAACATCTTCTATATTTGTTAGTTGGTCTATCGAAGTAGACCCATTATGTTCTTCCTTCTTCTTTTGTAAATGTTTTATATCAATTTGTTTGGCTATTTTGCGTTCCATATTTTGATTTTGTAAAGCATACATAAATATTTTCGGACTTATAGCAATATTATTCATATAAGTTCTATATTTGAAGCAACTAACACTAGTATTTTCTGCGAATTTAAATGTATACCACCAATATGCTGGAATATATATAAAACGCCCAGGCACTAATACAATTTCAAGACACTTTATTTTATCAAAATCCGCTCTATATTTAGGCTGCGTTGTCCAAGGATTAACCGGAGATTTGAATTCTAAATTTTCATAATCATTAATAGGGTATAAGTATTTGCTACTTTTAGGAGGGGATAATTTTATTTTAATAGACCCTTGTGTTACCATATAAAAATTACGATAATTCAAATCATATCTAAACGGTGTTTCCACATTGTCAGACCCCATTAAAACATCATAATAACAATTTGATACCAATGATGGTCTTAAAAACTCGTCGTTATATGACATATTTTTGATAGCCCCAGTTTCTTGTAAAAAATCCATATTGCCTTCACTAAAGTAGGTAGCTTTTGTATCCTCAGCAAACAATTTTGTGGCAACGTGTAGGGACAATGGCACACATATATCTGACTCCAAATTGCTGTCAGTTGTATCTCTAATTTTTATTTCAAATACAGGATAATTATCTAATAAAAATTGTTTGTTAGTTGTATTAATAATTTTGTCAACATCTTCTATTGAAGGCAAATCAAATAAAACTGGTTGCCTTAAATCGCATATCTCTTCCATTTTATCTTTTGATGCCTGATCTATCTCATATATTTCTAAATCATCGCTTGTTTTTAAATGAAATTGAATATGTAAATAAAAGAAAAGTATAATACAAAATACAAACATTGCTATTATTATTTTAATCATATTTATTAAAAAATAATAATATATTTTGTTATTTATAACGAATACATAAATTCAATAATTGTTAGTGTGTTCGTGTTTTTACACATTTACATTGTAATAATTTAAATTGTAATAATTTTAACTTAAATGATTCTTATTACAATATACATGATTACAAATACAGAAACAAAATTGGAAAAAAATATATATAAACAACTATACAAGGCGCTTTCACTAATAGAATTTCCACAATGGTATTTATCATTAAAGTTAAATGATTCTAGTATTGAATATTGGTGTGATGTAATTATTAAATTTATTAAAAATAATTCAAATAAAAAAGAATCAGGTTATTATAATAATAATATAATGTACTCTGTTGGTACAGAAACAATATTGTCTTTATTCACAAACATTAATAATCCAATTGTGTTGTATACTGACTGCGATAATTGTGGAACTGATTTAGCTTCGGATGATGCTTGTTTAGCAGAAATATATATTATTTGCTGGGATTATAATGACAAATTAAAAGTGTTTTTTAAAATTAATAATTATTTTTGTCCATATCATACGTATAATACTTATACTCTACATTTAAGCACACCAAAAGAATACGTAGAATTATTATATAAGGATAATGATTTGTCAGATAACGTATCTTGCGATATTGCAAAATTAATTTTAATAGACAAATGAATTATTCGTAATTTATTCGTCTTTAAGTTCTTTTTTATAATATATTATTCGTCTTTAAGTTCTTTTTTATAATATATTATTCGTCTTTAAGTTCTTTTTTATAATATATTATTCGTCGTCCTCTTCAATCCCACCATTATACCATAATCCAAACTTGCGTAAATTACGCAATAATTTATGTAATTAAATTTAATTTTAAATAAGGATTTTCTTTGATTTTATTTACAAATAGTTCCATTTCTTCTATTGTTTTTGGTTTTACAAATTTAAATTGATGTTCTAAATTCATACAATCATTAATTAACTCATTCATATCATCAATTTCTTCAGATAAATCACTATAATTAACATTAAATAATACCCCATTGTTATTAAAATGCCAATTATTTATAGTTTCATTAGGTAATTGGTAGTCTTTTGTATTTTTTATTTCATTGTCAGTTAAATAACTAATTGTTAGTTCATAATTTTTATTTAAAATTATTGAAGTGTATATATGTTTAAAATCACAATAATAATTTCTAATTTCATCAATATAATTTTTAGTAATGTAATTACTATCACAAATCATTATTAATGACATATAATGACACGCAGCTTTATCAATATTATCTAATGAAAATACCCCATTAATTTGTGATTGTGTTACTTCAATTGAAATAATTTTATTGTCATAATTAAATGGATTAAATGATTTTGTGTTGTAATCAGTATCTTCCGATTGATAATACCCTAAGAAATCCAAATCAATACTTAATAATATATAATTATTTTTTTTGGTTAAACTTATTATATTGGTTGAAACACAAGAATCAATATTTATTTCAGATAGTTTAGTCGTTATAGGATAATGTCCTGTAATTTTTAATAAATATTTTATATACAAAGGGTTAAATTGAAGTTTTGCCTTTTCAAAAATTTCCTTTATAGTTAATGTATTCATGGTAGTATTAATTGTAATGATATGTTTGTTATATATGTATTTTTTTAAATCAATTTTTTTTCTTTATATAAAAATAAAAAAAATATATAATTAATATTACACCTTTTAACATTTAAAACGCCGATTTTATAGATAGGTTTTTAATGGTTTCTTACGTGTTTTATTCTTTGCTACATATTTCTCTGGTCGCTTATAAGCACCCTTAAATATATTTTCATAATTTTTCTCTGGTATTGTCCGTAAGACATTTCCTATATTTGCTTTAAGGTAAGTATATTTCAATCCTTCAGTTTTTTGTAAGCGTGATTTCAACATACTAAAATAATGTTCAATGCTATTCGTAAAATGTTGATACGGCACAGCATATAAAATATGATTATTTTTACCAATTAATTTTTTTATGCGTTCAGATGAATATTATGAATATCATAACAACAATTAAAATCGGCGTTTTAAATGTTAAAAGGTGTAAAACATATTTTTTAATTTAAATACATTAATAGAATAGAATTGTGAAAATTTACCACTACCTTCACAAATAAATTTTATGTCAAAATGTAAATAAAAATCATCAGTATAACAGTTAATATAATGTTGTATAATATCATATTTATTAATAAGTTCAGGAATACTTTGTGGTAAATCTTGAACTTTGGGCATTTTGTCAGTTTTTATAATAATTGTAATATTATCATTATAATTTGATAATTTAATTTCTAATGAATAATTAGGTTTAAATAATTCATTTATTTTATTTTCAAAATTATATATTTCGTTAAAAAAATTATAATCTGCGTCATTTAAATAATCAAATAAATTTTCTGACATAAGTGTATAATATATTTATATTTAAATTATATTAATTCTTTAATATTTTTTTATAAAAACATATTAAAGAATAATGACATAAAAGTATATATTATGTTGCACAAAATTCCATTACTTTTGTTAAAAGGATGTCAAGATATGAATATTGAGAAACAAGTGATTACTCCATCCGTTGTTAGAATATCTGATAAAGCAGAAAATAAATTTAGAGAACAAGGAGATTTACTAAAAATAAAAGGATTTATTACTAATGTTAATAATATACCTAAATTAAAAAAACTTTATTTAAGTATTGAATTCGATTGGATAACTACTTATAAAATACCATTTTCTTTTTTATTGAATTATAATAATAATAAAACAAAAATTTCTAATTATGAAAGTGAAGTATATGATAATTATTTTATTGGATTTCCACAAGATGTATTATTAACACATAAAATTCCTTTAATAGCATTACAATTTTCGCCTTTTACGGTATCCATAAAAGGATTAGATGAAAACACCATAGTAGATATGGTACTAGATACATATGTTTTAGATGTTGATAGAAGAAAAGAAGTCGCAACTACGGATAAAACTTATAATATAAAAAGCATTAATGATTTTAAAATTAATTTAACGGGTTCTGTATATGAACCGTATAATTTTTGTAATTATGAAAGTATAATTAAACCTCAATTTTTAACACAGGGTATTATTATTAAATTTCCAAAACGAAAAATACTTAGTATATTAATTACTTTTAATGATACTATAAAATGTTTAGATTATGATAATAACTTAATAAATATTTATGGAGAAGATATTGGAGAAAATTTAAGTTATTTTGGATTTAATATTGAAGAAAATTTTATAAGTAATAATTTAATAGGATGTATTAATATGTCCATTTTAGATATGGTTAATGTAAAAATAAGAATATTAAATAATGATGAAGAACCTACACTTAGTGGTAACGACCCTTTAGAAATTTACACAGTATCATGGAGTGTAATAAAATATAAAGGTGGATTATGTGGTTTTACATTTGTGTAAATAAAATTTTTATTAAATTCAATTAAAAAATTGATTTAAAAAATACTTATATAACAAACATATCATTACAACTAATACTACGATGAATACATTAACTATTAATGAAGATAATCTGTTAAATTTAAATTCTATTAATAAACCAGTTTATTATTTAATATCACAAGAATTTTATGGTTGTGAAGTATATGATATTTTAAATAAAAATGATAGTCTTTCAGGAATTCGAAAGAAAAATACAGAAATAATAAAAATAGATACTGAAGATATTGATAATTTATTTGAAATTATAAAAGAAGAAGAAAAATATCTTTATAAAATTATTCGTATTAATAAACAACGTTATTTAGGATCTAGTAATGAATTTAAAGTTGGTGATTTAATATATTTAGATTATGGAATGGTTTCCTTTTATACAAAAACAAT
>TBL_comb47_HYPODRAFT_10007927_pt1 | contig 11004 bp, 5 predicted proteins | sample TroBogypolimnion_40_FD_10682 | JGI IMG/M metagenome (IMG submission 10682) | reverse complement strand
AGCCAGCGGCCGAGGTGCTGGTGCCGGTGTTTGCCGGTCAGCGCGGCCATCCTGTGCGTTTCTCGCGCGTTTGCGGTGATGCGCTGGCAGGTCTGCAGGGCAGTTCCGGTGCGGCTGCGGTGTTGGCGCGCTTTCAGACGCTGCAATGGCAGGTCAGCGACGCGGGTTGCATCTGCGACGTGGATACCCTGTCTGATCTGGAGCGTGTGCGCGGCATGTTGAACACGGATTCAAACAAATAGTGATGGACCGGCGACCGGATTCCTAGTAAATTCTTCCGGCACGACACTATCGGGAGAACGGGCAATCACCTTGCCCAAGACCATGCGTTTGCTGACAGATTCAATAGACAGATTCGCCAACTTGCTGAACCGGCAGGGTGCGGCCCAATTTTCGCTGGAGCAGCGCCGCAGCCAGTTGCTTGTGGGCATGGCTCTGAGTCTGTTGCTGGTCGTCGGTTGCGCCTTTTCCCTGCTGGGATACATGCACCATCAGGTGGAGTTGCGGGTCGCGGCCAGCAGCCAGAACCTGGCCCGCACGGTGCAGATGTCGATTGAGCAGCTGATAGACACCGTGACCATCAGCCTGCAGTCGGTTGCCGACGAGATAGCGCGCCAGGCGGCAGAAGGTCAACCACGTCCCGACGATCTCAATTACAGGCTGATGCGCCTGTCGCAACGCCTGCCCGGTATCCGGCTGCAGGCCACCGATGCCGAAGGCATTGTTCGCTACAACGCGGATAGCTATGCGACGTCCACGCAATACACCAGCGTTGCGGACCACGCCTTTTTCAAGGCACTGCGTCACGATGAGACGAGCAGTCCCTATATCAGTTATCCGGTTTTCAACGCCCTGGACCATGCCTGGGTGTGGGAATTCGCCCAGGCGGTGCGCTCCAGGGAAGGCCGCTTTCTGGGTGTGGTCTATGCGCGCATGAACGTGGCCGTCATCCAGAAGGTATTTGCCGATTTGCAATTGGAGCCGCTGGCCACCATCAGCCTGCGCGACAGCAAGTTGCTGATGATTGCCGGGCGCATGGAGTCCAAGTCGGTATTCCCCATCGCACCCGGCAACAAGAAAATCTCGCAGCAGATGCAGGATGCCATCGATGCAAGCCCGGCCCAGGGTAGCTACGTCAGCGCAGCCACCCAGCTGGATGACTTCAGCCGCATCTTTTCGTATGTGCGTAGCCCGAAATACGGCTTCTGGGTGAATGCGGGCCTGACCGGCCAGGCGTCCTATTCCGAGTGGCGCCAGCAGGCCTGGACGATCGCCGTGCTGATTGCGCTGTTTACCTTGGCGGCGCAGGTGTTTGTGCGCATCATCGTGCGCTCCTGGCGCGACCAGGAAAACAATCTGCACGACCTGCGCCAGTTGCAGGATGCTGCCGAGTTCAACAACACGCTGCTCGATCAGGCGTTGGAAATGGCCAAGTGCGGCACCTGGACGGTGGACATCACCAGGGACGGCTACCGGCCCAGCCTGAGTCCACGGGCTGCGCGTCTGGTTGGCAGACCGGAGCGGCCCGGTGGTTATCCGGAGCGCGGCGAATGGATGCGCTGCGTTGCCGAGGCGGCGGGCCCGGAATTCGCCGAGGACGTCACACGCCAATACCGGGAGGCCGTGGAAGGCAAGCTCGCCACTTACGAGGCCAGATACCCGATCCTGCGACCCGATAACCGCTGCGTCATGTGGGTGCACGACATTGCCACGGTGACCCTGGACGCCCAGGGCAAGCCCAGTTTCATGCTGGGCGTGACGCGCGACATCACGCTGGAACGTCAGGCCGAGGAGGCCATCATCGCGGCCATGCAGGAGGCCGAACTCGCCACCCAGACCAAGGGCGATTTTCTTGCCAATATGAGCCACGAGATTCGCACCCCCATGAACGCCATCATCGGACTCTCCGGTCTGGCGCTGAAGATCGAGATGCCGGCCCGGGTGCAGGATTACATGGTCAAGATCAAGCAAAGCGGCGAGCACCTGCTACGCATCATCAATGACATTCTGGACTTCTCCAAGATCGAATCCGGCAAGCTGGAGATTGAAGCGGTTCCCTTTGAGCTGGAGGCGGTGATTGACAACATGGTCAATCTGGTCAGCGAGAAGGCCGAAAGCAAGGGACTGGAGTTGCTGTGCAGCTATGGCAGCGATGTGCCCAGACAACTGGTTGGTGATCCCTTGCGCATAGGCCAGATACTGATCAACTATGTCAACAACGCGGTGAAGTTTACCGACCAGGGTGAACTGTGCGTCACCATCAGCGTCCGGGAAGCCAGCGCCACCGATGTGCTGCTGCACTTTGCGGTCCGTGACACCGGCATAGGCCTGAGCCAGGAACAAATGGGCCGCCTTTTTCAGAGCTTTGCGCAGGCCGACAGTTCCACCACCCGCCAGTACGGTGGCACCGGCCTGGGTTTGGCCATCAGCAGAAGCCTGGCACTGGCCATGGGCGGTGAGGTGGGCGTGGAAAGCGAGCCGGGCCGGGGTTCCACCTTCTGGTTTACCGCACGACTGGGGCGGGGTTCAGAGGAAAAAATCCTCAGCAGGCCCCGCATCGATCTGCATGGCAGCCGGGTGCTGGTGGTCGACGACAACGAAGCGGCGGCACTGGTGCTGTCGGATCAGCTGGGTGAATTGGGCTTTGCGGTGGAACATGTCGATTCAGGCCCGGCCGCGCTGGCTGCCCTGGCCGCAGCGGACGCGTCGGCCACGCCCTACGAATTTGTGATGATGGACTGGCAAATGCCGGGAATGGACGGACTGGAGACGGTGCGCGCCATTCGCAAGCTCAACCCGCACAGCGCCCCCTTTGTGCTGATGGTCACGGCACACCGGCGCCAGGAGCTGGTCAATGGCGCGCAGACACTGGGCATCGAGCATGTGCTGGCCAAGCCGGTGAGTGGCTCTCTGTTGGTCAATACCATGATGCAGCTGATGGGGCAGGCCCCGCGCCAGGCGTCCAAGCCGCATGGTCGGCAGGATGCCACGGCCTTGGAAGCGGCCATGCGACCTTTGGCGGGGGCGCGCGTTTTGCTGGTGGAAGACAACGAGATCAACCAGCTCGTGGGCTGTGAGCTGTTGCGCGGCGCCGGCTTTGTTGTGGATGTGGCCGAGAATGGCCAGATCGGGGTCCACCAGGTGCACGCCCGGCAGGCCGAGAACGAACCCTACGACATGGTGCTGATGGACATGCAAATGCCGGTGATGGACGGCATCACCGCTTCGCGCCTGATCCGTGAAAGCTATGCTGCGGAAGTATTGCCGATTGTGGCCATGACGGCCAATGCCATGGTGGCCGACAGGGAGCGCTGCCTGGCCGCCGGCATGAATGCCTTTGTCAGCAAGCCCATCAATCCGGACGAACTGTGGCAGGCCCTGCTGAATTGGATCAAGCCCCGTCCGGGACTGGGTCAGACGGTCGTCAGCCAGGCGCCGGCCAGCGCTACCGAGCGGCTACAACAGACGCAGCTGTTGGACGCGTTGCGCCAGCTGCCGGGCCTCGATGTGAGCCAGGGGCTGAGCCTGAGCAACCAGAACGCCGATCTGTACCTGGCGATGCTGAGCCGCTTCGTGAAATCACAGGAACATGCCGTGGAACTGATTCAGCAGTCCCTGGCGCAGGCCGACGGCGCCACGGCCGAGCGCCTGGCCCATACGCTCAAGGGGCTGGCCGCCAGCCTGGGGGCGGAACCCTTGCGGGCGCTGGCCGCCGATCTGGAGCTGACCTTGCATGCGGGTGCCGACCCGCAGCAATTGGACCGTCTGATTCCGCCGGCGCAGGCGCAACTCGACGCCCTGGTGGCAGCCCTGCGCGCCACACCCGGCCTGATCACCGTGCCCCATGCCGATGCGCCGCTGACACCTTCCCAGTCGGAGGATCTGCAAGCGGTGTTCCTGCAACTCAAGGCCTTGCTGGAGCAGGACGACTCCGAAGCCCAGTCACTCTGGGACGGACATGCCAGCGGCCTGCGTGCCGTGCTGAAACACGCCGCAGAGTTGGAACAGGCCATCCACGGTTTTGACTTTGAAGAGGCCCTGCGGCTGCTGGAACAAGAGGGCGTTGTTTTCCCTGTGTCACCATGAAAAAGCGCCTTGCCGTATTTTTATCCTGGCGCTTGTCCACGCTGCATTCGCTGCAGGCCCGCGTGTCTGCCATGCTGGTCTGGGTGCTGACCCTGGTGATGGTGGTGATGCAAATGCAGGCCTATCAACGCCTGGAGGAGGGTTACCAGAAGGACCTGGATGTGCATCTGGAGCAGGTCAAGGCCCGCATGAGCATGGGCCTGTCGGCTGCCCTTTGGGAGTTCAGCCAGCGCCAAATCTTGCAGACGATTGAGGGCGAGTTGAACGACGCTGCTGTCACCGGCCTGCAATTGAAGGACTCGTCAGGCAGGTTGCTGCATGGCGTGAGCCGGGTGAATGGCCACTGGGTGGAGGGGGGCGAGCAGGCCGCCGCCGACCAGGTCCTTCAGTTTGAGCTGCACCACGACGATCAGGGCAAGCAGGTCGCACAGGGTCACGTGACGCTGTTCATATCGCATGCGCAGATTCGCGAGAAGATGCGCGCGGAGTTGACCAGCATGGTGCTGCAACTGCTGCTGACCGATCTGATCCTGATTGTGGTGACCTATCTGTTGATGCGCCAGGCGGTTCTGCTGCCCTTGCAAAAGGTCAGGCGCGCACTGGTGGAGCTGGACTCCGGTGACGCCGACCTGTCGCTGCAATTGCCGCACAGCGGCATTGCTGAATTCGACGACCTGACCCTGAGCTTTAACCGCTTTATTGCCAAACTCCGGGCGGTGATGGGCGGCTCCATCGACAGCGTGCAACTGGCCATCGCCAGGGTGGCGCAGGGCGATCTGGAGTCCGAACTCCACGGTGCGCAGGGCAGCGAAGTCAGCATCATGGGACGCCTGGCGGTGATGCAGACCAACCTGCGCCAGTACCAGGCCAATGAAAAAAAGCACGCACAGGATCTGCAGCTGGCGCTGCAATCGGCCGAGTCGGCCTCGCTGGCCAAGGGCGAGTTTCTGGCCAATATGAGCCACGAAATCCGCACGCCCATGAACGCCATCATTGGTCTGTCGGGCCTGGCCCTGAAGCACGAGATGCCGCCGCGGGTGCAGGATTACATGCAGAAGATCAAGCAAAGCGGCGAGCATCTGCTGGGCATCATCAATGACATCCTGGATTTTTCCAAGATCGAATCCGGCAGGCTGGAGATTGAAGCGGTACCGTTTGAGCTGGAGCAGGTGATCGACAACGCGGTCAACCTGATCCACGAGAAGGTCGAAGCCAAGGGTTTGGAGTTGGTTTGCAGCTTTGACAACGAGGTGCCCAGGATCCTGGTGGGCGATCCCTTGCGCATAGGGCAGATCTTGATCAACTATGCCAATAACGCGGTGAAGTTCACCGATCAGGGCGTGCTGCGCATTGGCATCCGGGTGCAGCAGGCCACCGAGTCGGAAGTGTTGCTGCATTTCGCGGTCAGTGATACCGGCATCGGCTTGACCGAGGAGCAAATGGGCCGCTTGTTCAAGAGCTTTGAACAGGCCGACAGTTCCACCACCCGCCAGTATGGCGGCACCGGATTGGGCCTGGCCATCAGCAAGAGCCTGGCCGAGGCCATGGGTGGAGAGGTCGGTGTGGACAGCGTGCCGGGGCAGGGCTCCACCTTCTGGTTTACCGCACGCCTGGGGCTGCTTTCCCAGGAGAAGGTCGTCCGCCGGCCCCGCAGCGACCCAGGCCATGCGCCAAGCGAGCGCTCGCAGCTCAGCCGGGTCGAGCACGCCTCCACGCTCGAGTCCGCCCTGGCGCCGCTGGCGGGCGCACGCATTCTGCTGGTGGAAGACAACGAAATCAATCAGTTGGTGGCCTGTGAACTGCTGCGCGGCGTCGGCTTTGCCGTGGATGTGGCGGAAAACGGCGCGCTGGCCATCCAGCAAATACATGAGCGTCATGCCGAAGGCCTGCCTTATGACCTGGTGCTGATGGATATGCAGATGCCGGTGATGGACGGCGTGAGCGCCTCGCGCCTGGTGCGCGAAACCTATACCGAAGTAGCCCTGCCGATTGTGGCGATGACGGCCAATGCGATGCAGGTGGACAAGGAGCGTTGTCTAGCCGCCGGCATGAATGGTTTTGTCAGCAAGCCGATCCATCCGGAGGAGCTGTGGCAGGCGCTGCTCAACGCAATCACACCCCGTCCGGGACTGGGCCAGGAATCGGCCCTGCCAACGCTTGCGCCGCAACCCGCTGCGCCCGCGTCACAGCAGCAGGTGCTGGACGCCCTGCGCCAGGTGGATGGACTCAATGTGGACCAGGGCCTGAGCCTGTCCAACCAGAACATCACACTCTATATGGACATGCTGAGCCGCTTTGTGAAATCGCAGGAGTCGGCGGTGGAGCTGATGCAGCAGGCCCTGGCCAAGGCCGATGGTGCCACCGCCGAGCGCCTGGCCCATACGCTCAAGGGGCTGGCCGCCAGCCTGGGTGCCGAGCCATTGCGGGTGCTGGCGGAGCGACTCGAAGCAGCCCTGCAAGAGGGCGCCGACCCGCAACTCTTGGCACAACTGCTGCCGCCGGCCCAGGCGCGGCTGGATGCGCTGGTGGCGGCCCTGCGCGCCACACCGGGCCTGATCGACCGAGTGCCGCCCGTTGCAGTGGGCGAAGCGGCACAGCCGGAGGATCTGGAAGCCGTGTTGCAGCGGCTGCGGCGGCTGCTGCAGCAGGACGACTCCGAGGCGCTCAGCCTGTGGCAGACACATGCCGCGGCGCTCCACGCAGGGTTGGCGCATGCCGATGCGGTGGAGCAGGCCATCGAAGGCTTTGACTTTGAAACGGCACTGCGGCTGCTGCCGCAAGCCTGAGTTTGCTGACCTGGCGCGACTGGGCCGCTTCTGTACCTCACTGGTAACTCGGGGCGCACACAAGACTCTCTTTCCCAGTTACCATTGAGCATGTAATTTAGTTACGAACCCTTGAGGACGCTAAAGCACCATGTCAACACCCAGTCCATCGACCGCCCTGCACCCCACCGTAGAAGCCGTCACCCGCCGCATCATTGCGCGCAGCGAAGCCACCCGCAGCGCCTACCTGACCCAAGTGGATGCTGCCTCCCGGCGCAAGCCCGGCACCGAGCGCATGGGCTGCGCCAACGTGGCACACGCCTTTGCCGCACTGCCGGGCAGTGACAAGTTCAAGGTGGTGGCCGAGAAGGCACCCAACATAGCCATCGTCACCGCCTATAACGACCTGCTCTCGGCCCACGCGCCGCTGCAGCATTACCCGGACCTGATCAAGGCCGAGGCCCGCAAGCTCGGCGCCACGGCCCAGGTGGCCGGTGGCGTGCCGGCCATGTGCGATGGTGTAACGCAGGGTTTTGAGGGCATGGAGCTCAGCCTGTTCTCGCGCGACACGATTGCCATGTCTACGGCCATTGCGCTCAGCCACGATGTGTTTGATTGCGCGCTGATGCTGGGCGTGTGCGACAAGATCGTGCCCGGCCTCTTGATAGGCGCGCTGCACTTTGGCCATCTGCCCACGGTGTTTGTGCCGGCCGGCCCCATGACCTCGGGCCTGTCGAACAACGCGAAATCCAAGGTGCGCGAACAGGCCGCGCTCGGTCTGGTCGGGCGTGAGGAACTGCTGGCCGCCGAGTCGGCCGCCTACCATGGCCCAGGCACCTGCACCTTTTACGGCACCGCCAACAGCAACCAGATGCTGCTCGAAGCCATGGGCCTGCATGTGCCCGGCACCGCCTTTATCAACCCCGGCAACAGCGTGCGCGAAGAGCTGACGCGGGAAGCCGCCCGCACCGTGCTGGGCATCACCAAGGCCAAGCGCTTTGCCCCGATTGGCAAGCTGGTCGACGAGCGCTGCATCGTCAACGCCATGGTCGCCCTGCTGGCCACCGGCGGCTCTACCAACCACCTGATCCATTGGGTAGCGGTGGCCCGCGCCGCCGGCATCCTCATCGACTGGAATGACTTTTCCGCCCTGTCCGACGTTGTGCCCCTGCTGACCCGCGTCTATCCGAACGGCAGCGCCGATGTGAACCAGTTCCAGGCGGCGGGCGGCCCCGGTTTTGTCATTCGCGAACTGTTGGATGCGGGCTTTATGCATGCCGATGTGCTGACCGTGCGCAGCGGCGGCCTGCGCGAATTTTGCAGTATTCCTTCGGCAAAGGCCGATGGCAGTCTGCAGTGGCAGGATGCCGGTGCCAGCCAGGACGACAGCGTGGTGCGTCCGGCCAGCGCGCCGTTTAGTGCCAGCGGTGGTTTGAAGCTGCTGCAGGGCAATCTGGGTCGCAGTGTGATCAAGATTTCGGCCGTGCCTGATGACCGCCACATCATTGAAGCACCCTGCCGCGTGTTCGATTCGCAGGAAGCCTTGCACCAGGCCTTTGGCGCCGGTGAGCTGGACCGCGACGTGGTCTGCGTGGTGCGCTGGCAGGGCCCTCAGGCCAATGGCATGCCCGAGCTGCACAAACTCACCCCGCCTATGGCCGTGCTGCAGGGCAAGGGTTTCCGTGTGGCGCTGGTGACCGATGGGCGGATGAGCGGCGCCTCCGGCAAGGTGCCGGCCGCCATCCATGTGTCGCCCGAGGCGGCTGCCGGTGGCGATCTGGCGAAGGTGCGCGATGGCGATGTGATCCGTCTGGATGCGGCTGCCGAGACCCTGCAGGTGCTGGTGGAGCCGGCCGAGTGGGCCGCGCGTCCTCTGGCCACCATGCCCGAGGCCCTGCGCGCTGCCAACGGCGTGGGCATGGGTCGCGAACTGTTTGCCAATATGCGGCGCAGCGCCACAGCGGCAGAGCAGGGCGCCTGCACCTGGTTTTAATCCCAACGACTTTCAAACAGGAATTCCCATGAGCACAGCCCCCGCCTTTACCGCCCTGCAAGTGATGCAGGACGCCCCCGTGATACCGGTCATTGTGCTGAACGACGTGGCCCATGCCGTGCCCATGGCGCGTGCGCTGGTGGCCGGTGGCATCCGCATGCTGGAGGTCACGCTGCGCACGCCGCAGGCCCTGGCCTGTATCGAAGCGATTGCCCGCGAGGTGCCCGAGGCCGTGGTTGGTGCCGGCACCGTGCGCTCACGCGCCGATGCACAGGCTGCGGCCAATGCCGGCGCCCGCTTTGCCGTCAGCCCCGGCTACACCAGCGCCGTCGGTCAGGCCTGCCGCGATGTCGGCCTGGCCCTGTTGCCCGGCGTGGCCAGCGGCAGCGAGATCATGATGGCGCAGGAAGATGGATTTACCCAACTCAAGTTCTTCCCAGCCATGCAAGCCGGCGGCCCGGCCATGCTCAAGGCCTGGAGCGGCCCCTTCTTTGATGTGCAGTTTTGTCCCACCGGTGGCGTCACGCTGCAGAATGCGCCGGAGTTTCTGGCGCTGCCGAATGTGGTCTGCGTGGGTGGTTCCTGGTTGGTGCCGGCGCAGGCGATGGCCGCTGGCGACTGGGCCCTCGTCACGGCGCTGGCACAGGCCACGCACGCATTGCGCAAATCTGCATAGGCGCGAGATCTACCGGCCGCCAGGTTACTTTTTACCTGCCGCTCTTTTGAGCGCCATGATGGCCATGCCAACTTCGGCCGAAGCGGTGGAAAAAAGCGAAAAATCCTGCAGCATGGCACTGGCTTCTTCGTACTGTCGGGTGTTGATGATGCCCGCCACCACGCTGGCCACCAGGTGAAAGCTGGCGTGTTTGGCTAGCAGGCTTTTGAATTCCGGTTTGTGGCCATAGGCGCTGCCGCCATCGGAATGCAGCCATTTGCCCAACTCGCAGCAATCGTCGCGGCGTATGGTTGCAACGTCCAGTTCGGAATGGGCGTTTACCGATTCCTGCAGTCGGACCTTCCACTGTTGGTGCGCAGCATAGGCCCGTTCCAGCGTCAACGAAGTTTCTGTGACCAAATCTGACATGGATGTATCCCCCGATGGATTCCATTATGTATTCTTATTCATACATTTTGCAAATCGGATAGGGCGGTTCCAAGAGGGTCACAAGCCGATGACTGCGCAACTCAGGCGTCGCGCTGGATGAGTTCGATCTTGTAACCATCGGGGTCTGTCACAAAGGCGATCAGCGTGGCGCCGCCCTTGACCGGCCCTGCTTCCCGCGTGACGTTGCCGCCCGCTGCCTTGATTTTGGCGCAGGCGGCGTAGACGTCTTCCACGCCCAGCGCGATATGGCCATAGGCCGTGCCCATCTCGTAGTGCTCTACGCCCCAGTTAAAGGTGAGCTCCAGTTCGGCTTGCGCCGGATTGGCCTCATAGCCCAGAAAGACCAGTGTGTATTGGTATTCTGGATTTTCCGAGCTGCGCAGCAATTGCATGCCGAGTACGCTGGTGTAGAAGTCAATCGAGCGTTGGAGATTGCCAACGCGCAGCATGGTGTGTAGAAAGCGCATGCGACGGATTGTGGCGGAATTATTGGGTACCTGTCGGGCTGTTGCAAAATGGCAGGCATTCCCGTCCCCGTTTTTTGCGAGCCAGTGATGACCCATTTCACCCAAGTAACCCTGTTCACCGATACCGATGGTCGCGCCCGCTTTCGCGAGCAGACCGTGCCCTTGGAGCAGGGCAATCCGCAGTCGATGCTGTCGGAGGTTTTTGCTTCTGGCGGGTTCCAACTGCGTTACAGCCCGGTAGGCTTTCGCAGCAGTTTCCACTGCACCGGCGCGCCGCAATGGGTCTTCATTTTGGCTGGCGAGATGGAGATAGGCCTGCAGGGCGGGGTGTCGCGTGTCTTCAAGCCGGGCGAGCATTTCTACTCGGCCGATGTCTTGCCCGAAGGCGCGGTATTTGATCCCACGGTGCACGGCCACTGGAGCCGCCAGGTGGGGCCTGACCCGTTGCAAACGCTGTTCGTCAGGGGCTAAAGTCAAAACGGCGCCTGCTGGCGCCGTTTCAGTCCCGTGGCCGCGCGTTGCGGCCGGACAGTCCCTGATTAGCGGTTGTTGCCACCAGGGCCGCGTGGACCGCGCGGACCGTTGCTC
>TBL_comb47_HYPODRAFT_10007924_pt1 | contig 11007 bp, 7 predicted proteins | sample TroBogypolimnion_40_FD_10682 | JGI IMG/M metagenome (IMG submission 10682) | reverse complement strand
GGTCGAGCCGCTCCCCCACCAGCGCGGCCGCCGTGAAATCTTCCCCCGCCTTGATAAAGGTATTATTCCGCCGCAGGAGCAGGCCGCCGCTACCGCCCACCCAGAGGTTGCCGCGCGAGTCCACAAAGAAATGTCGCACCCCGCCATTGACGAGTGCGGGCGTGTTGGCCGAGTCGAAGTTGACAAACTGCACGCCGTCGAAACGCGACAGGCCGCTCAGCAGGGTGCCGACCCAGAGGAAACCATCCGGCGTTTGCGCGATGTCCGTGACCGAGCTTTGTGGCAGGCCTTCGTCCACGCCCCATTCCGTCACGCTGTATTCGCCGGCCCGCAGCGAATCAAACAGCAGCACGCCGCACAGGAAGCTCCAAAACAGCTTGGGCCACGCGCGACGGGTGGAGTTGACCGGGACTGTCATGGCCGTAAACTAACAGCGCCCCTGCCGCGTGCAACTGCTGTCTTATTGCCAATGGCCGGAGTGCGCCGGTATTACCAGCGAGGCTTGGATCTAAATATTGAGGTTGGCTGGCGTAGCGTTTCCAGCACCTTGCGCTCAAGCTCACGGCCGTTCACTTTTGCTTACGCCTTAATTCAAAAACGTAAAATCATGGCGGTGGCAGGTTATTATCGAACGGGGTGGAGTTCGGGAGTGGTTGTGCGCGGTGCGCGCTAGGCCGCTGGAAACGGTTTGATTCGTCGGAATCCGCACGTTGCTGGCGCTCAATATTGTTTGGGCCCGGTCGGTTTGTAATTGATATTGATGCCGCCATCCTCGGGTTTGTCCCGAATGCCGCCGAGCTGCCGGGTTCCCAGTTCGTTTAGCATCGCCGTTTCGCTCGCATACCTTGTAAACCCGTCAGGCGGTAAGAATAATTCTTCTCCCGGTAATTCCAACCGGACTTGGGACAGCGTCAGCGTGAACGGCGGGAGGCTGTTGAGCGAAGTGATCTGCAGCGGCAAACCGGCCAGATCCTTCGCGCCCAATATCTGGTAGCCCTTGCTTTGACCGTCGCTGCACTTGACCGAGACGTTGGCCTTTTCCACCGGGTGCCCCTCCATCCGGTCGATCGGGCTGATGACCAACTGAGTCACGAGGTTGGTGAATTGAACGGCCCCGTAAATCGGGGCGTATCCCTGCAAGTCTTCGCTGAAGACAAAGCCGCCACGGGACGCCGCATCCCAGATCAAGCCAATGTCCCCGGTCGCCATCGTCTTCGCGAAGACCGCCTCCAGGCGCAGCTTCCCGCCGCGCATCAATATCTGGCCGGACACTTGCATTGGGTTGCCGAAACCGTCCTGAAATTGGATGGTGAATTCGGAACTGAAGGCGTTTTTATTGGTCAACAACATACCGACCGGCCCGGTGATCACGGCCGCCAGGCGCGGCAGCAATTCCGCCGGACCACCTTTGGCGTAAACACTGGGCGGGTTTGAGGAGCAGCCGGAAACCAACGCCGCGACCGCCATCAGGAGGAGGAGGGGGATGCGGAAAGTTCGGATTATCATTTTGGTCTTGCCCAGACAAAGCCAGAGCCGGACTAGAGTGTCAATCGCGAAAGCTCAACGGGGAGTGATCGTATGCGCGGAATCACGACGCCGGTGCGTGGCGTTGTCCGCTCGGGGTTGTTCCGCCAGTCGTCGGCAAACGATTTGATTTTGCCGGCTCCATTCAGGGCGGATGGGGTTCAGCGGAACGGCGCGGCCAGATCGAAGTTGCAGATGAGCTGCAGGCCGGTGATGAAAAGGATGGCATAGACGGCCCGCACGAAAACTGTTTCGGAAAAGCGGCGGTTCAGCCAGACGCCCAGCCAGACGCCGAGCGGCACCAGCGGGAAAAACTTCACGCTCGTCAGCAGCGTGGCCGGCGTGATCAACGAATGCGCCGCGAACACCGGCCAGTCCACCAGCGAACGGTCCACGCAGAAAAACGGGAGCTTGATCCAGTTGACGCAGGTGAAGAGCAGCACGCTGGTGCCGACGAAGATTTCCTTGGGCAGGCGTTGGGGGATCAGGAACATCGCCGCCACCGGCCCGGCGCCGTGGGCAAACGTGGAGGTGACGCCCATGCCGATGCCGCATGGAAGGCCGATCCGATGATTGGGGGCGAACGCGCCTTCGGCCCGGAAGATGCGATCCTTGGCGATCTGGAACGCCGAGAACAGCACAGCAATGAGTCCGATGGCGATGTTGAGCTGGCGCGGTGAAAACTGGCCGATGAGTTGCACGCCGATCACGACGCCCACCACCACGCCCGGCAGGAGATATTTCAAGTTCTCCGCACGCCAGCGGCGCCAGTAGTGATAGAGGGAGAATGCGTCGCCCGCGCAGAGCAAGGGCAGCAGGATGCCGATGGCGGTCTTCGGTCCGAACGCGAGCACGCACAGCGGTGTGACCAGCATCCCCAGACCGCCACCAAAGCCAGCCTTAGCGACGCCGATGAACAGCACCGCGAATCCCGCGAGCAAAAGTGAGGACCAATCCATGACGTAACGGCCAATTTATTTCCGGAAATAGATGACGACCTGAATAATGACAAAGGCGAGAAGAATGATGGCCGTGAGCCAATAGATTCGGCCCGCCAATTTGTTCAGGCCGTCGGCCTGCTGCATCCGCCGTTCGTCGTCTTCCTCGGAAGTCGGTTCGTCATTCATGGGTTCAGGGTATCGGTTCAGGCGGCGGCAGGGCCACCGTTCAAATCCAGTTTTTCCTGACCATCCATTGTTTGATCAGTTGGGTCAGCCCGACGTAGCAGACGAGCGTGACAGCCAGCAGCGGCCAGAACTGCCAAGGCAGCGGCACGAAGCCCAGATACTGTCCCAGCGGCGAAAACGGCAGCCATGCGCCAACGCCCATGATGGCGAACGTCGTCAGCGTCAACTGCCAGCTCGCCCGCGATTGGATGAACGGTATCTGGTTGGTGCGGATGACGTGGACGATGAGCGTCTGGGTCATCAGCGATTCCACGAACCAACCGGTGCTGAAGAGGGCAGCGGCGTAGGTATGGTCGGAGTCAACGCCCGCCGGGAAGCGTGAGGCAATGGCCGCCGGGGCCTGGAGGGCAAGGTCGCTGCATTTGAAATAAAAATACATCAGCGCATAGGTCGTGTAATCAAAAATGGAACTGATCGGACCGATGCAAATGATGAAGCGCGAGATTTCGCCCATGTGCCAGGGCCGCGGCTTGGAGATGACGGCGGTGCCGACGTTGTCGGTCGGGATCGGCACCTGCGAAAAATCGTAGAGCAGGTTGTTGGTCAAAACCTGGATCGGCTGCATCGGCAGGAATTTCAGCCACGCGCTGGCGCCGAGCACGCTGAACATGTTGCCGAAGTTCGAGCTGGCCCCCATGCGGATGTATTTCAAAATGTTCACGAACACCTTGCGACCTTCGAGCACGCCTTCCTCGAGCACCATCAGATCTTTTTCCAGCAGGATCATGTCGGCGGATTCCTTGGCGATGTCCACGGCCGTGTCCACGGAGATGCCCACGTCGGCGGCGCGCAGGGCGGGTGCGTCGTTGATGCCGTCGCCCATGAAGCCGACCACGTGCTTGTTGCGTTGGAGCGCCTGCACGACGCGCTTCTTGTGCGCCGGGGACAGGCGCGCGAAAATGTCCGTTGTTTCGACCGCTTTGGCGAGCTGCTCGTCGGTCAGGTTTTCCACCTGGCTGCCGAGCAGGATTTTCTCCGCGTGAATGCCCACTTCGCTGCACACCTTGCGCGTGACGAGGTCGTTGTCGCCCGTGAGCACCTTGACCGTGATGCCGTTTTGCCGGAGCGCGGTGATGGCCTTGGCGGCGGAATCCTTGGGCGGATCGAGGAAGGCGAGATAGCCGGTCAGCACCAGTTCGCTTTCGTCCGCCTTGGTAAACGTGGTCTGCCTGCCGAGTTTTTTCGTCGCCACGGCGAGCACGCGGAACCCGTCCTCGCTGAGGGAATTCACCTGTTCGATGAGGTTGCCGACGAGGATCGGCTCCATCTCGAAAATCTCCCCGTCGCTTTCAAAATGCGTGCATTTGGCGAAAACCGCTTCCGGCGCGCCCTTGGTCAGCAACTGCCGTTCGCCCTCCGGGCCTTCGACCGCCACGGACATCATGCGCCGGGAGAAGTCGAACGGGATCTCGTCCACCATCTTGTATTTGTCAATGCCAAGCTCGCTGTGCAGCTCCTTGTATTTCAGCACGGCGCGGTCGAGGACATTTTTCAAACCCGTCTGGAAATGGCTCAGCAGATAGGCGTCGCGCAGCACGGCTTCGCTTTCGTTTTTGAACACATCACAGTGGATTTCCAAAATGACATGGTCAATGGTCAGCGTGCCGGTCTTGTCGGTGCAGAGCACGTCCATCGCGCCGAAGTTCTGGATGGAATTGAGTTTTTTGACGATGACCTTTTTCTTCGACATCGCCAGCGCACCCTTTGACAGGCAGACGGAGACAATCATCGGCAGCATTTCCGGCGTGAGCCCGACGGCCACCGCCATCGCGAAGAAAAAGGCGTCCTTCCAGTTATGCTTGAACAGGCCGTTGATGAGGAAAACCATCGGCACCATCACCAGCATGAACGAGAGCATCAGCCAGACGTATTTTTTGACACCCTTGTCGAAGGCGGTCTCGACCTGCTGCCCGGCGAGGCTGCTGGCCATCTTGCCGAAATACGTTTGCGTGCCGGTCGCCAGAATGACGGCGGTGGCCGCGCCGCTTTCCACGCTGGTGCCAAGGAAACACAGGTTGGGACGTTCAATGGCCGAGATGTTGGGGCGCGGGTCGCGCGCGTCGGATTTTTCCACCGGCAGGGATTCGCCGGTAAGCGTCGCCTGGATGATGAACAAATCCTTGGCCGCAATCAGCCGCACATCGCCGGGGATCATGTCGCCCGCCGAAAGCTTGACGAGGTCGCCGGGGACCAGTTGTTGCAGGGGAATTTCCTTTTGCTGCCCGTCGCGCACGACGGTGGCGGTGACCTTGATCATCGCCTTGAGTTTGGCCGCCGCTGTGTCGGCCCGGGTCTCCTGCACAAAGCGCAGCGTGACGCCCAGGACGACCATCAGCAGCATCACCGTGCCCGCGCGCAGATCGCCGGTGGCATACGAGACGGTCGCCAGGACGGTCAGCAAAATCACCAGCGGGTTGCGGACGGCGGTCCAGAGCCGGTGCAGCCACACGTGCTTTTGTTCCTGGCCGACTTCATTCGGCCCGTATTGCGCCAGCCGCGCCTCCGCTTCGGCCTCGGTCAAACCGCCGGGTGAGGTCTCGTGTTGTTTGAGGACTTCGGCAATGTCCGTGACCGCCGCCTCGTTGACGAGGTTGACGGATTCGGTTCCGCGGGAAAAATTCGGGATGTTCAAACTGGCCATGGCTGTTTAATTTGCGGAATAAAATTACCCAATCACCACGGGAACGGCACGTTAAGTTTTTGAAAAAATATTTCTTCCCCGAAAACGATTGGCGTTGTTGAAATTTTTGGATGAATGCAGGCGCTTGACGCTGCCGCCGGTTCGTCTAACCTAGTCAGGGATGGGGAGCCAACCGGCCGTCCACGGGGACGACGAAGGCTGAGAGTTCGGCGCGGAACGCCGGAGACCCGAAAAACTGATCCAGGTAATGCTGGCGTAGAAGCTCCTTGCGGAGGGCCACCAAGGCCAATGGGGCCAACTTCTTCAAAAGCATTTCCCGAATCCAAAGCTGTAGCGGCGGTCTGTGACCGCCGAAACCGTGACGCTCACAGAGCGCCGATACAAAACTAAATTTATGATCGCGACCAAAGAATCGTTCGAACCGCACAGCAGCGAACAACTGCCCGCCTCCAAAAAGGTTTATGTCGAGGGTGCCTTGCACCCGCACATCCGCGTGCCCATGCGCGAGATCGAAGTCAGCGACACCAAGTCTTACACCGGCGCGATCGAGAAGAATGCGCCCGTGCGCGTCTATGATTGCTCCGGTCCGTGGGGCGACCCCGCGTTCAACTGCTCGTCCGATGAAGGTCTGCCCGCGCTGCGCCGCGATTGGATTTTGAAACGTGGCGACGTGGAGGAATACGACGGCCGCGAAGTGAAGCCGCAGGACAATGGCTATCTCTCCGGCAAACACGCCGAGTTCGCCAGCAACGCGGAGAAGAACCGCCTCGTGGAATTTCCCGGTCTGCTCGGCCAGCGCCGCAAGCCGCTCCGCGCCAAGGCCGGCAAGGTCGTCACGCAATTACGATATGCCCGCGATGGCGTCATCACGCCCGAGATGGAGTTCATCGCCATTCGCGAGAACATGGGCCGCGCCCGCATCTCGGACATGACGAACGACATTGTCCGCAACCAACTCGACAAACAGCACGCCGGTTCGCAGCAGCACGCCAGCAGCGAATTCACGCCGTCCATCTTCCGCAAATTTCCGCAGCGCATTCCCGCGCAGATTACGCCGGAATTCGTCCGCAGCGAAATCGCCGCCGGCCGCGCCATTATCCCCAACAACATCAATCATCCCGAGTCCGAGCCGATGATCATCGGGCGCAACTTCCTCGTGAAGATCAACGCCAACATCGGCAACAGCGCCGTCGCGTCGAGCATTGAGGAGGAAGTCGAGAAAATGCGTTGGGCCACTAAGTGGGGCGCGGACACCGTCATGGATCTCTCCACCGGCAAGAACATCCACGCCACGCGCGAATGGATTCTGCGCAACTCGCCCGTGCCCATCGGCACCGTGCCGATCTATCAGGCGCTCGAAAAAGTCAATGGCCGCGCCGAAGACCTCACGTGGGAACTCTTCCGCGACACGCTCATCGAACAAGCCGAGCAAGGCGTGGATTACTTCACCATTCATGCCGGCGTGCTCCTGCGCTTTGTGCCGATGACCGCGAGCCGCATGACCGGCATCGTTTCGCGCGGCGGCAGCATCATGGCCAAATGGTGCCTCGCGCATCACAAAGAAAATTTCCTCTACACGCATTGGGACGACATCTGCGACATCATGGCCGCGTATGACGTCGCGTTCTCCATCGGCGATGGTCTCCGCCCCGGCAGCGTGGCCGACGCGAACGACCGCGCGCAATTCGGCGAACTCGAAACGCAGGGCGAACTCACCAAACGCGCGTGGGCCAAAGGCGTGCAAGTCATGAACGAAGGCCCCGGCCACGTGCCCATGCACATGATCGAAGAGAACATGGCCAAGCAACTCGAATGGTGCGGCGAAGCGCCGTTCTACACGCTCGGACCGCTCACCACCGACATCGCGCCCGGCTACGACCACATCACCAGCGGCATCGGCGCGGCGATGATCGGCTGGTATGGCTGCGCGATGCTCTGCTACGTCACGCCCAAGGAACATCTCGGCCTGCCGAACAAGAAGGACGTGAAAGACGGCGTCATCACCTACAAGATCGCGGCGCACGCGGCAGACCTCGCCAAAGGTCATCCCGGCGCACAATACCGCGACAACGCCATCTCCAAGGCGCGCTTTGAATTCCGCTGGGAAGATCAATTCAACCTCGCGCTCGACCCCGTGACCGCGCGCGAGTTCCACGACGAGACGCTCCCGCAGGACGGCGCCAAGACCGCGCACTTCTGCTCCATGTGCGGCCCGCACTTCTGCTCCATGAAGATCACCGAAGACGTCCGCAAATACGCCGCCGAACAAGGCATCGCCGAGGAAGAGGCGTTGAAGAAGGGGATGGAAGAGAAGTCGAAGGAGTTTGTGGAAAAAGGCGCGGAGGTTTATGCGAAGGTGTGAATTAGTTTCGACTGCGCAGCCGCGCCGCCCTACCACGGATTTGATTTGGTAGGGCAGAGCTGCTGCTTTGCCCCATTGAATTTTCCGTCCGTGTCGCTCACCAAGAGGTGATCATTGCTCTGCGGCGATGCTGGAAAATTTCTTTTCGATTTTGGCGGGGACGTTTGCTCCGTATTTGCCAACGAGATTCCATCATTCAGCTCAGGGTTGGCCTGCAACGTGGGACTCCCCTGGGGCGTCCGCCAACCGACGGGAAGATTGGGCGGCAGCGCGGCCCAGCGCAGCGCCGACAGCGGGCCGAAGTGCCGCCGCAACGCGCCACAGACGTCATCGAGGCCGAGGCTGTTGGGAGTTGCACGTGACTTCACGGGCTAAACGTGCGGGCTTGATCTTCCACGCCGGTTTCGAGTGCCAGGCGCGGCACCAGATGCGGCGGAATGAAGTTGCAAAGCTGGCGCAACAGCGAGAATTTGCTGGCGGTTGGCTTGGGGCGAGTTTGATTATTCATGCCTTGCCTTGTGGCAAGACCCCAACCCGCAAGCCAACCTTTTCTCACCCTCAACCCTCAACCCGGTGAGTCAGCAGTGAAACTGTTTTCTCAATTAAATGGAATCACGGGATTACCTGGACCGGTCGGCCGCACGGACATCATTCAACTGGGCCAAGTCGTCCGGCAGGAATTCTTCTTTCACTATGGAGTTAAGGCTCTCATCAGGATTGAGATTGTGACGCGTGTGGTAGATTCGTCTTTCCGTTTGGAATTAAACAAAATGGTGTTAAAATGCTTGAGATTTGACGGCGCCTAACCCATATCGCGCCAGTAAGTATACGCCTAAATATTATCCCATCCGGAACATTTGCCGGATTTGTTTTCAGGGTTCGACGCGCCTTTCCGCAGGCCACAGATAACTGGGCTGGATTGCAGCTCCCGCTTCCACCGCGAAGGCGTCGATCACCAGGCCCGGATCCACCATCCAGATTTTCAAGGTGTGTCCGCCGGCGGCGGTCACCGCATGACGGCTGGTAGTGAAGGCCGCGTTGCGCAGAACGTTCTCCTGCCACACCGGATTGTGTTCATCCTGACTCAAGGGCAGCGCGATGAGCTGCGGCGGCGCGCCGTCAAAGGCGATGGCATAGCGTTGCGGCCGGCCGGTCGCCACGGAAAACGTGGGCAGCGCGCGGACGGTCACGCGCCAGTCGCCGGGCTGCGGCAACTGCATTTTGAATTGCAGGCACGGTGATTCCGCCAGAATGCGTTCCGGCGTGGAGCGCACGGCCGCCGTGGCCGGGAAAATCCCCACCGCCGCACCGTTGTATCCCAGGCCGATGATTTTCTGCCAGTGGGCGTCCTGTCCGGGCACAAAATCGGAGGCGTCCTCAGCTTCCATCACAATCCGGTGATTCTCCGCCGCCATATCCGCACCGGGCAGCGTGGCGGCCGGGGGCGCGCCCACCGGCAGTTGTCCGCGCGGATTATCGGACATCATGTTCCGCCATTTGCCCCCGGCGATTTGATTATTGTAAATGGCGGTGAGCCGGTGAATCTCCTCGGCCGCCGCGGGCGATCCGGCGAGGCATTTCTCGTTCATCGCCGCCGCGGCTTTGACCGGATAAGCCAACAGCTCAAAAAAGGCGTCGTGCGCGGCGGGCGGCAGATTCGTTTCCGCGGCGTCCACGCGCAGGGATAATTTTTGCCACGCGGCAAGGCGTTGCGCGGTTTCGGCGGCGGTGAACGGACGGTTGGTGGGAAAGGCCAGGTGCTCGGGCTTGCGCAGGAAATTCAGGCGGTAGTATTCCGCCAGGATGGAGGCCAGTTCCGGCGCGGCAGCCTGCCCGAAATCGCGGGCGAGCGGTTGCGCCAGGAGGTCGTAGGTGTTCGTGCCGTTCCACGCGTGCGGATTCCAGGCCAGCCGCAGGAAAAACTCGATATCGAGTTCCGCCGGTTTCAGGTCGCCGACGTTGAGCATCCAGACCTTGTCGGCGCCGTAGTCGAAGGCCTTCGTCATCTCCTCGGCGATGAGCGCGGGCGGCGTGGAGCAGAGCCAGAGATAATCGCGCGGCGCGCCCCAATATGAAACGTGATAATAAACCCCCGCGCCGCCGCTGCGCTGCCGTTCGCGCGGATCGGAAAACTGGCGAACATAGCCGAAATTATCATCCGGCCAGACGAGCGCTATGTCCTCCGGCAGATTGGCCATGAGCCGGTAAAGCGGGAGGACCTCCTTGTAAGGGCAAAAGATCTGCGGCACCTGCGCGACATTGGTATTCACCAGGCGGGCGAGTATTCCGCGCTGGTCGGCGATGATGGTCTGCAGCCGGGCGGCCTTTTCGCGTTCCGTGCCGCCACCCGGCATTCCGCCATCGTGGATGCCGCGCATCCCGACGGTGTAAAGATTTTCGTAACGGCCGTTTTCGCGGACCCGCTGCTCCCAGTATTTCAAGACCCCGTCCGGATTCGTGACGAAATCGTAGTCGCCGAAAACTTTCTCGTCCCACTCGCTGATGTTGTTACGCAGCATCTGCTCACAATGTGAGGAGCCCATCACGATGCCATAGGCGTCGGCGAGCTCGCGGTTAGTGGAAAAGGAATTGAACGCCGCCGTGCCGGGATGCATCGCCGGCCAGAGATAATTCGCGCGCAGCCGCAGCAGCAGTTCGAAAATTTTCGCGTAAGTCTTCGGCCCGATGTTGCCGGTTTCCGGCTCGAACGTCCTGGCCGCCCACGGACGCAAGCCCCAGTCCTCGTCGTTCAGAAAAATGCCGCGATACTTCACGGCCGGCGGGCCTTGCTGGAAAAGGTCGCCGCGCAGGGCGAGCCGGGGTTTCTTTGCCACGGGCACGTCCGCCCACCAAGCCCACGGCGAAACGCCGATCAGTTCGGACAAATGATAAATTCCGTAGATCGTCCCGCGCCGGTCGCTGCCCGCAATGACCAATGCGCGCTCGACGCCCGGCAAGGGATTCCTGACCACTTGCAACACATAGCTCTCCCAGCCGCCGCTGATGCCGTTGGTGGCGAGCTTCCCTTCCGCGGCCAGACGGTCAATCGTCTGGCTGTTGCCGAGGGTGCCGATGATCACGCCGGGGTTTTGCGCGGCGGCAACATTCTTCTCAATCGCTGGCTTCGTTCCCGTCACGCGCGCGAAGTCCGCGGCGAGATCAGCGGCGGCGCGCCGCACGGCAGGTTCGGCGCCGGCCGCGATAAACACAGTGGCGTTGCTGGCCAGGATAAAATCATTGGCCGCGGGCGTCTCCGTCACGGTGATGTCCGCCGCGTGGAGCGAAGCGGTCAT
>TBL_comb47_HYPODRAFT_10007922_pt1 | contig 11007 bp, 8 predicted proteins | sample TroBogypolimnion_40_FD_10682 | JGI IMG/M metagenome (IMG submission 10682) | reverse complement strand
AGGGTTTTCCAAGGGGGTGTGGGAAACGCGCAAGCGTTTTCCATGGCCCCGGCGGCTCTCCGCAGCCGTTGGGGCGGCGCCTGAACTCAGGCCGAAATCTGTCTCAAAGTCGTTGACACGTTCCGAATCGCGAGGGATCAACATGACTCACACCAAACCACGGATTTTTCTCATGTCGGTTTTCGGAAATCTCGTTCTCGGCAAGCCTCTTCCCCTGCGTGCCAACGCTTTCGGGCAGAGGATCGTACCGATTGCGGAGGTTCTTCCCGAGACTTTTGAAAACCGGCAGCAGTACTCGATCAAGGCGTTTGGTCAGATGGCAGACATGAGCCGATCTTCTATTCACCGAGCGATCAAATCTAAATGCCTGAAGGCTAGGAAACAGGGCCGGAGGACGGTCATTCCCTACGAGGCTGCTATGGAATTTTTGGGGTCGCAGCCGTTGATCGATTCCCAGGCCGACGGCAGTGAGGATAAAAACGCTCACGACGTGCATGGATTGACGGGCGCTCCAATTGAAGGTGAAGACCCCGGAACATTTTGAACCCTGCGCTTGGAAGAGCCTCCCAACCGAAGGGAAATCCACCAAGGAGCAGTTCGCTTTCCTAGATCACGCCGCCGCGTGCAAGTGCGCGGTGGGAGTGGTTTGGGACAACACAGACGCAGTTTAAATCAACCACACCGCGAACCGCGGCGTAGCAATTCATAGGAGCCATGCGATGGGCAGGATCAGGCACATCAAACCGGAGTTTTTCTTGGACGAGGTGCTGGCAAACCACAATGCCATCGTGCGCCTTCTTTTTGTCGGGCTCTGGACGCTCGCGGACTGCGAAGGCCGCATGGAGGAGCGCCCAGCCCGTATCAAGGCCCAGCTCTTCCCCTACGAGTCCTTGGACATGGAATTGTCCCTGGGGGCCCTGGTGTCAACCCGGCACATTCTCCGCTACGAGGCGGAGGGGAAGGGCTACCTCCAGGTGACGAACTTCCTCAAGCACCAGCGGCTTTCCGGCAAGGAGGCCGCCGCCATGAGCCTTTTCCCAGGCCCGGCAGATTCGGTTAAGCGCCTGGGAAGCATCGGGGAAGAACCGGGAAGCGGTGGTGAAGCTGCCGATGTCCAGGGAAGGGAAGGGAAGGGAAGGAAAGGGAGGGGAAGGAATGTAAATCGAAATCGATTCCTTCCCTCACGCCCCTGAAAACCAAGGAGACCCAGGAGGCCTTCGAGCGCATCTGGAAGTCCTGGCCCACCACCCGGCCCGCTGACGGGAAGGCCGCCAAGGGCGCCCGCATCCCAGCCGAGCGCAACGTGCAGCAAATCCTCGACGGCGGCCAGGCATCTACATCTGAGCTTGAGGAAGCCGTCCAGTTCTACCTGGAGCACCATCCCAACGTGAAGAGCGGCTACGTGGTCATGGTGAGCACGTTCTTTGGCCCCGAGAAGGCCCTTTGGGCGGAAGCCGTCCGCACCCTCCGCGACCGGCGGCTGAAGGCTTCTGGTGAGTCGAAATGACGCCCGATATTCTCTCAATGAACTTTGACCGGCAGCTCGCCGAGGTCTTCAACGGGTTACTGCTCCTGTGCGACGTGGCCGTGTTGGCCATCCTGGTCGTCCTGGTTGATGAGTGGAGGAGCTGCAATGTCTGAATGGCTCCCCACCCGCCTCCCTGAAGACCTGGAGGCAGAGAAGACCTTGCTTGCCACCCTCTGCGCCGCCGGTGCCGAACGGGCCGCCTCCCAGGAGGTCCGGCTCCTGACGGAGGAGCACTTTGTCCACCCGGCACACCGGGCCATCTACGCCTCCCTGGCCGTGCTGGTGCAGGAAAAGCTGGAAATCAACAGTATCACGCTCAAGGGCGAGCTGGAGCGCCAGGGAACCATCGGACGGGTCGGCGGCTACACCGGCCTGGTGGAGATCCTGAGCGCCGAAGAAGTGGGCCGCCCCTCCACCCTAACCTTGCTGCTCACCGAAAAGCTCAGGCGCCGGAAGATCATTCGCCTGGCCGCCCAGCTCGTGCGGGATGCCAGCGACGACCTGGCCCTGGATTCCACGGACCTCATCGGCGGCGCCATGGCCGAGCTGGGCCTGGTGGCACGGGACGGCCGGCAGGATGAGATTACCTCCATGTTGGAGGCGCTGGAAATGGCCTCCCGGGGCGAACCCTTCCGCGACGGTACCGGGGAGCGCGGCGGCTGGTGGGGCATCCCCGCGCTGGACGAAGTGGCTCCCATCCCCGCCGGCCAGGTGACTTTCATAGGTGCCCGGCCCGGTGTCGGCAAGACCGCCCTGGGGACGCAGGTTGTATGTGAGAGCGCCCTGAACGGCCGCAAGCCGGTGTTCGTCCAGCTTGAACTTCCCAAGAAGACGACCCTGGCCAGGATCGTAAGCTACTTCGCCAGCATCTCTACCCGGCTCCTGAAGGAAGGCAACTATCCCGGCGAGGTGGTTGAGAAGTTGCGGTCCGTGGCTCATGCCCTCGCCAACGGCGGCATCCTCTGTCCCCGCGTCGGCACCCCCTGGAACCATATCGAGGCATCCCTGGTGGAGAAGATCGAGCGGGGCGAATGCGACCTGGTGGTGATCGACTACTTCGCACTGATCGGCAGGCCGCCCACTGCCAAGGGCGCCAACGAAGCCTATGCATACGCCAGGGTGAGCGAGCAGATCACCGCATTCGCCAAGGACCACCAGCAAGTCGGCGTGGTGCTCCTGGGCCAGCTCAAGGCCGATGCCGCCGAGCGGGAGCCCAAGGACGGTGACGCCGCCGACAGCGACCGCCCGGCCCGCGATTCAGCCGTGTCCCTTATGCTCTGGCGCGATGCCAAGGAGCAGGTGTGGAGCGTCCTGCGGAAGAACCGTGACGGCGCCCCGACCTGGAAGAAGGCCCTGACCTTTGAAGGGTGGGCTCAGCGGTTCCGCCTCGAAGCCCACCAGACCGAAATGGCTGAAGGCTGGTAGGTGTACAGCACACATCAATCGTATTGGTCAAAACCGCCAGGGACTCGCCTCGCGGCCGGATTCTCCATTCGGTATCGCCCCGGCCTCTTGACCACTATTAGACGATCGGAGAAGCGCTAAAATGGATCGTCCGTGGTTTGGGGGTGCTGGGGGTTTAGGGCTTCGGGATAAAGGCAAGCCACACTCCCTTGGTTCTGCCAAAGGCCCCCGATGATGGATCACTTCGGGTCAGGGTGATTCATGATGTTCCATGCAGTAAATCCGGCAGTAAGTCAGCACCACTGTCGGTCAATCATATCGGATAAATACAAATAAGAGCCTGATTTTTCAGGCTCTTATTTCTGGTAGCCCCAAGGGGAATCGAACCCCTGTTAACGCCGTGAGAGGGCGCCGTCCTAACCGCTAGACGATGGAGCCGCGGGAACGTTCGAATAGAAATCTTACCGGTACCGGGGCCTTTGGGGAAGAGGTTTTCAACCGCGGCGCAGGGTGATGACCGTGATCTCAGGCGGGGCGCCGATCCGGATGGGCAGGCCGACCACGCCCAGGCCGCGGTTCACGTAGAGGGACTGGGCCTCGTGCCGGTAGAGGCCCTGGGTGTACTCGCCCAGCAGGATGGCGCTGGAGACGCCGGGGATGAGGTTGACCTGGCCGCCGTGGGTGTGGCCTGACAGGGTCAGGGGGGCGCCGGTCTGGCGCGCCAAGCGCCAGTCGCTGGGACGGTGGCTGAGGCACAGGCGCCAGGCGCCGTCGGGGATGCCCTGGACGGCCAGGGCGGGCTGGGGGCCGGGGCCGTAGGCGATGTCGCGGAAATGGCCGTGCTTGGCCATGGGGTCCTGGAGGCCCACCAGGGCCAGGGTGCCGGCCTTGCGCTCCACCAGGGCGTGGCGGTTCTCCAGGAACTGGACGCCGATGCCCTCCAGGGCGCGCCAGATGGGCCGGGGGTCGGTGAAGTAGTCGTGGTTGCCCAGGATGGCGAAACAGCCCAGGGGGGCCTTGAAGCCGCGGAAGGCCTCCGCCACGACTTCAGCTTCGCCGGGGAGGCTGTCGACGACATCGCCGGTGATCACCAGCAGTTCGGGCCGCTCGCCCTCGGCCAGCCGCCGCCAGCGCTGCACCTGCTCGGGACGCACCAGGGGGCCGGCGTGGAGGTCGGAGATCTGGACGATGCGGGTGCCGTCCAGTCCGGGCGGCAGGTCGGGAAAGCTCAGTTCGTGGCGGATGATGTCCGGGTCCGAACGGGCTTCCAGGCTGCCGCGCGCCACGCCGTACGCGGCCAGGCTCACGCCCACCACGCTGGTCTGGCGGAGGAACTTGCGGCGCTGGGGATTCTCGGGGGTGTCCGGGGCCGGGGCCCGCCACTGGTGGGTCCAGCGCCAGACCAGGCTGGCCACGGCCCAGACCATCAGGTCCATGACCGTGAGCATCTGGAAATAGGCCCCGCCCCGGGCCAAAGGCCGGAGCCAGACGCCGGCGTGGCCGCCGCCGGTGAGGCGGATGCCCATGTACAACGCCAGGGGCAGGTGGATGAGGATCAGCGCCAATACCACCCAGCGGTCGTAGCGGGGGTGGAACAGCTGGTGCAGCAGCCGCCGGTGGAGGAACTGCAGACCAACGATAAAGGTTATGAAGATCAGGAAGATCAAATGCCAAACTCCCTTCGGTGCCGGCGCGCGTCAAGGGAGATTGTGCACGAAGCCCGTCCGGGGCTCAACCGCCATGGAGGGTTTCCATCTGGCCCACCATCCGGTCGAAGGCCTTGAGCGCCGCCGCCACCGGCTCGGGCGTGGCGAGATCCACCCCGGCGGCCTTGAGGGTGTCCAGGGGGAACCGGCTGCTGCCGGAGCGCAGGAAGCCCAGGTAGCGCTCCCGGGCCGGTTCGCCTTCGGCGAGCACCGCCTCGGCCAGGGCCATGGAGGCGACGATGCCGGTGGCGTACTGGTAGACGTAGAACCCGTAGTAGAAGTGCGGGATGCCGCTCCACTCGTTCTGGATGTAGTCGTCCACCCGCACCACCCCCTGGTCGTGGCCGTAGTAGATCCGGGTGAGCTCCAGGTACTTGGCGTTCAGCCAGTCCGGGGTGAGCGACTGGCCCTGCTCCACCCGCTCGTGCATGGCCAGCTCGAACTCGGCGAACAGGGTCTGGCGGAACAGGGTGCCGCGCAGGGTCTCCAGGTGGTTGTCCAGCAGGAACAGCTTGAGGGAGGTGTCGCGCTCGGTCTCCATGAGCGTGTGCATGAGCATGTTCTCGTTGAAGGTGCTGGCGATCTCCGCGAGGAAGATGGGGTAGTCGGAGGTGGGATAGGGCTGGGCCTGCTCGGACAGGTAGGAGTGCATGGCGTGGCCCAGTTCGTGGGCCAGGGTCGAGACGTGGTGGAAGGTGCCGTCGTAGTTCATCTTGACGAAGGGGTGGACCCCGTGGACGCCGCTGGAATAGGCGCCGGACTGCTTGCCCCGGTTGGGGTAGACGTCGATCCATCCGCCGCCGAAGGCGCTCTCCAGGACCCCGGTGTAGGCGTTGCCCAGGGGCTGGGCGGCGCGCAGCACCAGCGCCCTGGCCTCGTCGTACGGGTAGGTCCGGGTCACCGCGCTCACGGCCGAGGCGTAGATGTCGCCGTAGCGCAGTTCCGCGAGGCCGAGCATCTTCTTGCGCAGGCGCAGCAGCCGGTGCAGCGGGCCCAGGTTGGCGCGCACGGCGGCCACCAGGTTGCGGTAGACCGCGGTGTCGATGGCCTCCGGGTAGAGGGCGGCGTCCAGGCAGGTGGGGTAGTGGTGCACCCGGGCGTGGAAGAGGTCCTGCTTGATGCCGGCGTCCAGCAGGGTGGCCAGGGTGTTCTCGTAGCGCTTCTGGCCGCTCCAGTAGGTCTCCATGACCAGCTGGCGGTCGCCGGGGTCCTTGGCGGCGCGGTGCTTCTGGTAGTTGGCGGTGCTGAGGACCACCCGTTCGCCGGTGGACAGGGTCACTTCGGGCCGGGGCATGTCCAGGTCGGTGAGCATGCCCGCCGCACCCGACGGCGCTTGGCCGAACAGCCCGGCGGTGGCCACGATCCGGGCCTCGCCTTCGGGCAGGACATGGTCCTTCATCCGCAGGACCCGCAGGAAGCCGACCCGGTGGGGCACCAGACGGACGTCTTCCTGGATGTAGCTCTCCACCTTGGCTTCGCCCAGTTCCAGCAGGGCGGGATCCATGAAGGCGAGCTTGGCCCCCAGGTCCACCATGAAGCTCTGCACTTCGCCCTTCATGGCCTGGTAGCGGGTGTCGCCCAGGTCCATGTCGCCCTGGAGGGCGGCGTAGTGGGCGAGCTTCGAGCCCATCCGGTTGACCTGCTCCAGCCGCTCCATGAAATCGCCCATGGCCTTTGGGGAGGCGGTCCAGGCCTGGCCCAGCGGATCCAGGGTGACGGCGAGGGCCTTGACCTCCTCGAAGGCGGCGCGCCAGGCGGCCTCGTCAGGGAAGATATCCGTGATCCTCCACTTGCAGCCTTCGGGCACTTCGGAACGGTCGGTCGCGGAATAGTCGGGGATGGCGGCGGGGGACGGACTGGCGGTCATGAGGGCTCCTGAGGCCTGATAGCTCCATGTCCGGGCTCCGCCCGGACATGGAGTGTGGGGGAGTCTGAGGAGGGACGTGGAGCGAGCATCGCGAGCGGGAGGTCCCCCATCAGCCACATCAGTGTACGGGATCCCCTTTCGGGAATCCCGTCCATTTCCGTCATCTTGTCCCGGGCGTCAGTCGGCCGTCTGGGTCCGCACGGCCGGGTTGGCCCGGTTGGCCAGGCGCTCCTTGGCGTCCTTGAGCTCGTCCTTGGTGAGGTGGGCCTCCACCTGCGACAGGGGTTCGGCCGCGTCGCTGTCGCCGCCGTCCTTGGCCAGGTTCAGCCAGACCCAGGCCTTGACCAGATCCTTGGGCACGCCCTCGCCCACCGCATACATGACGCCCATGCAGCCCGCGGCGTAGGGTTCGCCCTGCTCGGCGGCCTTGGTGAACCACTTCACGGACTCCTCGACGTTCCGGGGCCCGCCCTGGCCCAGGAAGCACATGGCCCCCAGCTTGGCCTGGGCATCGGCGTTGCCCCGCTCCGAAGCCTTGCGCAGCCAGACCTTGGCCCGCTCCCAATCCATGGGGGCGCCTTCGCCCCAGTAGTACATGATCCCCAGCCTGGCCTGGGCGTCCAGGTCGCCCTGCTCGGCGGATTCCTGGAGCTTGGCCAGTGCGTTGGCGGTCTGCTTCTCGGCGTTCTTCTCGATGGGGATCTCGGCCAGGTTCAGCTGGCTCGGGGCACCCTGGAAGGTGTTCCCTTCGACGGACGGCAGGCCGGCCAGGAGGGTGGTGAAAGGAAGGGTGAAGACCAAAAGTGTGCGCAGCATGCCCGCTCCTTGTCCGGCCATGCGCCCCGCCCTCCCGGGCCGCGCGGGCCTGAGGATTGCGTGCAGGGCGATTAATAATTAATGTTGAACGTTCAAAGACGTCGTATGGCAAGGCGCTTTGATTGAGACCGAATATAAGCTGCTCACGACCAGCTGCCAGCTTTTTTTATTCAGAAAAATTGGATTCAAATGGTATTTTTCCGTGATCCAACGGCAACCGGATCGATCCAGTCAGATGAAAACATCAATATTCTGAAGGCAAACGATGCTATGAACATTCATTGGCCACGGCGCCCCGGCCCGGCTCAGTAGGTCCAGCTCAACCCGCATCCCGCTTCCTTGACCATGCGTTCCGCGAGGTCCGGGTCGAAGCGGAGGTTCAGCTCGGGGCCGGCCTTGACCCGGGCCACGATGCCGTCCTGGCCCTGGAACTCGATCTGGAGCGGGAGCGAGCCGTGGTACATGCGCAGGAGCGGCAGCAGCCGGTCCGGGTACCGGCCCTTGGGCAGCTTGACCACGGCGCCGCTGAAGCCCTTGCCCTGGAAATCCTCCAGGCTCTCCAGGCCGGTGACGAAGAGCTTGATGGTGGTCTGCTCCTCGTCCTCCTCCTCGGTCCCGGTGCCGCCGCCGTTGCCGTTGGCGCCTCCGGTGGTCTCGATCTTCAGTTCGCCCTTCACCCTCAGGAGGGCGTCGGGCAGGGCCAGGTGCCGGTACAGCTCGAAGGTCCGGGTGCGCTTGCGGGTGGCCGGATCGAAATGGGCTGCCATGAGCAGGCCCTCCACCTTGTCGGTGAGGTCCTCCAGGTAGAGGATGGCCCAGGGCTCGCCCTTCTGGTTGGTCTTGAAGGCGACGTTGCTCACCATGAGGCCCAGGGTCACCTCGTCCCGGTCCCTGACCTTGCCGGCGGCGACGGCCTCCTTGAGGGCGGTGATGGAACCCACGGTGTGCACCTGCAGGGCGTCCTTGAACTCCTCCAGGGGGTGGCCGGAAACGTAGAGGCCCAGGGTCTCCCGCTCGTTGCGCAGGCGCTCCTTGCGCGACCAGGGCTCCACGTCCTCGGGCAGGGCCCAGTTGTCGGCCAGGCTGGCCATCTCCGCCTCGTCGAACAGGGAGGTCATGCCGGTGTCCACCCCGCCCTTGCCGGCGTTCTCCAGGGCCGAAGGCAGCCCCGCCACCAGGGCGGCGCGGTTGACCTCCATGGAATCGAAGGCGCCGGCCTTGATCAGGGATTCCCAGACCCGCCGGTTCGCCTTCTGCAGATCGGTGGCCTTCAGGGCGTGGAAGAAGTCCTTGAAGCCGCCCTCCTGGGTCCGGGCCGCCAGGATGGCCTCCAGGGCCGCCTCGCCCAGGCCCTTGATGGCGGCGAAGCCGAACCGGATCTGGCGGGGGCCGGTGATGGTGAAGTCCAGCTCGCTCTGGTTGATGTCCGGGCCCAGCACTTCGAGGCCCAGCTCCTTGCAGTTCTGGATGTACTTCACCACGTCGTCGGTGCGGTTGGACTTGGTGGAGAGCAGGCCGGCCATGAACTCGGTGAGATAGTTGGCCTTGAGGTAGGCGGTCTCGTAGGCGATGAGCGCGTAGGCGGCCGAATGGCTGTTGTGGACGATCAGGCCATCGGCCACGAAGTTGTGGTCGTCCTGGACGGTCAGGTCGTAGGTCTTGGCCTCACCCTCGGGCAGGATGGAGGTGACCTGATCCCAGAAAACGTCGGCCCGGGCATGCATGGAGAGCACCGGGGAATCCAGCACCTCCCCGAGGCGGGCAAGGGTTCCCCTGCGGAAGCCCCGCTTCCGGGCACTCCCATTCCCGTAGAATTCTTTCATCGAAAGGCCGCTGCGGGATTCCAGGTCCTTCCAGGTCAGGCCCATGGCGAGACGGGCTTCCGCCACATGGACCCTCACCGCCACGGGCACCGTATCCACGCTCGTCAGCCCGCGCTCGGTGGCCGCAACGTGCGTGCGGAGGATTTCCAGCTGCGGCTGCCGCCCCAGCATGCGCGGGGCGATCCGGTCCAGGAAGCGGTCCAGGGCATGCTCGCCGACGATGTGGACGCAGTAGCCGACCCGGTGCCCTTCCCGGTAGCGGAACAGCTTCTTGTGGATCCCGCTCTGGATGCCCACCCGCAGCAGGATCGTCTGGACGCCGCAGGCCAGTTCCCGCGAGGAAGTGGCATAGTACGGAACCTTGAGCTTGGCATCCCCGAGCGAGCCGTCCCCTGACCAGAGGCGGCCCAGGAACAAGGCGAGGTCGTCGTCGCAGAGGGTGAAGACCTCGTCGGGGATCCGCTCATGGCAGGTATTGCCTTCGGAAAGGAGGCCGGCCAGGGTGATCACCTCGTGCGCGGGCCAGGATTTCCGGGTCCTCACCTCCAGCACCCTTGGCGCGGCGATGCGATCTCCCGGCTTGAGGTCCTCCAGCAGGGTCCATCCGGCGATGGTCAGGAAGGGGTGGTTGCCGGTGGCGACGATCTGCTTCCCCTGGGCCGTGGTGAGCCGGAAGACGGGCTTCCGGCCGTTGGCCATGACGTTCACCACCTTCCGGGCGTTGAGGGTCCCGTCCTTGCCGAGGGCATGGACCATCCAGGAGGGGCGTTCCCGGTACAGTTCCTCCACCGTGCGCACCTCGCCGGTCTCGGCGTGCATGACCCTGGTGGCGCCATGGACGCACTTGTTGAACCCGTACCCCGCGAAGTATTCGATGTCCTTGAACAGCTTGACCGTCTTCTCCCGATCGTAGCCGCGGGCCACGGCCTGCTCCACGAACTTGGACTCCTCCTTGGCCATCTTGGCGACGTCCTTCTTGCCCATGGCCCGGCGCAGCATGTCGGCCTCGCCCAGGGAGTAGCCCGCCACCAGGCTGGCGATCTGCATCACCTGCTCCTGGTAGAGGATGCCGCCGTAGGTGGGGGCGAGGATGGTCTCCAGGGAGGGGAACGGGTAGACCACCTCCTCCCGGCCGTGGCGCCGGTTGACGTAGGTCTCGCCCATGCCCGCGCCCAGGGGGCCCGGGCGGAACAGGGCGTTCAGGGCGATGAGGTCGTCGAACCGGTCGGGCCGCAGGTTGCGCAGCAGCTGCTTCATGCCGCCGGACTCGAACTGGAAGACGCCGTCGGTGTCGCCCTGGCTGAACAGGTCGAAGGTCTTCTTGTCGTCGAAGGTGCGGATGGTGAGCATGTCCACGGGCTTGCCGTGGGTCCTGGCGACGTACTCCTGGGTCTTGGCGATCTGGGTGAGGGTCTCCAGGCCGAGGAAGTCCATCTTCAGCAGGCCGGCCCGCTCGGCGTCCATCATGGAGTACTGGACCATCACCTTGCCGTCCTTGTCCCGGGACAGGGGGGCGAACTTGGTGAGGTCGTCCGGTGCGATGATGACGCCGGCGGCGTGCACTCCGGTGTTCCGGGCCAGGCCCTCCAGCCGGGCCGACAGGTCCAGGATGTTCTTCACCTCGGGGTCGCTGTCGTAGAGCTCCCGCAGCTTGTCGCTCTGCTCCAGGGCCTGGCCGATGGTGATGGGCTTGCCGGGCTCCTGGGGCACCAGCTTGGTGAGCATGTTGGAAAAGGCGAAGTCCTTCTCGAACACCCGGGCCACGTCCTTGATCACGGCCTTGGTCTTGAGCTGGTTGATGGTGACGATGTTGCTGACCCGGTCCTTGCCGTAGGTCTCGGTGACGTAGTCGATGACCTTCTG
>TBL_comb47_HYPODRAFT_10007920_pt1 | contig 11007 bp, 8 predicted proteins | sample TroBogypolimnion_40_FD_10682 | JGI IMG/M metagenome (IMG submission 10682) | reverse complement strand
CGCCGGATTTGATCCGGACCTGCACTTGCAGGCCGTGGGGGTGGCGAATCAAACCACCATGCTGCGCGGCGAGACCGAGGAGGTTCAACGCCGTTTCAAAGCCGCCATGGAAAAAAAATACGGCGAATCCCAGATTGAAAAACATTTCCGCTTCTTTGACACGATTTGCGGCGCGACGCAGGACCGGCAGGATGCACTGCAAAAACTACTGGTCGAACCGATGAACCTGCTCATCGTGATCGGCGGCTATAATTCCTCCAACACCTCGCATCTGGCCGAGATGGGCGAGGCCAAGCTGCCGACCTATTTCATCAAAAACGCGGGCAAGATGGCCTCGGACAAACTCATCGTCCATTACAACCAGCATTTGCACAAGGAAGTTGAGACCGCCGACTGGCTGCCGTCCGGCAAAATCACCGTCGGCATCACCGCCGGCGCGTCCTGCCCGAACAATCTGATCGAGGACACCATCCGCCGGCTGTTTGAATTGCGGGGAATTTCCGTGCAGGAACTGCTGGCGAACTGATTTTTATTCTGCATTTCAAGCCATGCCCCGCACGTGTCAGGAACTGGAACAGATCGAACGGCAAACCCTCGCGCCTTACGCGCAGTTCAGCGGCGACACGCGCGGCCGGAAACACAAGGAGGCTCCGCCGGAATGGCGGACCCAATACCAGCGCGACCGCGACCGCGTCATCCATTCTCGCGCCTTCCGCCGTCTGGAATACAAGACGCAGGTTTTCCTCAACGGCACGGGCGACCATCTGCGCACCCGGCTCACACACACCATTGAAGTCGCCGCCATCTCGCGCAACATCGCCAGCGCGCTCAGGCTGAACACCGATCTCGCCGAGACCATCGCCCTCGCGCACGACCTCGGCCATTCGCCATTTGGGCACAAGGGTGAAACGGTCCTCGCCCGCCTGATGAAAGGCCACGGCGGCTTTGAGCACAATCACCACAGCCTCCGCATCGTGGAAGAGCTTGAACAGAAATACCCGAAATTTTCGGGCCTGAATCTTTCGTGGGAAGTGCGTGAAGGGCTCGCCAAACATTTCACCGCCTACGACCATCCCGCCAAGCGCAAAGGATTCGCCGCAAAAAACTCCTCGCTTGAAGCTCAGATCGCCAATCTCGCCGACGAGATCACCTACTACAGCCATGATCTCGACGACGGCCTGGATTCAGGATTGTTGTCGGAAAAGGAACTCGCCGCCAAAGTCCGTGTCTGGGCGCAGGCCGCGAAGCTGGTGAAAAATAAATTCGGCACTCTGCCCGATGAGTCCCGCCGTTATTACACGATCCGCACCATCATCGACATGCAGCTCCGCGACGTGATCGAAAACAGCGAACGGCTCATCATAAAGGCCGGAGTAAAATCCGCCGATGACGTGCGCCTCTGCGCCCAACCGCTCGTGCAGCACAGCGCCGAGCGCAGCAAACTGAATCTGGAGCTCCGGCATTACCTTTACAAAAATCTGTATTACAATCCCGTCGTGCATGAACCAAACCTGCGCGCGGTGAAATTGCTGGGACTGCTTTTCAAACACTTCCTCGCCCATCCCGATGAAATCGGCGAAAGCTCGCAGAAGCGCATCAAGAAAACCGGCCTGCACCGCGCCGTGTGCGATTACATCGCCGGCATGACCGACCGCTACGTCATGCTGGAAAGCGAGCGCCTCTTCGGCAAGAAACTGCAAGTCAAGCAGGAGAAGACGTAAGGAGCCTCCAACTTCCGCCTTTAAATTTGAGTCTCGTCACCTCGACTCCTACGAAATGATTCGTTTGACGACTTCGTCACCGGGCAGGCCGGCGAGCAGTTGCGCAACCGTTCTCCCCTGCCCTGGCAAAATCAAATCTGGTGCGATCTCACTCAACGGCTGCAGCACGAACCGCCGCAGATGGGCCCGCGGATGCGGCAACATTAATTCCGCCGTGTCGCGCGCTTCCGAGCCGAACGCGATCAAATCCAAATCCAGCGGGCGCGGTTCGTTGAGGATTGTTTTTGGCCGGCGACCGAATTCTTTTTCCAACTCATGGAGCTTTTCCAGCAACGACTCCGGCGTCTCGTCCTTTCGGGCAACCAGCCCAACGATCGCATTCACAAATTTTGGCGAGTCCGGTGGACAATGCACGGGCGCGGTATGCCAGAGCGAAGATTTCAGGATTGGCTCATCGGAAAGATTTTGCAGCCGCGCCATCGCGTTCTGAATGATATGGCACGAATCACCAAGGTTCGAACCGAGGGCGACGATTGCCAAAGCAGGAGCCGACGTGAGGAGGCTCATTTATTGTGTGGTTTAATCAGAGCCTCCGGACGTCGGCTCCTACGTTTGTTTCAAACCCAGCACGCCCTGCATGTCGTAGAGGCCGGGTTTTTGCTTCACCACCCACAGCGCCGCGCGCAAGGCACCGTTTGCGAAGGTATCGCGGCTGGAAGCCTTGTGCGTGAGTTCGACCCGCTCGCCGTTGTTCGCAAAGATCACCGTGTGGTCGCCCACCACGTCACCGCCGCGAATCGAATGGACGCCGATTTCCTCCGAAGTCCGCTCGCCCACGATGCCCACGCGCCCGTGCCGCGCCACGGTCTCAAGCTGCTGCTGGCGGACTGCCGCGAGAATTTCCGCGAGCGATTTCGCCGTGCCGCTCGGCGCGTCCTTCTTCAGGCGATGATGCATCTCGACCACTTCGAGGTCGAAGCCCGGTCCGAGAATCTCCGCCGCCTTGCGCGTCAGCCAGAACAGCGTGTTGACGCCCGTGGAATAATTCGAGGACCAGACCATGGGGATCGCCGATTGCCGATTGAGGATTGCCGATTTCTCCGAATCCGAATGCCCGGTCGTGCCGATGACCACCGCCTTTTTGTGGTGTGCGCACAGATCGACGATGCCCGGCGTCGCGCTGTGCAGACTGAAATCAATCACCACGTCGCTCTTGGCGATGACGGCGGCCAAATCGTCGCCGGCATCAATCTGCCCGACGATTTCCAGTTCGCAGAAATTCGCGGCGCAGGCGACGAGCGCCTTGCCCATCCGGCCTTTTACACCGGTGATGATGACGCGTGTCATAGTTATTTCAAAACATCGCACCGCTTGAGCGTCGTGCGCAGGAGATCCCAGTTTTTGGGATCCATCGGCACGAGCGGCAGGCGGTATTCCTCCTCAATCACCTTCAGCATCGCGAGCGCGGCCTTCACCGGCGTCGGGTTCGTTTCGATGAACAGATCCTTGAACAGCGGATAAAATTTTTCATGCAGCTTCCGCGCGGCGGCGGAATTGCCCGACGCGAACAGCCTCACCATCTGCGACGCTTCGCGGGGAATGACGTTGGACGCCACGCTGATGACGCCCTGCGCGCCCACGGACATGAACGGCAGCGTCAGCGAATCATCGCCGGAAAGGATCGTGAACTTCGGGCCGACCGCCGCGCGCAACTGCGACACGCGGTCGCAGCTGCCGCCGGCCTCCTTGATGCCGACAATGTTTTTGCATTCACGGGCGAGGCGTTTCACCGTCTCGACACTGATCTCAATGCCGCAGCGGCCCGGGATGCTGTAAAGCACGATGGGCAGTTTCGTCGCCTTCGCGATGGCCTTGAAATGCTGAAACAACCCTTCCTGCGTGGGCTTGTTGTAATACGGCGCCACCTGGAGCGAACCATCCGCGCCAGCCTTCTCCGCCTCATGCGTGAGGTAGATCGCCTCGCTCGTGGCATTGCCGCCCGTGCCGGCGAGCACCTTGACTTTGCCGGCGGCGAACTTGACCGACAGCGCGATGATTTTGATGTGCTCGGCGTAATCCACCGTGGGCGATTCGCCCGTGGTGCCGACAGGGACGATGCCGTCCACACCACCCTTGATCTGGAACTTGATCAGGCGTTCGAGGGCGGTTTCATCCAGCGCGCCGCTTTTGAACGGCGTCACAATCGCGGTGTAGGTTCCAGTGAACAACATAATTTGCAATAGAATCAGAGAATCGGCCCGGTTTGGCGAGCAGGATTATTCAGGCCGAAAACACCGCGCCGGGTCACGGAAATTAGCGAAGCCTCATCATGAAAAAGCATAAAACTCGGCGCAACCATCAGACGGGATATGATCGAAGCGGCGCGGCTCACCAATATTCTTCAACATGGATGCTGCCCGGATCCTTGCCCTTGCTGCGCTTGAAGCCTTTGGCCTCCAGCATACCCGTCACGACGCTGATCATTTCCGGGTTGCCGCAGAGGAACACATCGGCGTGCTCCGGGTCCAGCTTGACCCCGGCGTCCTTTTCCAATGCGCCCTGTTCGAGGATTGCCTGGATGCGCCCAATGCGTCCGAGAAAATGCTGGTCCTGGTCCGGCCGCGTGATGCTCGGGATGTAGGTGAAGTTGGGACGCAGCCGGGCCAGCGTTTCAAGTTCGCCGCGATAGCCGAGATCCCAACTGTATCGCGCGCCATGCAGGACGACGAACTTGCGATTCGTCTCGTGCGTCAGAATGGTGCGCAGCATGGAAACGTAAGGCGCCAGCCCTGTGCCGGTGGCGATGAGGACGGCGGTCTTGCCGGGTGGCGTCCGGTCCAGCGTGAAAACGCCGCTGGCTTTCGGTCCCAGAAAAACGCGGCTGCCGTGCTTGAGGGCAAACAGGCGCGGCGTGAGCTGCCCGCTGGTGATGAGCGTGAGATAAAATTCCAAATAGCGCCGTTCCACGCTGGCGGACGCGATGCTGTAGGCGCGGCGGATGAGCTTGTCGGCATCGGGCGCGGGAGTTTCCCGTTCGGCCACCGGAATGCGCTCGGCACAGCCCGGCAGTCCCAACACCGCGAATTGGCCGGGCTTGAAATCAAACAGCTTGTCGTCCGGCCGGACACGGAGCACGATCAGTTCGGGATGGATTTCCTCGCGTCCGATGACGGTGGCGTTGAATTGGCTGGCGGTTTCGGTGCTCATGGCGGTGGCTAAAAACTCAGTCGGTTCACATTCTCTGGTCCGGCAGCGCGCAACGCATTGCCTCGGTTAACGGGCGGGATTATAGGGATGCCGCACCCGATATCAATACTTCCGTGCGGGATACCACGTAGCGGCGGTCGTCCCGCCTGCCGCAGCGGGCAGCATCTTGCTGTCCGGAGAAGTGAGGTGCGTTCCAGGTCATTGACAATCCCCTGACCGGGGCCTCGATTCCGCCGGGTTGGAAGCCACGGCTCTACGCCAGCCAAGATCGCCGACGCTACAATTTCCAGACAGCCTTTCAGTTTTTTACAGAAACCGCATCAGCAATCCCGGCGCGCAACCGAGCAAAATCACCAACATCGCGAGCAGCACCAGCGCGACCAGCGTCAACGCGGGCACTTTTATGACGGGCGCACCTTCAGCGGCATCCTGGACATAAGCCGCCTTCAGCACCCGCAGATAGTAGTAGAACGACACCGCGCTCATGGCGATGGCCAGAATCACCAGCCAGAGCAGGCCGAGATTTTCGCCCACGCCGACCACGGCGCTGAACAGGAAAAATTTACCGATGAATCCGGCCAGCGGCGGAATGCCGCCGAGTGAAAGCAGAAACACCAGCAGGCACAGCGACAACCCCGGTGCGCGGCGGCTCAGGCCGTTGAAGTTGGCGAGCGCATCGCCGCCGGTGGCCTCTTCCACCACCGTCACCACGCCGAACGCGCCAATCACCGTCGCCGCGTAGGTGATGACATAAAACATCATGGCGCTCAAACTGGGCGGCGTGCCGGCCAGCACGCCCAGCAGCATGTAACCCGCGTGGGCGATGGCCGAATAGGCGAGCATCCGTTTGACGCTGGATTGCACGATGGCGGTCAGATTGCCCAGCACCATCGAGAGCGCGGCGACGATCGCCACCACCGGCATCCAGCCGGAAACATAGCCGTGCCAGACGGCGCTGCCGGTCGAACCGATGAAGCCGATCGCAAAAATCTTGGCGAGAATATAAAAGCTCGCGACCTTGGAACCGGCCCCGATGAACGCCGCGCTCGGCGTGGGCGCGCCTTCGTAGGTATCCGGTGCCCAGAGATGAAACGGCACGGCGGCTACCTTGAAGCCGAAACCGATCACCGTTGTCACGATGGCGACCACCAGCAGCGGGTCCAGTCCCTTACCCAACAAACCGCGCGCGATTTCCGCCAGGTTCGTTGACCCGGTAATCCCGTAGAGGAGGCTGAAGCCGAACAGCAGGAACGCCGCCGCAGTGCCGCCGAACAGGAAGTATTTCAGCGCAGCCTCGGCGGACCTTTCGTTGTGCTTGTTGAATGCGGTGAGGATGTAGAGCGAGAGGCTGGCGAATTCCAGCGAGATGAAAATCATCAGCAAATCCTCGGCACTGACCAGGAACATCAGCCCGACGGTGCCCAGCAGGATCAGCGAAAGATATTCGCCGACGTGATCGGTGAATTTGCCGGAAGTGGAAATCAGGATGGTGAAAATCGTCAGCACCAGCATCGCGATCTTCACGAAATCCGTCACCGGACCGGCGACCAGAAATCCGTTGAACAAATCCAAATGATAAGGAACGGACGCATCATGGTTCACCTGCATCCGCGACCAGAGGCCAATAGCCGCCAGCACGCAACCGAAAATGGAAATCAATCCGCCAAAGCGGAAGCGCGTCGCGACGGATCGTTCACGCAGCAGCGTCAGATCGCAGCCCAATACCGCCAGCATCGTGACGGTCACGATGGTTTCCGGTGCGGCGAGTTGCAGCAGTTGCAGGTAGTTCACAGCGAACCTCCTTTCAACAGGCGCTCAAACAGCGGTGATTTCACGCAGGGTTCAATCCAGTTCATCAGAAGACCGGGAAAAAGGCCGATGACCAGCGATGCCCCGATGAGCATCACCGCGCCGACTTTTTCCGGAATGGTAATCGGCTCCAGCGGATGCTCGTGAGGATCCGAGGCTTTGGCCGGCGCGTCCGAGTAAAAACCTTTCTGCACCGCGCGCAACGTGTAAGCCACGCCAACGATGATGCCGACGCCGGAGAGAATGGTCAGTTTCGGAAACACTGCCCAAGCCCCCATCAGCACCTGCAATTCCGCGATGAAACCGCTGAAACCGGGCAGCCCCATCGAAGCGACGCCCGCGATGACAAACGTGATGGCTGCGAACGGCAGCTTCTTGCCCAGTTGCATCGTTTCGAGGTCGTTGAAGTCGCGGGTGTGCGTGCGGTCATAGACCATGCGGCCCACCACGGCAAACAGCAGCCCGGCGATGATGCCGTGCGAGAACATCTGCAATACCGCGCCGTCGAGGCCGATGGTGTTCAGCGTCGCCAGGCCGAGCAGCACAAAGCCCATGTGGCTAACGCTGGAATAGCCGATGACGAATTTGAAATCTTTTTGCACCAGCGCCACGCCCGCGCCATACACGATGCCAGCCACGGCGAGTGCGGCGATGGCCCATTGCCATTCTTTCGCACCTTCGGGAAACAAAACCATCGCCACGCGCAGGCAGCCATAAGCGCCGAGTTTCATTACCACGCCGGCGAGCAGCATGGAACCGGCGGTCGGCGCAGCGACGTGACCGGTGGGCGCCCACGTGTGGAACGGCCACATGCCCGCGAGAATCGCAAAGCCGATGAACACCAGCGGGAACATCCAATGCTGGAAAGCGAGCGGAAGGCTGACCTTCGACAGTTCGATCAAATTCAGCGACGCATGGCCGAGCTGACCTTTGGCCACAACCCACGTCGCCACCAAGCCGATCAGCACCAGATGGCTGCCGACGAACGAATACAAGGCCAGCTTCATCGCACCGTATTCTTTGCGGGTGCTGCCCCAGCGCGCGATGAGGAAGTATTTCGGGATGATTGTCAGTTCGTAGAACACGAACAGCAGCAGCACATCGAAGCTCAGGAACACGCCATACACCCCACCGATGAGCGCGAGGTAAAACGCGAAAAATTCCTTGGTGCGCTTCTCGATGTTCCAAGAAAATAAAATACCACTGACGGCCGCGAGACCGGTCAGGACAACCAGCACCAAGCTGATGCCGTCCGCGGCCAGGAAGTAACTCGCACCGATGGAAGGAATCCAATCAATCTGGGTGATCGTGGCGACCTCGCCGGGATGGGTTTGTTGGATCGCGCCGATGAACGCCACCACGCAACCGGCGATGGCCGTGAGCAAGGCGACGATGCGGGCGGCGCGCGCGTTGTCGCGCGGCAGGAGCATCAGCACCAGCACCCCGATAAAAGTTATGTAAATAGTCCAGGCCAGCATGATCAGAAATTCAATTGTTGCACCAACTGCACCACGGTCGCGTCAATCTTACCCAAAATGAACTGCGGCCAGATGCCCAGCACGAACATCAGCGCGATGCTCGGCAGCACCAGCAGGCGCTCGGCTGTGGTGAGGTCGGGCATTTTCGCCCAGCGTTCGTTCAGCGGGCCGCAGAAAACGCGCTGGATGAGCGTGAGCAGGAAAATCGCGGTGACCAGCAGGCCGATGGTCGAGATCGCCGCCGCCCATGGCGCCAGCGGAAACACGCCCTTGAAAATCAGGAATTCGCCAACGAAGCCATTCAAGCCCGGCAGACCGAGCGACGAGAACAGCGCGATGCCCATCAGGCCGGTGAACACGGGAACCACTTTGCGAAGGCCGCCAAAATCGCCGAGGCCGCGCAAACCGCCGGAGCGTTTTTCAATCAGCGACACGAACAGGAACAGCGCAGACGCCGTGAGACCGTGGTTGAACATTTGCAGCAGTGCGCCGTCGAGTGCGGCGGCTTTCTGGAGATCGGAAGCGGTCACGCCCGTCGCCACGCTGGCGGCCGCAAACAATGCGAGCAGGCAGTAGCCCAGATGGTTGATGGACGAATAGGCGAGGATGCGCTTTAAATCCTTTTGCGCGAAAGCTGCGCAGGCCGAGAGGACGATGGTCGCCACCGCGAGCCAGAGCAGCGGCGTGAGCACCTGCCGAATTTGTTCGGGGAAAATCGGCAGCAGGATTCGCAGGAAACCATACATGCCCATCTTGGACATGACGCCGGTGAGCAGCATCGTCACCGGACTGGGCGCTTCGGAATAGGCGGCGGGCAGCCAGGTGTGGAATGGAATAACGGGCACCTTCACGGCGAAACCCAGGAACGCGCCGAAGAAAATGATCAGGCCGATGTTTTGCCAGCCAAAGGTCGCGCTCAATTTACTCGCGAGGACTCCGCTCTTCGCAAGTCCGGCAAGCTCGATGAAGTCAAAACTGCCAGTCGCCAGACGGATGGCCAGGAAGCTCAGGAGCAAGGCGATGCTGCCGACCATGGTGTAGATGAAAAACTGCATGGCCGCCCCGCTGCGTTTCGGGCCGCCCCAAAGTTTGATCAGGAAAAACGCGGGGATCAGGCCGAGTTCCCAGAACAGGAACCAGTGGAAAAAGTTCAGCGCGGTGAACGTGCCAAATAATCCCGCCTGCAACCACAGAACCAGCGCATGATAAACGTGCGGCCGGTCTTCGACATTCCACGAGGCGAGAATCGCCAGCGGCGTGACGATGGCCGTGAGCATCACCATCAGCAGGCCGAGACCGTCCACGCCGAGGGAATATTGGATGCCAAGGGTTGGAACCCAGTCGAATTTTTCGACGAACTGTAACCCGCCTTCCGCGGCGTTGAAATGGAGCCACAGGCACAGCGCGCCGCCGAGGCCAATCAAGCTGGTGGCCAGCGCGAGGATACGGAGAAGATTTTTGCGTTCCGAACCCAGTCCGGCGATGACGATGCCGCCGAGGAACGGAACGAGTGTTAAAATAGTCAGCCAATGATTCATGCTTTGCGCCCCCAAATCAGGAAGATGATCAGCGCCACCAGCGCCACGCCGATGACGCGGAGATACGTTTGCACGCGGCCGGTGTGCAGCTTGGAAAGTCCGCCGCCGCCTTCGCGAAGCGATTCGCAGCCGGTGTCGAAACCGAGGTTCACAAAATATTCATCCGTCAACCGGTAGAGCCAGGCGAGGCCGAGTGTGACGTAGCTGACCGCCAGAACCGCGCCGCCGAAAATCCATCTGTCGGCAAAATCGCAGAGCCAAGCGGCGAAGGCGTTGAAGCGGATGGCCGTCGCCTCGTAGAACTCGTCCACGTAATATTTATTCTCGAGCAGTTTGTAGATGAACGGCTGTGCGGTCTCCAACACATCTTTTTCCTCCGCCGTTTTGCGCTGGCGTCTGCCGTAGAGGAACCAGCCGAGGCCGAGGCCGGTGAAAACAATTCCGGCCGAGGCGATCATCAGACTCAGCGTGCCGGGCTCGGTGAGCTTGCTGAAGTCGAATCTGAATTCTTCGCCGGTCAGATAGCCGTCAAACCAGGGCCAGGCGGGCGTCCCGACGAAGCCCAACAAAATGGCGAACCCAGCGAGGATGATCAAAGGAACGGTCATGACGGCGGGGCTTTCATGCGGATCGTGGCTATGGGCTGAAGCGTGAGAATGAGAGTGCGCGGCGGAATGGCCATGAGACGATTCTTTCTGATGACCGCGATAGCTGCCGAAGAAAACGAGCGCCACCTGCCGCGTCATGTAAAACGCCGTGAACAGCGCGCCGGTGCAGCCGAGATAAAACGGAATCTGTGACACCGACCAGCCATGCGCGGCGTGGAGGATTTCGTCCTTGCTCCAGAAGCCGGAGAAGAACAGCGGAAAACCCGCGAGGGCCAACATGCCGACGGCATAGACCGCGAACGTCACCGGCATGTATTTTTTCAGTCCGCCCATTTTGCGCACGTCCTGTTCCTCGTGACAGCCGTGGATGACCGAGCCGGAACCGAGGAACAGCAGCGCCTTGAAGAACGCGTGCGTGATGAGATGGAACATGCCCACGGCCACGCCACCGACACCGAGACCCATCATCATGTAACCGAGTTGCGAAACGGTGGAGTAAGCGAGGATGCGTTTGATGTCGTTTTGCGCGACGGCGATGCTCGCGGCGAAAATCGCGGTGATGGCACCCACCCACGTCACGACCGTCAAAGCAGTCGTCACCGGCACACCGTGTCCGCCCACCAACGCGCCCGCCGCCATAAGCGGA
>TBL_comb47_HYPODRAFT_10007919_pt1 | contig 11007 bp, 7 predicted proteins | sample TroBogypolimnion_40_FD_10682 | JGI IMG/M metagenome (IMG submission 10682) | reverse complement strand
GGAAGTTTCCTTACATTACCGGTGAAAATGGCGGTGGAGCCTTTGTCCTCGTTTATCTAGCCTGTGTATTGTTAATAGGCATACCGATTATGATAGCTGAAACCATGCTAGGTCGACGTAGTCAACGCAATCCTATAGAAACGATGGAGCTACTCACTGAAGAAGCGGGTGCCGATAAAAACTGGCATTATTTAGGCTGGATGGGCGTCATTGCTGGGTTATTAATACTCTCGTATTACAGCGTTATTGCCGGCTGGGCCACCGCGTACATCGCCAAAGCCTTTGTCGGTAGTTTTTTTGATGCCGATGGCGCAGCCATTAAAATCCTGTTTGATGACTTTGTTGCCAGCCCCGTGCAAATGATTTTTTGGCACACTTTATTCATGGCTGCTACGTTACTGATTGTGGTACGTGGTGTTAATAAAGGCCTAGAACAAGCCGTGCAATGGCTGATGCCAGCCCTATTTGTATTGATGCTATTGTTAGTCGGCTATGCCATGACCACAGATAGTTACTTTAAAGGCCTGAACTTCTTATTTGTACCTGACTTTAGCAAGCTAACTAGCAGTTCAGTATTAACCGCGATGGGCCATGCTTTTTTTACCTTAAGTTTAGGTATGGGCGCTATTATGGTTTATGGCTCTTACTTACCTAAAGGCGTATCGATTGCTCAAACCGCTTTCATCATTGCCGGTGCAGATACCTTAGTCGCCTTATTAGCCGGCATAGCCATTTTTCCTATCGTCTTTGCTAATAACTTACATCCCGATACCGGCCCCGGCCTTATTTTTCAGACCTTACCGATTGCTTTTGGCAACATGACCGGCGGCTGGATCGTCGGCATTTTATTTTTTGTTATGCTGAGCATAGCCGCCCTCACCTCTTCAATTTCTTTAATTGAACCGGCCGTTGCTTGGTTAGTTGAGAATAAAAACTTTAGCCGCGAGAAAGCCTGCGTTTGGTCAGGCTTAGCCGCTTGGTTATTAGGCTTAGCCACGATCTTCTCCTTTAATATCTGGTCTAATGTTAAGTTTTTCGATAGAACTCTGTTTCAATTATTAGATTACTTAACCGCTAACTTAATGCTACCGATAGGCGGCTTTTGTATTGCCGTGTTTGCCGGTTGGATTATGAAGCAACAACATAGCGAACAAGAACTTAATATGCCGAATGCTCAGTTTTATCAAGTCTGGGTCGTTTTAACGCGTTATGTAGCACCTCTAGCCGTCTTTTTCGTGTTTCTGCATGTCGTCGGAGTGCTGTGATGACATTAGTCCAAAAAAGCGCCTTAGTTAAGTTTTCTGCGCAACAAATGTTCGACTTAGTCTGCGACATAGAGGCCTATCCGCAGTTTTTACCGTGGTGTGGTGGTAGTCGCATACTCAAGGCCGAGGGCGATACCATTGAAGCGGAATTACTGATTGCTAAAGGTGGCTTTAAAAAAGCCTTCTCTACCAGAAACCAACTTGAGCATGGTACCAAAATGACCATTTCTTTATTAAATGGTCCTTTTTCTCATTTAGATGGCGTATGGACCTTTACGCCCTTACGAGAAGATGCTTGCAAAATCGCCTTAGATTTAGAATTTGAAATGCCTGGCAAACTGGCTAATCTAGCTTTTGGTGCTGTTTTTAATCAAATCTGCAACACCATGGTGGCTTCTTTTACCCAACGCGCCAAACAAGTTTATGGTTGAAGAATTCATCACTATTGAAGTGGCCTATGCCTTACCTGAACAGCAAACTATTATCGCCCTCAGCTTGCCTAAAGGTACAACGGTAGAACAAGCTATAGTCGCATCAAAGATATTAGATCTTTATCCTGACCTTAGCAAAACCGAGCTCAATGTTGGTATATTTGGCAGTGCTTGTAAGTTAGAGGCTTTGTTAAAAACGGGGGATAGAGTCGAGATATACCGTCAATTACACCATGATCCTAAAGAGGCCAGGCGGCAACGGGCGTTAAAGAGTTGATTCTATGTGCACCAACAAGAACGCGCCTCAAACCGTCTAGTTACGCTACACTAACCCGACCTATTACTTTTAAATGATCAATCATATTTAAGATATTTAAAGCGAACATCATCAGGCGTACCTTCTAAGGCACTGCCAGCTGCTTTAGCTGGCTGCCACATAACAACCTCTTCAATCTTCTTAGCCAGCTCAAAATCTTTATTGGTAATACCTTTAGCGGCATGATTTGTTAATTTAACAATCACAAAGGCATAAGAAACTGCCAAATCAGGATGATGAAACGCCGCCTCAGCTAAATGACCCACGGTATTGACTACCATTAATGTGGCCTTCCAACCGCTGGTTTTATATTTACGGCGTATCCAACCATTTTCTAAATACCAATGCGCTAACTCATCAACTAAGCGAGCCTTAATCTGCTCATCGCTATAAACAACCTCATGCTTTACTTCTCTCCAGCTCATTAACTATTCCTCAGATTATAAAAATAATTTTCCATAATCATAACCGCTTTGTCTATAAAAGGGCTATAAGGATGAGTGGTGTTGCGTGACGGGGTTTACAACCCTGTTGCTTACGTTTCAAAAGCTATCGAATTATCCAAACGTTTCGATTGGGGTTACAAACCCCGACCGGCATTGGGTTGTCTGTCGTAATTTAGGAGTAAAACAGCTTTAGCTGTTTTAAAAGCAACAGCTGAAGCTGTTGCACACCAATTTTTACGATATTGGACGAGATTACAAACCGACGACCCACACCAACATGAACAGTGCTTAAAAACCTAGCCCAAACTCAAAACAAGTTAGAGTTGAAAAAGTAATACCTACTAATACCGGCATCTATTATAAGAAAGGACGACCTCGGAGATAAAGCGTATCTGGAGAAAGATCAATTTCATCACTCCACACAACTGTGCCGTATGCAACATAAGCTTTCATAAATAAATTCTGTTCAGTTAATGCGGAAAAAGCAGGATAAGAAAGTAATGGTGTCATATCAAACCAGCGACGTTCTCCATTTTCAAACATAGCTTCTAAGCAATAATCTGGAAGGGGTTTTACTTCGATAACATCAGGCGTCATGATCTGTACTCAACGTAAAGGATCAATCTTAAAAGGTATTTGGCCGCTCTCGGCCAAATACCAGTCAGCCATAAGATCATCCTGATGCAGCTCTATCCATGCTTGAATTAACTTCATTTGACGAACAGGAAGGTTTCCCTCAAGTACATCTCAACTTGGTATTTCAATAGCAGCCTTAAATTCATTATAACGAACATAAATATGTGGTAAATGATGTCTTTCAGAATCCAAAACATACATTGATACAAGAATACCGTAAAACATACTTATGGTGGGCATAGGAATCCTCTAATAAAAATTTATTAAGATTATAGCCTATAATCCAGCAATGACCGCCAGCAAAGATAAACAGATAGCCTGCGTGACGAGGTTTATAAACCCGCAGCTTACGTTTCAAAAGCTATCGAACAATCCAAACGTTTCGATCGGGGTTATAAACCCCGACCGGCATTGGTAGTTTAGGAGTAAAACAGCTTTAGCTGTTGTAAAAGCAACAGCTGAAGCTGTTGCACTCCAGTTTTTACGATATCGGACGGGATTACAAACCCACGCACAATATCAGCATCAACAGTGCCTAAAAACCCACCCCAAACTCCAACCAAGCACGGGTTGAATTCGTGCTTCCTACCAACACCGGAACCGAACCTATGGGCGTCGCCACATAAGCTCTGGCATGTAGTTGTGTGGGCACCAGCCAATGGGTTTTAGGACCAGACCAATTAAGTCCGCCACCCGCGCCGCTTAGACTTGCTTTGTTGGTGCCAGCCACCCACGTGTGTTGGTTGATGGTCACTTGCGCACTATCAACAAAGCCCATAGCTTGCCATAAACCAAAACGACCTTCTGCCAACAAGTGCCTTAGCTCTACCGTACCTAAATAACCGCTATCTGCTGATAAGGCACCCATGTCATAGGCTCGCACGGTATAAGGGCCACCGACTATCATTTTCTTAGAAGAATCTAAATTGTTTTGTGACCATTGCCCAGTAAACGAAGCAAAGAGACCTGCTTTTTCGGTAATGTTTTGTAAGCGACTTAGGTTAAGATTCACTTTAGAAAACAAACCTTGGCTATTTTTTGTTGCCGCATCGGCTTGTTGTGCAGAACTATCATCAAAGACCACTCGGCCACCTGACCAGCCGGCATTCCAAGTATTGGTGGCACCCATGAGTAAGCTATCTCTAGAATCACCGCTGATAGTCGCGGTGCCTCCATCAACATGGCGATAGGTTTTAATATCGCCTACACCAATGGTATCGTTCAGCTGTAAATGGTCATATTGCACTTGGCCAAAAAAGTTAAGATTACGGCTGCGGAGTAAAGGCTGTTTAGCCCACGTACTGGCTATTTGTGCAGTGCCGTAAGCATTTAGTGCCTGCATGGTATCGCCTAAGGCATAGTTGAGGTAGAAATACGAGGCACCTAAGCGTGTGCCTTTTCCGTTCAACAACGTCTCATAACTTAAGCGACCATAGTTCATATTATTACCCGCCGTCATGCCACTAAGACTTAAGACGTCGCCGATATGCAAGGCATTATTGACATCCACTGTCGCACCACCGCGCACGCGGCCGGTATAGCGATTGCCATAACCGTCAGCACTTAAGTTACCTGAAACTCTCGGGGTTGCGTCAACCTTAATATCTAAATCCGAACTACCGACGTCAGTACCAGGTTTTAAGGTTGCAAGACTATGAACGCCAGGTATATCGGACAGTAACAACAAGGCGTTATCCATCTTGTTTTGCGTGATGGGCTGCCCAGACTTTAAAGGTGCTATGGTCGCTTGCAGCAAACTGTCTTTAACTTGGCTATGATTATCTAAATTAATCGTGCCGTAATGCGCTTCTAAAATCTCAATACGTACAGTACCAGTGGCGATGGTTTGTGCTGGTATATAAGCTCGTGCCAGCGGATAACCATGGCTATGATAATAATCAGTAATCCTCGTTGCCAAAGCATCCAGTTCTGGCAAGGTGATATTTGTGCCGATGGCATTGGAAACTAAAGCCTGTAAAACCTCAGTCGTAAAAGCATGGTTACCAAACAGTTCGATGGCTTTAACTTCAAAGGCTTCGGTCATAGGCAGCGCCTTAACTGCAGGAGTTTCGAGTTTTAAACCCGTGTCATTAGACGAGGGTTGTGCGGGTGCAACTTCTTGCATTTGCTGCAAGATGGAACCAGTGTCGGGTATAACCTCAGCGAGGGCCAAAGACCACGGACTAAGGGCTAAGACACAGGCCGCTAGTAAGGGCTTTAAAGGATTAGGGGCGCGAGTGTTAAAAGCCATAGGAGATTGATTAGTCATTGTTGTTACCTGTGCTCGGTAACTTAATACCAGTATCAATGATGTTAAGGCCAAATGTCACGCTACCGCCTTGAGTTGGATCTGAACTAGGAGAATAAGCGACCTTTAAGGGGGGCGATGTACTAGATGTTATTGGTGGGGTAGGTGCGGGTGTTACGGTCATGGTTGATATTAATTGTGTAGCCACCGATTGATTCGCCTGTGGAACAGCATCAATAGTTAAAGCCCCATCGACTAAATAATTAAAAATGTAATTACTCGCACTTAAATTACCTGCATTGGCGCTAACAACAGCTGTGCCGACAGGCGTGCCCTCTGTGGCCGCACTACTAGCTAAGGCTGAACCAGAAATAACAGAACGATTCTCGCCATTAACAAAACCTGAAATCGTTTCAGTAAAAGTCGGATTCACACCCCCATACAAACGCGTTTGGTTATTGGCGGTGACGGTTAAGGCCAATTGGCTCACGCTGTAATTACCGGTCAAACCTGCAAAGCTGTAGTTACCGGCATCAGCACCTGATAAAACACTACTCACAGATTCTATGCCAGTATGGTAGCCAGCGGTTAAGTTGCCGCTAGTGCTGGTGTGGCTGGTACTATTGACCGCCACCGTAGCCGTATTGATGAGGTCAGTGCTTAGCGCATTAGAGAAACTGACGGCACCCGGCGCCAAGGCAGCACCATAAACCGAACTGCCTGCCGCCAGTGTTCCGGCTAAGGCTAATTGACTGACGGTGTAATCACCAGTCAAGCCGGCAAAGCTGTAGTTACCGGCATCAGCACCTGATAAAACACTACTCACAGATTCTATGCCAGTATGGTTGCCAGCGGTTAAGTTGCCGCTAGTGCTGGTGTGGCCGGTACTATTGACCGCCACCGTAGCCGTATTGATGAGGTCAGTGCTTAGCGCATTAGAGAAACTGACGGCACCCGGCGCCAAGGCAGCACCATAAACCGAACTGCCTGCCGCCAGTGTTCCGGCTAAGGCCAATTGACTGACTGTGTAATTACCGGTCAAACCTGCAAAGCTGTAGTTACCGGCATCGGCACCTGATAAAGCACTGACTGATTCTACTCCGGTATGATTGCCGGCAACTAAGTGCGAGCTAGTGCTAAGTAAGCCCGTGGTATTAACCGCCACCGTGGCAGTGCCTAAAGCGTCACTACCCACCTTATTGGTAAAGTTAGCAGCACCAGCAGACAAAGCATCACCATAAACCGAGCTACCAGCAGCAATAGTACCGGCTAAGGCCAATTGACTGACGCTGTAATTACCGGTCAAGCCGGCAAAGCTGTAGTTACCGGCATCAGCACCTGATAAAGCACTACTCACAGACTCTATGCCGGCATGGTTGCCGGCGGTTAAATTGCCGCTAGTGCTGGTGTGGCCTGCTATATTGACGGTAACAGTACCAGCACTACTGACAGTATCGTTGTTGATGACGTTGTTAAAAGTAACCGCACCAGCGCTTAATGCAGCACCATAAACAGAACTGCCTGCAGAGAGTGTTCCTGTTAACGCGAGTGGCGTGACCGACCAACTCGCCGCATCACCCACCGCCAGTGCGTAAGCGCTATTGCCTAGCGTAAGACCACTGCTATAACTGATGCTATAAGGCGAAGACGTCACATTAGTGGTGTTCGTTAGGGCACTGCTCCAAATTATAGAGCCTCCGAGGCCGAGAGTAGAGGGATCAATTATCGAACTACCCACACTACCGTAGGTCGCAGAGGTGTCGTAAACATAAAATCCTGCCGTTGGACCAGAACCGCTCCATAGACTAAAAGTCGGAGCAGAGCCATAAACACTGCTGCCCGATATTAAATCTAAGTATATCGTTGTCATCGTAGGTAGAGGTGGAATATTACTTAGTAAATAAGGATGACCACCATTAATAACAGAGCTCATACCCCAGGTTGTTGAAAAATCCCACAAAGGATTAACATTGCCGTTTGCTATTGTAGAGCCAGTAAAATTAGCTAAATTAGTCATATTAGCCGTAGACATTCCTGTGCCTCCTTGAGAATTGCCAATTCCAGAGGTATTTGTATTCCAGAAACTGTTGTTTACAACGGCACTGGCTATGGAATACCCCACCAACCCACCCAAATAAAACGTTCCTGTAACTGCACCAGTAGCATAACTATTACTTATAGTGCCGGAGTAATTCTTCCCCACTAATCCACCCAAATAAGACACTCCTGTTACTGCACCAGTGGCATAACTGTTACTAATAGCACCAAAAAAAAAGCTATATCTCGTCAGCGCGCCATAATTCAATCCTATCAGCCCGCCGACTTCAGTATTTCCAGTGACTACACTGGTGGCATAACTGTTGCTGATAGCGCTGTTGTTCTGTCCCAACAGTCCGCCAACACGAGTATATCCCGTAACTAAACCGGTGGCATAACTGTTGCTGATAGTGCCATCATTTGCACCTATCAGCCCGCCAGTAGCAAAATGTCCAGCAACTACACCAGTGGCATAACTGTTGCCAATAGTGCCAAAGTTGAATCCCACCAGACCGCCGACATAATCATATCCTATGACATTGTCCCCGACCAATCCTACATTTGTAATGCCGGCAGTAGAACTGACATTGCCAAACGAACCAAAGGTACTAAACAAACCAACGTAATTAGTTGATGGCAGGTTAATAGTAAGATCACTGATAGTATGTCCCAAACCATTAAAGGAACCGGTGAAAGGGGTACTTGAATTTCCAACAGGAATGAACGTAGAGTTAGCCCAAACATCACTGGTATTGCCGGTAGCGGCAGCATTAATATTAGAACCTAGGGTATAACTTGCACCTAGGTCCATGGCCATTAGCTGTAACTGATGCGCATTGTTTATCGTGGTTGAATATTCTGAGGCTAGCATAGGGGTCGTTCCACCACCACTGGTACCCGAAGAATTGAGCGAACCATCGGCATTAACGATGACCCAGTTATTGCCAGTTGCGCCAGGCGTCGTGGTGAAATTAAAGCCTGTGAAATTGGCAGAATTTGTCATTGCGCTACTAGATAGTCCAGAAACAGTGTCTGCTCCACCTATCATCAAACCGATACCGGTTAGTAAGGGATTTACGCTACTGTTATAGAAACTGTTGGTGATACTGTTGTTGATGCTGTAACCAACCAGCCCGCCAATGGCATAAGAAGTCCCATTCACGCTACCCGTTGCGTAGCTGTTACTGATGCTGACGGAGTTACCGCTGGTACCAACCAGCCCGCCGACTTGATTAACTCCATTCACGCTACCCGTTGCATAGCTGTTGCTGATGCTGCCACTGTTGATGCCTCCAACCAGCCCGCCGACGGATTGAAAATCTCCATTCACACTACCCGTTGCGTAACTGTTGCTGATGCTGATGCTATTGCTGTAACCAACCAGCCCACCGACAAAACTTGTTCCGAACACGTCACCCGTTGCGTAACTGTTGGTGATCGTATCGCTGTCGTTACTTCCAACCAGTGCGCCGACATTAAGACTCCCATTGACTACGCCGGTGGCATAACTGTTGCTGATAGAGCCAGCGTTATTCCCTACAAGTCCTCCTGCATTATTCATGATTGCAGTGACTGCCCCAGTGGCATAACTGCTGCTGATAGTTCCAGAGGATTCGTTCGATCCTACTAACCCACCAGTAGAGTAGCGTCCAATGACTAGGCTTGAGGCATAACTGTTGCTGATAGTGCCTTGGTTAAAGCCTACCAGTGCACCGACATTATCTAATCCAGTTACGCTGCCCCCGACCAGCCCTATATTACTAATGTTGCCGGTAGCGTTAATTCCAAACAAACCAACATTACCAGTTGAAGGTCTGTTAATAGTGAGATCATTAATGGTATGACCTAAGCCATTAAAACTGCCTTGATAATAGAGGATTGGAGTAAAACCTAATCTACTATTCCAAGTGGATGTTGCTGAGGCATAAATGTTATTGCCTAAGGCATAATTGGTTAATAAATCAGCCGTCGCGATGCCTTGTAGGCTGGGTGTGCTAGGTGCTGTGGTTGCATCTGCGGCATTACCCAGCGCAGTAATCACCGTATAGGTTTTTTGTACACCATTAGAACCTTGGGTGGTGGTTAAGTTGGTGGTGCTGGCGGGTAAGTTAACTGAGGCACCATTAGTGGTCATGATTTGGCTGGTGTTGTCTGCGGCAAGGGCACCTAAACCATAATTTAATGCCAGACTAGCTGTGCTAGTCGCAGTCATGGTGGCATTGATATTAATGTTATTTTGGGCGTTAAGGGTCAACTTGTTGGCCGACCAATTCACCGTATCATTAATATTAATATTGCCTGCTGTGCCAGTAGCACCCGAGCTACTTTGTAAAGTTACATTGGTGTTAGCAAGACTACTCGTTAAGGCTGTACCGGTCATATCACCACCGCTGGCGGCTACTGTGTAATCGGTAGGATCAACCAACCAACTGCCGGTATTGCCAGTAGGCGCTGCTGTGGTAATCAGCGTGTTATCAGCCACCTTAACGGTCGCAGCACTCGTTTCAATAGACCCACCGTTACCGCCATTAGGCGCACTGGCGTCAATAATGCCGCCGACGGTGACTGTGCCGGCTTCCATACCGCCCATTAAACTAATAACGCCGTTATGACTACTAACAGTTTGTGCTTCGATAATACCGGTGTTGTTAACCACACTGGCTAATAATGAGTTTTTGGCACCGGCACTCATAAACACCTGTCCGCCCTCAGCGACCACTAGTTGCTTATTTTCAGCGAGGTTGTTTAGCGTGCTTTGGTTAACTTGTACCTGCACCAAACTGTTATCGGCAAAGGTTAAGGTGATATCACTGCCACCTGCTAAAGCCACGCTGCCGAGTTGGGCGCTGATAATACCTTGGTTACTGACTTGATTGGCCAATAAGGCGATATAACCGCCATTCGCGGCCACTAAGGAACCTTTGTTGACAATGCTACCCGGGCCCGTGCCGCTAAAGGTTTTTGTGTTGCTGTTTAAGCTAGCATCACTGACATCCAAAGTAGAGGCCACTAAACCACCGACATTGACTTGTGAACCCTGTCCAAAGACGATGCCATTAGGGTTAATTAAATACACTTGGCCGTTGGCGTTCAACTGCCCTAAGATTTGCGTGGCGCTGGTATCAAAGATGCGATTGACGGCAATAGCAGAAGCCGAAGGCTGGACGAAGTTGACGATTTGATTGGTGGCAATATTAAAACTTTGCCAGTTCAGCGACAGGTTTTGACTGTTTTGATGGATAGTGGTGGTATTAGCCGTTTGAGCAATACTACCCGCCCCCGCCGTGACCACGCCGCCACTGGGATTGGCCTGAGCCACCGCAGTGCATAAGGTTAAGGAGGCGACTAATAATTTACTGTGTGTGCTTTTGTTGCCACCTCTAGCAAGACCACCTGAGATTTCAGAGACGGGAATCCACGCTTGTTGAGAGTGGTTCCAGACTAAGCGGTAAATTTTGTTCATTACTTCATTCCTAAACAATGCCTCTAGCCCCGACCGGACTGAGGGTGGTTTTCTCATAAACCTTGGCCTAAAAGCGTTACGCTAGGTATGAGTTTGTAGGAGTAAAACAGCTTTAGCTGTTTTAAGGGCAACAGCTAAAGCTGTTGCACTCCAGTTTTTTAACAA
>TBL_comb47_HYPODRAFT_10007918_pt1 | contig 11009 bp, 9 predicted proteins | sample TroBogypolimnion_40_FD_10682 | JGI IMG/M metagenome (IMG submission 10682) | reverse complement strand
ACCCAAGGCTCGGTCTAAAAGACCGACATATCCTGTCCAATCGCCTCAACCCACTGTCGAACGGCTGGTTGTACTCACCCCAAGCTTGAAAGTTGAGGCTGAGGATGGTTGGTAATCAGGTAGGTTTTTTCAGGGGTGCAACCCAGCCGACCCCATGGTTGGATTGGCCCGAGACTCCCCGGTAAAGCGCGATGAACCTTTATCTTGGTATCTTGGTATCTTGGTATCTTGGTGTCTTGGTGTCTTGGTGGTGGTCAGTGCTGTGTCGTGAAAGGCCTTCCCGGCCTCAGTTGGACAGCAGCCGCAGCAAGGTCTCCCCGGCTTCATGGATGCGCGCGGGCGGCGTGTTCAGCGGTGGCATGAGGTAGAGGCAGTCGCCGATGGGGCGCACGAGTAGCCCATGGTCCAGGGCGCGGCGGTGCAGGCGCCAGCCGAAGCGCAGGTCCGCAGCGTGGGCCTCGCCGGTGGCGGGATCCACCAGACGGCAGGCGCCGATGCTGCCCAGCACCCGGGCCTGGCGCACGGAGGGCGAGGTCGCTAGGGCCGTGAAGGCTTCCGTCATGGCCTCGCCAATGGCCACGGCGTTGGCCAGCACGGGTTCCTCATCGAACAGCGCAAGGCTGGCGCAGGCCACGGCGCAGGCCGTGGGATTGGCGGTGTAGCTGTGGCCGTGGAGGAAGGCCCGGCCGGAAGCTGGCTCGCCCCAGAAGTGGCTGTAGATTTCCTCGGTGGCCCAGGTCAGGGAAAGGGGCAGGGTGCCCCCTGTGAGGCCTTTCGACAGGCAGAGCAGGTCCGGCGCCACGCCGACGTGCTCGCAGGCCAGGAACCTGCCCGTGCGGCCGAAGCCCGTGGCCACTTCGTCGAGGATCAGGTAGATGCCGTGGCGGTCGCAGTGGCGTCGCAGGTCCTGGAGCAGCTCAGGCGGCCACATCCGCATGCCTCCGGCGCACTGCAGCAACGGCTCGGCGATGAAGGCGGCGAAGCGGCTCCCATGCTGGTCGAAGAAGGCGCCCAGGTCCGCCCGCGCCGTGGCGAGCTTGGCCGCCCAGCCACTCAAGTCAGGCGCCAGCTCCCGGCGGGGATCCTCGGGCACCTCAAAGCGCTCGCAGGCCAGCAGCAGCGGTCGGAAGAGCCCCGTCATGAAGTTCTCCAACTCGCCCACGCCCACGGCGCCCAGGGTGTCACCGTGGTAGCCGCCCCGCAGGGCGCCGAAGCGGTCCCGTCCCTGCTCACCGCGCTGGAGCTGGGCCTGGAAGGCCAGCTTCAGCGCCACCTCCACGGCGGTGCTGCCATCGTCCGAGAAGAAGGCCCGCGTCAGGTTCTGGGGCAGCTTGGGTCGCAGTCGTGTCACCAGCTCCAGGGCCGGCTCATGGGTGAAGCCCGCGAACATGACATGGTCCAGGCGCGCTGCCTGTCGCTCCAGGGCACTCACCAGGCGGGGGTGCCCGTGGCCGTGCAGGCAGGTCCACCAGCTGGAGATGCCATCCAGCACCCGCTCCCCGTTGCCCAGCAGCAGGTCGCAGCCCTCGCCCCCCACCACCGGCACCGGCGGGTCCGCTTCGTGCACCTGCATTTGTGTGAAGGGGTGCCACACATGAGCCCGGTCCAGGGCCAGGCGGTCGGTCCAGTCGGGAGGGAGCGGAGTCGGCATGGGAACAGTGTAGAGAGTCCTGGGGGTTCCCGGCTCAGAGCACCTCGACCCGCAGCGGCAGAAACCCCCGCAGCAGCTCGGCGTTCTCCTGGGCCACGTCCAGGTCAGTCCCATCGGCCCCGGGGTTCAAGAGCAGGGCCTCGATGCGCCAGCCGCGCAGCATGAGGGCCTCGGCGCTGAGCAGGGTGTGGTTGAGGGTGCCCAGGCCGCCCAGGGCCACCAGGACGCAGGGGAGCTGCAACTCCGTGGCCCAGGCCAGGAAGTGGCGGTTCGGGGCCAGAGGCACCATGAGGCCGCCCACGCCTTCCAGCAGCACGCGGCCCTCGGTGGGGCGGAGGCACCAGGCGGCGGTGGCTTCCAGGTCCAGGATTTGCCCTTCGCGCTGAGCGGCGGCCAGGGGGGACAGGGGCGCCCGCAGGAGGATGTGGCTTTCCACGGCGATGCCGGGGCCGACTACGGCCGTGGCATCGGCTTCAGGGTGATCGGTCCGGTCCACGCCGGTCTGGAAGGGCTTCCGGTAGGTGACCGGGCCCAGCGCGGCCCAGGTCCGGGCCAGCTGCGCGGCCACATGGGTCTTGCCCACGCCGGTGCCCGTGCCCAGAACCCAGAGCGGGGTGGGCAGGGACAGGGCCGTGGGGATTGGCATGGGGCTGGAGGCCCTACTTCTTCTTGAGGTCGGCCAGCATCTGGCGGGCCTGGGTGGCCTGCTCGCTGGTGGGATCCGTGGTCATCACTTTGTTCCAGGCCTTGGCAGCCTCCGCAGGCTTGCCCAGGTCATTGGCATAGACCACGCCGATGTTGATGAGGCTCGGCAGGTGCTTGGGCTGGAGCTTGTTGGCCTGCTGGAAGTTGGCCAGGGCCTTCTCCGGCTGACCGAGGTTGCGGTACATCACGCCCTGGTCCGTGAGGATGTTCGGATCGTTGGGCTGGAGGGCCAAGGCCCGGTCGTAGGCCACCACGGCCTTCTGGGCCTGGTGGGTGTCGAAGTAGCTGTTGCCCAGGACTACCCAGGCGTCATGGTTCTTGGGATCCGCCAGGACGGCGGCCTCCACCTGGTTGATCTGGGCCTGCATCTCGGCGCTGGGCGGCGCGGCGGGCTGGGCCCCACCGGGCATTCCGGCGGGGGCGGCCCCGCCTGGGTTGAACGCCACGGGGGCGGGGGCCGCCGAGGCGGCCACCACGGGGGCGCTGGGGCGGGCATCGCCGCCAAAATAGCCAAAGACGAGGTAGCCCCCGAGGAACCCCATTGCAAGGCCACCGGCCAGGGCGAACATGGTATTGCGATTCAAGACTCACCTCGCAGTTGACCCTTCGGTCTCCTGGAATTCTCCCACAGCTTGGGCCCCGGCGCCCCGCTGGGGATGAAAAGAACGTTTGGGTGCATTCTATGGATCAGGCTTTCAGGGCCTGCCTACTCTGCCACAGCCCATAAATCTGGACGAATTCAACTGATGAACCTGCCGACCTTTTCTAAGCTGCCCCCACGGGCCCTCCTCCAGATCCTGGCGGTGCTTCTCCTGGGCATGATGCTTTCCCTGGTGGGCTTCAGCCTCAGCCGCAGCGTCGCCCGGCGCCAGCTGGAGGCCCGTTTCCAGACCGCCGCCCGGGATCGGGCCGAGAGCGTGTTCCGGGGCTTCCAGTATGGTTTCGAGGATGTGGCCATCCTCCGCAGCTTCTTTGACGCCAGCGATGAGGTGACCCGGGAAGACTTCGCGGCCTTCACTGCGCCCATCCTCGCCCGCCACCCCTACATCCAGGCCCTCCAGTGGCTGCCCGAAGTCAATCCAGGGAACCGTGCGGCGCTTGAGCGGGAAGCCCGGCGCAGCCACCCCGGGTTCCACTTCTTCAAGCGGGATGCGGATGGCCGCGAGGTGGAGCCGGGCCCCACCTTCCACGCCGTCCTGTTTGTGGCGCCGTATGTCGGCAACGAGGTTGCCCTGGGCTTTGACGCTGAATCCCTGCCCACCCGTCAGGAAGCCCTGGCGCGGGCCCTGCGCACCGGGACCCTTTCCGCCAGTGGCGGGATCCGTCTCATCCAGGAATCCGGGCGCCAGACCGGCGTGCTCGTGATGATGGCTGTGACACCGAAGCTGGGAAGGCCCGCCGGGGTGGTGCAGGGGGTCTTCCGCATGGGGGACCTGGTGGCGAAATCCATGGCCTTCCTGGAGCCCCAGGGCCTGCTCCTCCAGGTGCGGGATGTGACCAACCCATCAGCGGAGCTGCTGCTCCATGAGGAACCTTCGCTCCTGCCGGCCCGGGGAGTGCAGCGGGATGAGGGGCTCCACCTGAATCGGACCTTCGACTTGGCCGGGCGCCGCTGGAGTGTGGTCGTGAGTCCCGCTGGAGGTCACTTCGCCCTGGGCACGCCGCTGCAGTCCTGGATCGTGCTGGGCGCGGGGCTGGGTTTCACGCTGCTGGTGGCCAGCTACCTGGCGAGCCTGGGGGCCCAGCAGGCCCTGATCCTCTCCCTGGTAGAGGCCCGCACCCAGGAACTGGCCCAGGAAACTGACAGCCACCGGAAGGACGCCGCGGCCCTGCGGGAGAGCGAGGCTCGGTTCCGGCATCTCATCGAAGTCATGGGCGAGGGCATGTGGGTGCTGAATTCCGATGGGGTGACCACCTTCGTGAATGCCCGCATGGCGGAGATGCTCGGCTATGCCCCCGGCGAGATGATCGGTGGCACGCTCTTCAAGTTCCTGGCCCCAGAGGAGGCGGGCAAGGCCCAGCGCATCCTCTCCGAGCGCCGGGGCGGCAAGCGTTCCCAGCATGACTTCCGCTTCCGCCGCAAGGACGGGAGCGAGCTCTTCACCCTGGTCATGGGCACGCCTGTGCTGGACGACGAGGGCCGCGTGGTGGGCGTCCTCGCCATGGTTTCGGATATCACAGAGCGGCGCCAGCAGGAGCAGGCCCAGCTCCAGAGTCAGAAGCTGGAGAGCCTGGGCGTGCTGGCGGGGGGCATCGCCCATGACTTCAACAACCTGCTCACGGCCATCCTCGGGAATGTCAGCATGGCCCAGACCTGCCTGCCCTCAACCTCCCCGGTGGGGCCCTACCTGGAGAATATGGAGCGGGCAATCCATCGTGCCAGCAACCTCACGCGGCAGATGCTGGCCTATTCGGGCCGGGGGCAGTTCACCATGGGGCCCCTGAGTCTCAACCATGCGGTGGAGGAGGTCTCCCACCTGCTCAGCGTGTCCATCTCCAAAAAGGTGGCCCTGCGCTTCCAGTTCCAGGAGGGGCTGCCCTTCTTCCAGGCTGAGGCCTCGCAGATCCAGCAGGTGGTCATGAACCTGGTGACCAATGCCTCAGAGGCCATCGGCGAGGCCGAGGGCAGCGTCACCATCCGCACGGGTCTGCACCATTACGGCGCGCAGGAACTGGCCCGGGATTTCCCGGGGCAGGCCATCACGCCGGGGGACTTCCTCACCCTGGAAGTGGTCGACACGGGCATGGGCATGAGCCCCGAGGTGCAGGCCCGCATCTTCGAGCCCTTCTACACCACGAAGTTCACAGGTCGGGGCCTGGGGCTCTCGGCCATGCAGGGCATCATCCGCGCTCATTGGGGCGGCATCCGGGTCCAGAGCGAGGTGGGGCGGGGCAGCACCTTCCAGGTGATCTTCCCCGCGGGGGTGGGGCTGGAGCTGGAGCCAGAAGTCGCCACATCCGAGGATCCCTGGCAAGGCCAGGGCACCATCCTGGTGGTAGACGATGAGGAGAGCGTCCGCCTCATCGCCGCACAGTTGCTCGGGTCAATGGGCTTCGACGTGGTGACCGCGGCGGACGGCGTGGAGGCCCTGGACTGCTACCGGAGGATGCCCATCCGGGCTGTGCTCACGGATCTCACCATGCCCCGCATGGGTGGCCTGGAGACCTTCCGGGAGCTGCGCCGCCTCGACCCCGCCTGCCCCGTGGTGCTCATCAGCGGTTACAACGAGCGGGAGGCCATCCAGGACTTCCTGGGCCTTGGGCTTGCCGCCTTCGTGCAGAAGCCCTTCCTCCGCGCCGACCTCCTGCGTGCCATGCGCAAGGCGCTGGAAGGCTGATCAGTCAGAGTGCTCATGTAGGGCCCGGATGAGAGCCTGGACTTGGCCGTCTCCCAGGTGGGCGCCGGTGGTGATGCGGAGGCGGGCGGTGCCTTCGGGGACCGTGGGGGGGCGCACGGCGCGGACATCAAAGCCCGCGGCCTGCAGCGACTGGGCGAGGCGGACAGCTTCGACATCGGGCCCCACGGGCACCGGCACGATGGCCGAGGGCTGAGGGGGCTGGCCCAGGGCCGTGCGCAGGGTCTGGGCCAGGGCCAGGGACCGCTCCCGCCGCCAGGGCTCCAGGCGGGCAAGGCGGAGGCCCTCCAGGGCCGCGGCCACCACCGGCGGGGGCAGGGCGGTGGAGAAGATGAAACCCCGGGCCGTGTTCAGGAGGTGGTCCCGCAGGAGCTGATCGCAGCAGACGAACGCGCCAAAGGAGCCCAGAGCCTTGCCCAGGGTGCCCATGACCAGGGGCACCCGGCCATGAACCCCCTGAAGCTGGGCCAGGCCCGCGCCGTCGGCACCCAGGAGGCCTGTGGCATGGGCCTCGTCGATGAGGAGGAGGGCGCCCTGGGTTTCACACAGGGCCACCAGGCCGGACAGGTCGGCCACGTCCCCATCCATGCTGAACACCGCGTCCGTGGCCACCAGGGCCAGGGCCCCGGGCGTGGCCGAGGCACGCCAGGTGGAAAGCTGGGTGGCCAGGTCTTCGAGATCCGCGTGCCCGTAGATGCCAAGGTGGGCACCGCCCGCCTTGGCCAGGCGGCAGCCGTCCACCAGGGAGGCGTGGTTGAGGGCATCCGAGAAAATGGCATCGCCCTGGGCCACCAGGGCCGGGAGGAGGGTGGCGTTGGCCTGGAAGCCGGTATTGAAGAGGAGACAGGCTTCCGTGCCCTTCCAGGCGGCCAGGGCCGCTTCCAGCTCATCGTGGAGGGGACTGCTGCCCCGGAGCAGGCGGGCCCCCCCGGCCCCGGAACCATGGGTCCCGGCGGCCTGGGCGGCGGCCTGGGCCAGGCGGGGGTCCCGCCGGAGGCCCAGATAGTCGTTGGAACAGAAATCCACACCGGCCGCGGGCTGGATGCTGCGCTCCCGGCCCAAAGCTGAGCGTTGCTGGGCTTGCTGGAGAAGGCGTTGGCGCCAGGGAGTGGGGATCACGGAACCTCGGGCCGGGTGGCGGCAGGGATAGATGGGGGAATGTTAGGATCTATAGGGGATCCGACCAAGGGTCCCCTTTTGGAGCGTGGCATGGATTACCAGCAGTCTTGGCAGAGGTCCTCGGGTCAGGTGGAGTCCCGCCTTGATTTCGTGCGGAGCGTCTACCTCTGGCTCATGGGTGGCTTCGGTGTGGCGGCCCTGGGCGCGCTCAGCGCGCCCTTCATCGCCGCAGTCCTGGTGCCCGTGGCGGGCCGCTTCCTGGTCTGGGTGCTCTTCGGGGCCCAGTTCGGCTCCCTGATGTTCGCCAACAGCGTCCGCCGTCAGAAGCCCCTGAACCGGGTGGCCTACGGCCTCTTCACCTTCGTGTCCGGCGTCATCGCGGGCATCATCGCCCTGGTCATCGCGCAGGGATCGGGCTTCATGCCGGTCTTCATGGCCTTCGGGCTCACGGGGGTGGTCTTCCTCACCCTCACGGTTACGGCCTTCACCTCCAAGAAGGACTTCAGCTTCCTCCGCAACTTCGTCATCGTGGGCATCACGGTCATGTTCTTCGGCAGCCTGGCGGCGATGTTCCTCCGGATGCCGGCCTTCAGCCTCGTGATCTCAGGTGTGGCAGTCATCGCCTGCTCCGCGAAGCTGCTCTGGGACACCTCCGCCATGCTCCGCACGGACGACCTCGGCGATCCTGTCGGCTTCGCCCTCTCCCTCTTTGTCAGCCTCTACAACATCTTCATCTCATTGATGAACCTTCTCGGCGGTCGGCGCCGCTAGGGGCCGTCCAAATCCAAGGAAAACCATGCTCCGTGCTTCCCTGCTCTCCCTGCTCGCCCTCGGTGTCGTCGCCCAGGTGCCCGCCAAGCCCGCCTCCAAGACCAAGACCAAGGCCAAGGCGGAACAGAAAGTTGCCGCCTCGCCTGTGCTGGCCCGGGTCGGTGGCCAGACCATCACCGAGGACGACTTCCAGTCTGCCTTCCGCCTGCTGGGCCAGCAGGAGCAGATGCAGGTCCTGATGATCCAGGGCGGCAAGGACGAGTTCGTCAAGCGCATGGCGGAGAGCAAGCTCCTGGCCGTGAAGGCCCAGCGCCTGGGCCTGGACAAGACACCCGCCTACATCCAAGGCCTGAACCGCGCCAAGGACGACCTGCTGGCCCATGAATACCTCACCAAGGAGAGCGAGCGGCTCCAGAAGCAGCTGGTACTGGCAGAGGGCGCTGTGAAGGCCTACTACGACAAGCACCCAGAGCGGTTCAAGCAGCCGGAGCTGGTGAGCGTGCGCCACATTCTCGTGACCGTGAAGCAGGCTGAGGGCCAGCCCGGCCTCAGCGATGAGGAGGCCAAGGCCCGTGTCGCCAAGGTCCAGGAGGAGCTGAAGGCGGGCGCGAAGTTCGAGGACCTGGCCAAGAAGTACAGCGATGACCCCGGCAGCAAGGACAACGGGGGCCTCTACGCCGATGCGGATCCCGCCGGCTGGGTGCCGGAGTTCGGCGCCGCCGCCCGCAAGCAGCCCATGGGCCAGGTGGGCGAGCCTGTGAAGACCCAGTATGGGTACCACCTGATGAAGGTGGAGGACCGCAAGCCCGGCCGCCAGCTGCCCTTCGAGGAAGCCAAGGCGCAGGCGGAGAAGGGGGCCCAGCAGGAGCGCCAGATGGAAGTCTGGAACGGCCTCATGGATGGCCTCCGCAAGGAGATCCCCTTCGAGCTGGTGAAGCCTGCCGCTCCGAAGGCCGCTGCTGCAGAGGCGCCCATGCCCGCCGCTGCCCCCAAGGAAGGTGCCAATTGAAGCACGTCGCCCCCCTCCTCGCCCTGCTCCTGGCGACCCCGGTCCTGGTGGCCCAGGCGAAGCCGGATGCCGCCCAGGCGAAGCCAGACACCGCCTCGGCCAAGCCGGACGTCATGGAGGAGATCTTCGTGGTGGTGAACCGCCACATCATCACCCGCCGCGCCCTCACGCAGGCCGTGGAACAGCAGCATGCGGCCCTCTACCGGGAGTTCTCGGGCAAGGTGCTGGACGAGAAGCTGGTGGACGCCCGGGAGAAGACCCTGGCGGGCCTGGTGGACGCCTTCCTGCTGGAGGACAAGGGTGCGGAGCTGGGCTCTCCCGTGACGGATGAGTACGTGCGCGCCAACATCGACGGCATCAAGAAGGAGAACAACTTCGCCACCGACGCCGACCTGGAGCGGGCCCTCAAGAGCAGCATGGGCATCACTTTGGTGGAATTCACCAAGCGCCAGAAGCTGCAGTCCACCCAGCAGTTCGTGCTCCAGCGTGAGGTGTTCTCCAAGGTGGCCGTGGAAGACAACGAGCTGCGCGCCTTCTACGAGGACCACAAGGACGAGTACCGGCTGCCCAGCCGCTTCCGCATCCGCGAAGTGGTCATCGCCAAGGGCGCCACGCCCGAGGAACAGGCCGAGGCGCAGAAGAAGGTCGCGTTGGTGCAGGCGGAGCTGAAGGCCGGCAAGAGCTTCGAAGAGCTGGCCAAGCAGTACTCCACCAGCCCCAGCAAGGCCACTGGCGGCGACCTGGGCTGGATGGCCAAGGGCTTCCTGCGGCCCAGCCTCGAAGAGGCTGCCGTGAAGCTCAAGCCCGAGCAGATCTCCAGCCCCATCGAGACGGACAAGGACATCTACCTCATCCAGCTCATCTCCCTGGAGGATGCGCCGGTGAAGTCCTTCGCGGAAGTGAAGGCCAAGATCCTGGAGAAGCTCCAGGAGCCCAAGGCGCAGAATGCCATGGAGCAGTACCTGGCCAACCTGCGCATGCGCGCCAACATCCGCTACCTGGTGCCCAAGGAAATCATCCTGAAGGGATAGGGTGACGGCCATGCGATTGGATGCGTTCCTCAAGAAGAGCCTGCTCATCAAGCGGCGCGAACTGGCCAACCAGCTTTGCGACGAGGGGATGGTGCGGGTGAATGGTGTGCCCCGGAAGGCCAGCCAGGAGCTGAAGGTGGATGACCAGCTGGAGTTCCCCCTCTACAACCGGGTGCTCAAGGTGCGTGTGCTGGCCCTGCCCGAAGGCAACGTGAAGAAGGCCGACCAGTGGTCCCTCTTCGAGGTGCTAGAGGACAAGCGGATCCCCCTGGAGCTGGGCTACGGCGATGAAGATCCCTTCGCCGCGCCTCCGAAGGTGCCCCGCAATCATTAGTACGCACTAGACACACACTGTCGGGTTGCCGAGTGGATCCTGGCAGAGGGATTGGAGATCTGATGGCAGAGCAGCCGAGCGTCCGACAGCTGAAGGAAGGGGATGCCTTTCAGGGTTTCCTTCTGGCCCTGGAAGCCGCCTACAAGGTGAACACCAAGGGCAGCGAATACCTGGAGCTGAAGGTGGGCGACGCCTCCGGGGACCTGAAGGCCTTTCTCTGGGATGTTCGGGCCATTAGTGGGGACATGGAGGCGGTCCGGGCCGATGCCTTCCTCTGGGTGAAGGGAACTGTCACCAGCTACAACGGGCGCCTGCAGCTCAAGCTGGACAAGACCCGCTTCGCCGCGGACACCGAGGTGGGGGACTTCGCCGCCTTCTTCCCCATGAGTACCCGTCCCGTGCCCGAGATGCTGGCGGAGCTGGATGTTTGGCTGGATTCGGTGCGGGACCCCTGGATCGCCCGGTTACTGAAAGGGTTCTTCCGGGAGGACTCGGAGCTGCGCGCCGCCTTCGCGCTGGCGCCGGCCGCCAAGTCCATGCACCACGCCTTCCTGGGCGGTCTGCTGGAGCACAGCCTCTCAGTGTTGGGCATGGCCGAGCGGGCCTGCGCCCACTATCCAGACCTGAACCGGGACCTGGTCCTGGCGGGAGCCCTCCTCCACGATGTCGGGAAGACCGCCGAGCTGAGCTACCAGCGCAGCGTGGGCTACACCGATGCGGGTAACCTGCTGGGTCACATCGCCCTTGAGTCTGAGTGGATCAGTTCTGCCGTAGGCAAGATTGCAGGGTTTCCCGAGATGTTGCGTTTGCAAATTTTGCACATCGTCCTGAGCCACCACGGGCGCCTGGAATTCGGCTCCCCGGTGCTTCCCAAGACGCCAGAAGCCCTCCTGGTACACTACCTGGACGATCTGGACGGCAAGCTGGAAGTGATGTTCAGGGCCATCAAGGATGAGGCTGGGAGCGGATCTTGGAGTCCCTACAACCGGGCCCTGGAGCGGATGGTCTATCGTGAACGCTGGCCCAGCATGAC
>TBL_comb47_HYPODRAFT_10007917_pt1 | contig 11009 bp, 7 predicted proteins | sample TroBogypolimnion_40_FD_10682 | JGI IMG/M metagenome (IMG submission 10682) | reverse complement strand
GGCAAATGCATGGCGGTTCGGAGCAACGCTGCGCTGCTGCCTGGAGGAGGTGAGCTTGGTCCATACAGGGGCGGCCCACGACGCAGCCGCGGCTGCGCTTGTCGGCCATCCTCAGGTTCACGATTGCCCCAGAAATGCAGAAACCGCCTTGCGGCGGTTTCGCGCCCCGGGCCGAAACCCGAGGGAGGTAGGCCCGAAGGGTAGCATCCGATGTTGCGGACGTCACGTCCTCAGGATCAACGTCACCCGGCCGTCATGTCGGTCGTCCCGGCCACGGATAGGTATCCGCCTTCACTCGCTCGTAGTTGGCGTCGAGCGCCGGCTCGAGCAGCAGGATGGCGGCGATGCGGCGCGTCATCTCGGTGACGTAGCGCGCCTCGTCGGGCTTGAGGTCGCGGCCGAGCAGGGCGCGCTCGCGGTAGGAGAGCCACTTCTTCATCACCTGGTAGCCGCCGATCGTGTAGGTCCAGACGCGGGCGGGGACGCAGCGCCAGTAGGCGCGGTCGCTCAGGTAGACGTCGTAGCAGGCGCCGCCGAGGCAGGCGGTGAGCCGGTCGTAGGTGAGGCCGAGGCCGGCGAGGCCTTCGCGGAAGGCGGCGAGCTCGGCGTCGGTGTAGGGGCGCTCGACGGTGCGACCGCGGCCCGGCATGGTGACGCCGCCCTTGCCGCCGTGGCCCCAGCCGGCGGTGACGGCGAGGTCGCCGGCGGAGGGGTCGAGCTGGCCGCCGGAGACCGAGGTGAGCACGCCGAGCGGGCGCAGCTCGTGGCGCACGGAGCCGCTGGTGACTGCGTCGACCGGCTCCTCGACGTCGAGCAGCGCCGCGACCGTGCGGCCGAGCTCGGCGGAGGCGAGGAGAGCGTCGCGCGTGGCGGGGAGAGGGATGCGAGGCCAGTCGCGCCGCAGGGCGCTGTCATTCGCTCTGCGGTAGACATCGCACCGGATGGTTGCCAAGGCGTGGAAGAAGACCCACTCGTTGTCGGCGCCAAGCGCGGCGAGATAGCTCCTCGCGGTAGAAGTGAGATTCGCCTCGGTCTCAGTGTCCGGCTGTGGATTCAAGAGCGTTCGATCCGCAACTTCGGCGCGAAGGCCAAGAGGGAAGTAGCTTGAGATTCCGTTGCCGAGGCTGTCCGCCAGAGCACCGGTCACGAGTCCTCTCGAGAACTCGGCCATCGGCTCCCGCTGTCTAGCTTCCATCCACACGTTCCCGGGATACACATGGTCCATGAACTCGGTACGTTTGCGTTCGATCAGCTTCGTCTCCGGCTCCCAGTAGAGCCACCGCGTGTCGAATGGTCGGTAGCAGTATCTGACGAAGTTGTCCTCAAGAAGCCCGCGTCGGATGAGGAACTGGCGAGTCGCTGGGGCATCGAATCGAGTGCTCTTTGTGCACTCGGGCCACATCAAGCCAATCTCTGAATCGGATACGTCAGAAGCGAAATAGTCTCGCATTCTCCTCTTCAGATTCTCCAAGTCAGCGTCAATGACGAAGCCGTCCATGGACGTGGTCACACCAGCGAAGGACAGCCTCAGGAGTTCATCGAGGCTGGGCCACGCGGGGTAGGCGTCATCGCGCGAGAACGGGAAGAAGGTCGCTCCTTCAGCCACGGGCGGTGCGAGATCCGCATACCGGTGAGTGCCCGCAGAAGTGAGTGATTCCACGAGTTCGGCTCTCTTCTCCGTCCCCCAGAAGTGTCTGAAGGCCACCGACCCAGTAGGCGAATGCGGCTCGCAGCGAGCCAAGAGGCTGATGCATGTACCCACCTGGATGCCCTCCCGGTTCAGCCCTGCCGAGAAGACGCTGGGGTCCGGCCTGCCGTCAGGCGTCAGTTTCCCCGAGCGGTATTTGTCGCCGTTCAGGCAGTCAATCCAAATGTCGTCGAACACGTCCAGATACATCTCGCGCATGCCAGTGAACGACAAGCCGTCGAGCCATGTGTTGTTGGCAATGAAGCAGACCACGCCCTTTCCCGTGCGCTGTGCTATTCGGCGCTCCGCCATCCGGAAGAAGCGGACGTAGAGATCGTTCAGACCTCTTCCCCTCGGAGCCGGCGCGACTTGAGAGACCCTGTACGCCTCACTCAGTTCGCGCTCCTCCTCAACGCCGATGCCCGGGTAGCCGTTGTACGGCGGATTCCCGAGGATCACGAGGATCGGCGCGTGCTGCTTGACGGCTCCGGCCTTGTCGCGCTCCTCCTCCATCTCGGGGAAGAGCAGGTGCTGCTTGGGCTCGGTGGGCGGCTCCCAGCCGGTGAGGGCGTTGGTGAGGAAGACGCCGGCGCGCTCGTCGGAGTCCTCCGCGAAGGGCGCGCCGAGGCGGTGCAGCAGCATGCCGATCTGCAGGTGGCTGATGACGAACGGCGCCGGCAGGATCTCGAAGCCGTACACGCGGCTCATGGCGGCCTGCTTGATCTCGTGGGCCGCCAGGGCGTCGACGCCGCCGCTCGTCTCTGCCAGGGTGGCGGCGATCCTGTTCAGCACCTCGACCAGGTAGGCGCCGGTGCCGCAGCACGGGTCGAGCACCACCACACGTGGGTCGGCGAGGCCGTCGGGGATGTCCAGCTCCTCGCGCAGCACGGTATCCACCCGAGCGACCATGTACTGCACGATCTCGGGCGGCGTGTACCAGACCCCGAGCTCTTTGCGCAGCTCGGGGTCGAACGCCTCGAGGAACGGCTCGTAGAAGTACTGCACGGCGTGGCTCTGCTCGAAGGTGCTGAAGAAGGAGGCGCGGTCGACGCGGTTGAGCGCCTCGGCGGCCCAGTCCAGCACCTCGTCGATGCGCATGATGCCGAGCGCGCCCGGATTGCTGAAGTCGTAGAACAGCTTCTGCAGGATGGGGATGTGCAGGTAGCCGGCAGCCTCGCGCCAGCGGAAGCGCGCCTCCGCGTCGGTGGGCGGATGATGCTCGGCCCAGAAGACCCAGGCGGCGAAGAGGCCGTAGAACAGGGTCTGGACGAGCGTGGAGCGGAAGAAGTGCTCGCCCTTGGGGCCCTCGAAGCTCATGCCGAGCGCCTCTTCGAGGGCCTTGCGCGTGCTCACCCAGTTGGGCAGGTCGCGCTCCTCGGCGCGGGCGCGAGCCTCGCGGGCGTAGCTGGCGAGGAACCAGGCGAGATCCTTGGGCGCGGCGATCTGCGCCTGGCGCAGCAGCACGCGCCGCAGGAAGTCGGTGAGGCGCTCGCCGATCTGCCGGGCAGCGTCGCTGCCCGGGTGCGCGGCGAGCGCCCAGAACTCCTGCTCTGAGTTGGCGAGGCTGAAGCTCTCGAGGCTCGCCGCCTCGCCCTCCGCGTTGAAGCCGACGAGCACGAACTCGCCTCGCCCTCCGCGTTGAAGCCGACGAGCACGAACTCCCGATACGTCGTCACCAGCACTTGCCGGTATTTCTCGAGGTAGCGGCGCACCTGATCGCTCTCGGCGACCGCGCGCACGTCGTCGCTCACCGGCTTGACCTCGAGGGCGCCGCGGGCCGGCATCTGCCCCGTCAGCGGCTCGATAGCCCCGGCGGCCTTGGTGCCCTTCGGGAACTGATTCGCCGTGAACAGCCCGCCATCGGGTATCCCGGCGCCGGCGTTCTGCAGGTTGATGAGGCAGCGCACCCTAGGCTTCAGCTTGCCGCCGACCTCGCTCAGCAGATTGGCGAGCGCACCGTAGCCGGACGTCTCGGGCACCGCGGCGCCCGAAGCCCGAATGTCGCGCAACTCGGTGAGGTACGCCTCGGCAGGGTTCATCGCCCTACCATTCTAGTCGCAGAGGCCGACGCCTGTGGCGACGGACGAGCCGTGCTCGGGCTCAGGCGACCGGCAGAGCCAGCGCCCGCTGTGCCGTCGTCGCGTCGGTCACGCCCAAGGCCCGCAGGTCGTGCGCATCGGTGACCCACGAGTCGTAGGAGCGCACGTAGTAGACGAGGTTGTCGTGGTCGCGCGCCACGTACCACTGCGTGTAATCGCCGGACGCGGCGAGCTTGCGCGGCACGTGCACGAGGTCGAGCGCGTGGAACACCTGGTTCACGGCGGCGCGCGCGTCCGCCGCCGAGTCGGAGACGGCCGTGAGCACGGCCGCACGGACGAAGCGCGACGGCGGCGTCACGTCACCGGGCAGGCCGAGCAGTCCGCTGCCGTTTCCGGTGGGGTCGACCTCCAGGCCCATGAGGTCCATGGGCTTCGCCTCGACGCTGGTGAGATTGACGTAGTTGCGCAGGTTCGTCGTGTGCCAGTCGAAGGTCGGCGAGTTGGTCAGCACGCCGGCGGGGTTGTCGTGGAAGACCGGAGCGCCGCCGAGGAACTCGACCACAAGGTCTCCTCCGTGCGCGTCGTGCACGGCCAGGTGCATCGGGAAGGCGAAGTCGAGGAGTGGCTTGACCATCTCGGGCATCGGCCGGCCGGCGGGCCACAGCAGCTTGACCGGCGCGTTCCAGACCTGCACGCCGGCAAAGGCGTCGCGCACGTCCTGCACCGTTGCGCACGTGCCGAGGATCCAGGAGCCGAAGTGGATCAGGTCGATCGCCGGGGCCGCTCCGCTCGCCGGCGGCGCCGTGGGCAGGCCGGTCTCGGGCAGCCAGAGCGTACCGATGGAGAGGCCGGCGTCGTTGAGGCCATCACACGCCGCCCAGTCGAAGCCGAAGGCGTCCATCGCCACATAGCCGTGCGCATTGGTCCACGTGAGCGCGGCCACGACGCTGCCGGTCTCCGTCGCCGCCCAGCGCTTGCCGGCCGGGACGGCCTGGACCCGGGAGCCAAGCTCCTGGGCGAAGTCCATGGTCCTGCCGGAGATGTGAAGATCACGCAGCCGCACGAGACGAAGATCGGTGCACACGGGTGACTCCTGACTTTAGATGCTCTGATGGTCGCGCGGCCCTCTTGGGCGCATGACCAGGACGACCACGAGGATGCCGAGCGCCATGACCCCGGCCAGCGAGAAGAAGGTCACGTGCAGGGCGTGCACGTAGGCGGCGACGCCGGCGGCGTCGAGCTTGAGCAGTCGCGCATGCGTGAGGCCGGACTGGGCGATGATGTTCGCGTCGTCCCCGAGACTCACGAGCTGTGCCTTGAGGAGGGCCACCGCCTTTGCGATCTGGGCGGCGCTCAGCCCGGCAGCCTCGAGCCGGTGGTGCAAGCCGGGCCCCAGCTGGGAGCTCAGAATGACGCTGCTGATGGCCACGCCGAACCCGATGCCCACGTTGTTGGCGGCGTTGGTCATGCCCGAGGCGGTCCCCGAGCGCTCGGGCGGCGCCACCGACAGCACCGCGTTGGTGCGCGCGGCGTTGGTCAGGAGGAAGCCCGCCCCGATCACGAACATGGGGAGCACGACCTCGGGGTAGGAGGTCTTGGCGCCGATGAGGAGGGTGACGGTGCAGATGCCGGCCGAGGCGAGGACGAGGCCCAGGGTCATGACCGGACGACGGCCGATGCGCTGCTCCAGGCGCGAGGCGATGAGGCCGGCGAGCACGAAGCCGACGCCGGCCGGGACGACCCAGAGGACCGCCGCGACCGGCTTCACGTGCATGATCTCCTGCAGGAAGTTGTTGAGCTGGAACGTGAAGCCCACGTAGCCGGAGTAGATGATCACGGCCAGCACGATGCCGCCGAGGAAGACCGGCTTCGCGAGCAGGTCCATGGGCAGCACCGCCCATTCGCGGCCGCGCGAGTAGAGGGCGAGCACCGTGAGCACGAGGACGCCGATGGCGATCGGCACGTAGCACCCAGGGCTCGCGAAGCCTGCCGGAAGGGCGGCGCGACTGACGCCGAAGATGAGCGTGAAGAGGCCGAGCGCGGCGAGGCCGGTGCCCAGCCAGTCCATGCGCGAAGCGCCCTCGTTGCGGCTCTCGGGCACGCACCGCGGTAGCAGCGCGAGCGCCGCGGCGCCCAAGGCGAACGGCACCAGGAACGTGAGGCGCCAGCTCGACGGTCCCGTCTGGTTGATGAGCTGCACGATGATGGGCAGCACGATCGGGCCGATGCCCAGCATCATGATGAAGGTCGTGATCGCCCGGGCGCGGCGCTTCGGGTCGGTGATGGCGGCGTTGACGATAGCCAGGCTCATCACCGAGACCAGCGCCGCGCCGATGCCGCCGATCATGCGCACCAGGACCATGAGCACCGGGCTCGGCGTGACGATCGCCGCGAGCAGCGCCGCCATCTCGACGATGAGCCCCAGCGAGAGCATGCGCTTGCGTCCGTGGATGTCGCCAAGGCGCCCGGCGCCGAGGATGAAGGCGGCCAGCGCCAGGGCGAACACGGATGCGGCCAGATTGAGGGTGGCGGCGCTGCCTCCCGGCGAACTGGAGAACGCCTTGCTGAACTGCGGGAAGATCACGCTGATGAGGTTGGCGTCGATGTTCTGCACGGCGCAGGCGAGGATGCAGACCCAGAGCACGACGGTGGCGCTGTGCTTGCGGGACGCAGTGCTGGCGGGCACGGTCATCGGGCAACCTCGCGGTCGACGTTTGCGGAGCAGAGAGCGAACTGGTGCGAAAGGTCCGCGGCCGCCAGGGACGCGGCCGCGCCGATGACGACGACGTGGCTTGCGGGCGAGTCGTCGCGCCAAGGCGCGCCGGGCGTGAGCGACCAGCGCCGGCCGACGAGCTGCAGGTCGGTCCGGCGCTCCGCGTCATCGGCGAGATCGACGAGGCCTTTGGCGCGGTAGATCTCCGGCGGCATGCCGGCGAGGAACGCGCCGAGCGCCGCCCTGTCGAGCGGCTCGTCCGCCGAGAGCACCGTGCTCGCGAAGGCGCTCTCATGCAGGTGGTCGTGCCCGGATGGGGCCTCGGGCCGATCGACCGTCTGTGGCCGGTCGGCGCCCAGAAGCACCTCCGGCGGCACCGCGCCGAACGTCGTCTCCAGGAGACGCGCGTCGGGAACGAGCTCCCGCAGCCACGCGACGGTGCGATCGCGCTCCTCCGCGTCGACGAAGTCCGTCCGGTTGATCACCACGATATCGGCGGCACTCAGCTGGCCGCGGACCACGTCGCCGACGTAGCGCTCGCCGGCGCGGCTCCGCACGGTCTCGGCGTCGGCCATCACCACGATGCCGTCGAGGATGAACCCGGGAGTCAGGCCGATCTGCGCGATGCGCCACGGATCCGCGATGCCACTGGCCTCGACGACGATGCGCTCCGGCGGCACCGGCCGCCCCAGCACGCTGCCGAGGGCTGCGGCAAAGCCGCCGGCGAGGCTGCAGCAGATGCAGCCGTTGGCGAGCTCCAGCGTCTCCCCGTCGCTCCTCTCGATGAGCTGCGCATCGATGTTGAGCGCGCCGAAGTCGTTGACGAGCACGGCGATGCGGCGCCCGGAGCCGGCCGCCAGCAGCCCGTTGATGAGCGTCGTCTTGCCGCTGCCGAGGTAGCCACCGACGACTGTGAAGGGGATCGGGCGGGGCACCTCGAGGCCCATCAGATGGAGAAGACGCGGCCGCCGACGACGGTCGCCACGCGAGGCACATCCTTGAGGTCGACCGGAGCCACGCTCAGCGGATCTTCGCCGAGGACGGTGAAGTCGGCGAACTTGCCCGCCTGGATGGAGCCGATGAGGTGGTCCAGCTTGAGGATGTACGCGGCGCCGAGCGTGGCGGCGTGCAGGGCGCGCGCCACCGGGATGCGCTCGTCAGCGCCGAGCACCCTGCCGGAGCGCGTCAGCCGGTTCACGGCGCACCAGGCTGTGAACAGCGGGTCGATAGGCGAGACGGGGTCGTCACAGTGGAAGCCGTAGGGCACGCCGATGCGGTCGGCGGAGGCGCACGGATCCATGCGCGACGCGCGTTCCGGACCGAGGAGTACGTCGCGGTGCAGGTCGCCCCAGTAGTAGATGTGGTTGCTGAAGATGTTGGCGGCCATGCCCAGCGCCCGCATCTTCAGCAGCTGGGCCTCAGTGAGCATCTGCGCGTGCTGCATCGTGTGCCGGTGGTCGGGGAAGGTGGCACCGGCCATCGCGGCACTCACCGCGTCGATGAAGGCGTCGCTCGCCTCGTCGCCGTTGGCGTGGCAGTTGACCTGCACGCCGGCCTTGTGGCAGGCCAACGTCCAGCGCGCGAGGTCGTCCGGCGACTGGTTCCAGATACCGTTGTGGTCGGTCATGCCGTAGTAGTGCGGCCAATTGAGACGCCCGGTGCGCTGCTGGATGGAGCCGTCCGCGAAGATCTTGAGCGCCGTGAGGAAGAGCTTGTCGGTGCTGCGCTTGCGCGTCTCACACCACTGCGCCACTGCCGCGTCCGGGTCCATACCCGGCACGCCGACCACAGAGCCGACGGCGACAAGGCGCGCCGGAAACGCCGGGTCGGCGGTGGCGTCGAGGCCGACGTCGGCGAGCTTGACGTCCCACCACGAGGTGCCCATGTCGGCCACGGTCGTCACGCCGCGCAGGTGCGCGACTTCGGCGAAGCCGCGCAGGTCCGCGGCGCTCCTCCCGACCGCTGCGAACTCCGGCATGATCTTGATCGCGACCGGCATCATCGCCGCGAACTCGAGCAGGCCGCCGGTGAGCTTGCCGGCGGCATCCTTGAGCACGCCTTCGACCGCTGTGGTCTCGTCGTAGCCGACGGCGGTCAGGGCAGCGTGGTTCACGTACAGGGCGTGACCGCTATCGTGCAGGATCACGACCGGGCGCGTCGCAGAGACGCGGTCTAGACTGTCGGCCGTCAGGCCGTCACCGTCGTCCAACAGCAGGGGATCGATACCCCACGCGACCAAGGGTGCTGCGGCGTCTCTCAGCTCCTGCTCGGCGACGTGGAGCAGTCCGACGACGTCGGCCACCTTCAGCAGAGGTGCGTGGTCGCCGCCGTCCGGGTCCTTGCGCGCGACCTGCCCCACGTAGGGCCAGCGCCAGAGGCCGCCTTCGGCGGCGTGCGCATGGCCCTCCACAAGGCCGGCCATGATGACGTCGCCGGCGAAAGTCCTGTCGATCGCGAAGTCGCCCCAGCCGGTCATCTCCTCCGCCGTGCCGACGGCGAGCACGCGCCCCTCCTGCACGGCGATGTGCGTCGCCAAGGGCTTCATCGGATCGCCGGTGATGACCTTGCGTGCCTCGAACACGACGGTGCTGCTCACGGCTCTCTCCTCAAGCTCTCGCGCCAGGGGCTGGTCGACCGGTGCGCCGGACTCCTTGGCGGTCAGTACCGCGGTCGCCGCGGATCACTCGGTAGGGATTGTCGGCATTGGGACGCGCAGACCGTAGCGCTCGGCCAGCATGCGCAATGTGGCTGTCACGACCAGTGCGCCCGCCACGGCGACCACCGTGGGCGTGCCCAGCGGATCGCGAAGCAGCCAGAAGGNGAAGGCGCCGGCGAGACCGGCCACCGCGTAGAGCGGCGCCGGCTTGAGCACGGTCGGCGTGCGTTGCATGAGCATCTCGGCGGCGACGCCCCCGCCCACGGAGGCCGCCGTGCCGATGAAGAACGCGGCGATGAGAGGCACGTCGAACTGCAGCGCCTTGTCGGTCCCGACCACGGCGAAGAGCCCGAGGACCAGAGCGTCGAGGAAGACGAGGAAGCCGGGCATGAAGTGGGTGCGGTGGGCGAACGGTAGCGAGACGATCATCACGGCGATGACCGTGAGCAGGTACCAGGGGCTTTGCAGCGCGGTGGGCGGCAGCGAACCGAGCAGGCCGTCGCGGATAAGACCACCGCCAAACCCGAGGCAGAGGGCGATGAGGAACACGCCGACGATGTCGTACCTGCGCGTGCGCGCCGCGATGAGGGCGCCCTCGAGAGCGCCCACGGCGGTCGCCGAAAGGTTGAGCCACAGAGGTATGTCCAGCGTGGTCGGATGCGGCACGAGTGTGAGGTTCGCGACGAGGGCGCTGGAGAATCCGGCACCGGACACCGGCGTTCCTTTCCGAGGGTGGCGTGCTGGGCGGAAGAGGTGTGGACATGTTCGCCGTCGGGCGGGACGCTCCCTGTTGCGGGCGAGGTGGAGAGGACGCGGGTGCCGCACCTCAGCGCAGCGCGAGCAGCTGCGAGACGGTCACGAGCTGGTAGCCGTCGGCGCGCAGGCCGGAGATGATCCCCGGCAGCGCATCGCGGGTGGCAGAGCCGCCGGAGGCCCATGGGTGGAGTTCGATGATGGAACCCGGCTGTACGTTGTCGAGGACGTACTTCGTCAGCGCCCGCGGGTCGCCGGCGATGCCGGCGATGGAATCGGGCGCGACGTCCCACATCACGGTCGTGCGGCCGTGTCGCCAGAGGTAGTACGGCGCCGAGAGCAGCTTCTTGCCGTACGGGGGGCGGAACGCGATCGGGCCCGAGTAGCCGGCCGCGCGGATGACCTGGTCCGCAGCCTCCACCTCGTGGGCCACCGTTCTCGTCGAGACGAACACGAGACGCCGGTGGTCGTAGCTGTGGTTGCCGATCTCCTGGCGCGCGCCGATGAGGCTGCGCAGAGCATCGGGGTCGGTCTTCGCCTGCGCGCCGATCACGAAGAAGGTCGCGCGGACGCCGTACGGCCCGAGATCGGCGAGGATCTCGTTCACGTAGAGGCTGCTCGGCCCGTCGTCGAACGTGAGCGCCACCACTTTGCGGGTCGTGTCGACGCGGGCCACATGGTCGCCGAGCAACTGGATGCTGCGCGAATTCATGAGCCAGTAGGAGGAGGCGCCCACGACGACGACTGCGGCGATCAGGGCGCCGGCAACCCGCACCGCCTGCCAGCCGCGGCCGCGCACGTCGCCGCGCACCATGCCCCACAGCACCCAGAAGACGATGGTGAGGACGGCGACGAGCAGGAGCGCGGCGATGAGGTCGAGGTTCAACGCCGCGCCGCCGGTCCGTGCGCCGGTCCGCGCTCGATCAGCCCGCGCTCCGTGGATCGCGCGTCGTCAGACGCCCTCGACGCTCGCCAGCACCCTCTCGAAGCGCTCGAGTGCGTGGTCGATCACTTCGTCGGTGTCGGCCATCGACGTGTACATGCGTGAGCCGGCCAGCGTGATGATCCCGCTGGCGGTGAACGCCGCGCCCATCTCCTCCATCATGTGCTTGCGCGGCTTCATCTCCCGGGCGAAGCGGATCGGGCTCTTGAGGTCGAGCA
>TBL_comb47_HYPODRAFT_10007915_pt1 | contig 11010 bp, 14 predicted proteins | sample TroBogypolimnion_40_FD_10682 | JGI IMG/M metagenome (IMG submission 10682) | reverse complement strand
TCACTCATTGGATGGAGAATCATTATTTGCTAACACAACTGAAAATAATTCTCTATCAGGTGAAGCATTATTTGCTAACACAACTGAAAATAATTCTCTATCAGGTGAAGCATTATTTGCTAATATACCAGAAAATCACTCGTTAGATGGAGAATCATTATTTGCTAATATACCAGAAAATCACTCGTTGGATGGAGAATCATTATTTACAAATATACCAGAAAATCACTCGTTGTATGGAGAATCATTATTTACAAATATACCAGAAAATCACTCGTTGGATGGAGAATCATTATTCACAAATATACCAGAAGATCATTCATTAAAAGGTGAGGAATTATTTGTTAATATACCAGAAGATCATTCATTAAAAGGTGAGGAATTATTTGTTAATATATTAGAAAATAATTTATTGAAAGATGAGCAACTTTATAAGAATGTTGATTCAAATAATTTATTGAAAGATGAGCAACTTTATAAGAATGTTGATTCAAATAATTTATTGAAAGATGAGCAACTTTATAAGAATGTTGATTCGAGTAATTTATTGAAAGATGAGCAACTTTATAAGAATGTTGATTCAAATAATTTATTGAAAGATGAACAACTTTATAAAAATATTGAGGTAAAAAACACATTAAATAAGGATGAACTTTTTAAGAATATTGATTCGAGTAATTTATTGAAAGATGAACAACTTTATAAAAATATTGAGGTAAAAAACACATTAAATAAGGATGAACTTTTTAAGAATATTGATTCAAAAAATGTTTTAGATAAAGAAGTTCTTTTCAATAATATTGATTTGTTGCATACCTTAAATAAGGATGAACTTTTCAAAAATGCTGATTCAAATAATTTATTGAAAGATGAGCAACTTTTTACGAATGTTGATTCAAATAATTTATTAAATAAAGAAAAATTATTTACAAACGTTGATATCAAACACACGTTAAATAAGGATGAACTTTTTACTAATATTGACTCTAAGAATGTTTTAGATAAAGAAGTTCTTTTTACTAATATTGACTCGAAACATACATTAAATAAGGATGAACTTTTTACGAATGTTGATTCAAATAATTTATTGAAAGATGAACAACTTTTTAGTAATGTTGATTCCAATAATAAATTACAAAAGGAAGGTCTTTTTATTAATATTAATTCAAAAAATTCATTAGATAATGAACAACTTTTTAGTAATGTTAATTCAAATAATAAATTGGAAAAAGAAACTTTATTTATTAATAAAGATAAGAATAATATATTAGAAGGTGAGTCATTATATTCAAATGTTGAAGTTAAGAAAAAAATAGAAAATATCACACTTTTTAGTAATATAGATATTAATAATAAATTAAAAGGAGAAGTATTATTTGTTAATAAAGAAGATAATAATACATTAAGTAATGAACAGTTATATGATAATAATGTCAAAGATAACAATAAAATACAACCTCCTAAAACTCTATATGAAAACAGTAATGTTATTAAATAAATAAGATAATATGGAAATTAAAGATATGTTTTTAGATTCTGATGAATATTTTCCAGTAGATTTTAAAAAAACTACTATATATTTGCACCACACATCAGGTAGTTATCGTCCAGATTACGTTGTTCAATCTTGGAATAAAGATCAAGATGAAAATGGAAATATTAGAAAAATAGCCGTATCTTTTGTTATTGGTGGTAAAAGTACTAGAGATGATGATTCTTCGTGGGATGGCGTTGTAGTTAGATGTTTTCCAGAATCACAATGGGCGTGGCATTTAGGTGCAAAAAATACAAATGGTATGATTGATAAAATATCAATCGGTATAGAAATGTGCAATTATGGCCAATTAACTAAATCAAAGACTGGTCAATATATGACATATGTTAATACTCCTGTACCAGATGACCAAGTTATAGCATTAGATAAACCATTTAGAGGCTTTAACTATTATCATAAATATACTGATAATCAATTAAATAGTTTGAGAGAGTTGCTACTTTATTTATCTAGCAGATTTAATATTAATTTAAAATTAGGTTTACAAGAATGGATAAATAAAGAATCTTTGATTATGCCTAATAATTTATCAATTTTGGATCAACAAGTTTGGCTAAATAAAAATGGATTTGTAGGTAAAGATGGTAATCCATTATATGAAGATGGCGTTTGGTGTGAAAATTCTGCATGGGCGGTTCAATCAGTCGGTAAAACTGCATTTGAATTTAATCCATTAACACTTAATGGATATCCAGGCGTTTGGACTCATACAAATATTAGAACTGATGGAAAAACTGATTGCTCACCGCAACCAAATTTAATTTCAATGTTGAGAAGTTTTTAGAAATCAACCATTTTAAGTATTTCGTTGTGGTGAGAAAATGCTAAATCACTGTTTGATGCTCTTTTTAAGAGTTGCCATTTTCCGTTTTTCGCATCATCTGCAAATTTCAATTCTGTGGTGCTTTTCATATGAAATATGAAAGGATAGGTATAAAAATTTATTTCTCTTGGATCATTACATTTTACAATATTAAGAGGTTCTATACTTTTAATGTCTTCAACTTTTGCTAATGTTTCTTCTTGTAATTCCCTAATTGCCGCTTGTTCTGGTGTTTCTCCAGCATCAATGAATCCACCTGGTAGTGCCCATCCACGACCATCTTTTCTTTCAATTAGGTAAACTCTGCCTTTATTTAATGCGACAGCATCAACAGCAAAGTTAGCAGCATATATAATTATGTTATTATCGTGACTTGTTTCAAAATATTTAGTAATTGGATGTCCACTATTAACAAAATTTGCTAATTTGTCATCAACTTTTGAAATTAATCCAGCTTGATTTTTAGGTAAAATAAATTCTTTATCTTTTGTTTTATAAATCCAGTTACCTTCTTCATCTTTATTGATAGCAATGATTGTAACTAACTTACTTAAGTCAAAATTCGTAATTGATTCGTTCATTATATATTGTTTAAAGTTTTTTATCATTTAAAAATTGTATTTTTAGAATTTGTTTATCTTTTTATATATTGTTTATTAACGAGTATAATGTTTCTAAAAAGTCAATTATATCTTCTTGTCGGTCACCCTTATTTATTTCTTCATATGTATAACCGCATATTTCTATAGAAGTACCTTTAGTTTTTGCAGTAAATATATTAAAAGTTAAATCCTTATATTTTAGAAACCATAATTTTGTCATAAATTCTAATCGTAATGATTTGTTAGGTGTACCAAATAAATTGGTCAGTTCTTCAATTAGGTTTCTAGATAGATCTTTTTCTTTATTTCTATATGCTTTTATTTGATAATTAACCAATGTATTTAATATCACAGGATTATTTGTGACAGGGACTGAATTTTTAAAGATTGTAGTTTCTTTTGTTATATCTTCAAATTGTTTAAAGTTTTTTATCATTTTTATTTTTTATTCTTCATTATAAATTCTCATAGATTCATCATCAGAACCTTCGTTTTCCCATTCTTCATTATAATAAATTCTCATAGATTCATCATCAGAACATTCTTCGTATTTTTTGAGTCCATATTCATTGATAATTTCCCATAGTTTTGAATATTGCTCATCAGTAAGATTTAATGATTTGATGAATTCAATTGGTTCTTTCACATATGGTAAATCCTTTAATAGACAAAATCTATCTTCTACTGTAATTTCAATTTTTTTTAATACTGCTTTAGTTTTCATATGTTAAAATTAATACTGCAAATATATTAATTATTTTTTTCATATCAAAATAAAATTCATGTATATATAAAAAACAAGTTTAATTTTTTAAACTATTAATAATAAAAATATTTTTTATGATAGATTTAAATTATGATGATAGAACAATTCTTTGTGATATAATGGATAAATATGGTAGTGATAAAGGTAGTGTAAATCATAATTACACAAGATTTTATGATGATATTTTTAAAAATATTAATAAAGAAAAACTTAAAATATTTGAATTAGGCATAGGTAGCAATAATAATCAAATAAATTCAAATATGACTATTATGGGAGATGATTATAAACCTGGTGCATCTCTTTTTGGTTGGTCAGAATATTTTATAAATAGTGATATTTTTGGTGCTGATATAGATACAAGTATATTATTTAGAACAGATAGAATAAAAACATTTTATTGTGATCAAACAAATTCACATATTATACAACAAATGTGGGATAATAAATATTTGGATTTTTATTTTGATATTATTATTGATGATGGATTGCATTATTTTGATTCTAATATTAATTTTTTTGAAAATTCATATCAAAAATTAAATCCAGATGGTATTTTTATAATAGAAGATATTAATTTTAGTGAGATTTATAAATGGATAAATAAATTTGAAGAATATAAAATTAGATTTCCGCAATTTAATTTTGAATTATTTAAAATTAAATGTGATTTTAATCCATATAATGATAATAATTTAATTAAAATTACATTTAAAAATTGTCAAAAATATAATTTATCTATTGGTGAGAAAATATTTTATTTTGATCGAAATATAGACATACGATCTATAGATTATGATAATATAGATTTAATAAAAATTGATGATATATATGAATATGACATTTTTACTGAAAATAATATATTATTTATTACAGATAATATTAAAAAAATTGAATGTGTTTTTCATTTAGAAGATATTAATTTAAAAAATAAGTTTCGTAATTTTAGAGATAATATATTACATTTCTTTGATACATATTCAGTATTCTCTATTGATGGTGTTAATATTAGATGGGACTTATTTAATGAACATTTTATAGAATATTATTCTCAGGTTGTATTTTATATTGATAATAGAATTTTACAATCTAAAAATTTTTTAAAAAATAAAATACAAATTGTTACAAAAGAAATAACAAAAACTATAGTAGTAGCACACTATAATGAAAATTTAGATTGGTTTTTAAATTTAGATGTAGATTGTGATAAAAAAATATATTCAAAAACTTCATTAGATTATTATCAAGTTCCAAAAAATTCTGGATTAGATGCACCATGTTATATGAAATATATTATTGATAATTATAATAATTTGACAGATAAGACTCTTTTTTTACATGGCCATAGCGATTCTATACATCAAGATTATCCATCAAGTTATATATGTAAAAATGTTAATTGGAATTTATCTGATTATTTTTCTGTTAATAATAGAAGATTGTATCAAACACTAAATAAGGATTTTCATTATAATAAAGGTAATTCTATTATTACGGATTCTGCTGGTGCATACGATATTTGGTTAAAAAGTAATTGGTATATTTTTAATAATGAATTGGAGTTTCCAAAAGAATTGAAATTCTATCAAGGCTCTCAATTTGTTGTTGATAAAAAATTAATTTTACAATATCCTATTGAATTTTGGCAAAACTTATATGATTGGATACAGAATGTAGATTATGATTCATTTATATCATCTAGAATATTTGAATATACTTGGCATTATATTTTAACAAAAAATCCAATAGAAAAAGAATTTGATAATATAAATCTTTTTGGCTAAGTTATTGAGGAATAATTGATGTTCCAATTCTATCAACTATATTTTTAAGTTCTTTAATTTGATCTGTTGTTCTAATACCTCCAGAGACTTTTATACCAATACTATCTGGTAATATTCTTCTCATATTTTTTACTTTTTCTACTTTTTCTTCAAAAGAGTTATCTTTTTTTAATTTGCCAGTAGATGTCATTATAAAATCTACATTACCATCAATACACATATCACACATATCTGATATTTGTTGAGAATCTAATGATCCAATTTCAATTATAACTTTAATAATAACACCTTTAACGTGACAATACTCTGATAATTCTCTAATTTCTGTTTCTAATTCTTTATGATCTTCTGGTTTTTTTATTAAATTATAATTAATAACAACATCAATTTCTTTTGCTCCATTGGTTGTGCATTCATCTATTTCATTTTTTTTATCCGTAAGGCTACTATCTCCGTCTGGAAAATCTATTAATGCACAAATTTTAGTATCATTTTTTAGAAAAGAATTTGCTGTTGCAACATATTTAGGTAAAATACAAATAGAATAAAAATTGTTATCTTCGGCTTCTTTACATATTTTTTTAATTTCATCATTACTAAGGTTATCCGATATTTTTGTATAATCAATTAGTCTATTAAATTCAGATTTTTCTTTATTATCTAAATATTCATATATTTTTCTATAAATTATCATCGTTTGCTTTGTTTTCTTATATATATAAAATAAAATTAACCAAATAATAATGTTAAATAAAATTTTCAATGAAGACTGTATAATAACTATGAATAGAATGAAACCAAAGTCAGTTGATTTGGTTATTACATCACCGCCTTATAATACTTGTGTTGGTAGAAAAGGTGGTCCAGCAGATAAAGGAAAGTATGATGTTTATATAGATTGGAAAACAGAAGATGATTATATTAATTGGTCGATTGATATTTTTAAAGGATATGATAAGATTATAAAAGATAATAGAGTAGTTTTATATAATTTTAGTTATTCAGTTGAAAATCCATCTTTACCATATAAGTTAGTTTCAAATATAATTGAAAAAACAAATTGGCAAGTAGTAGATACTATTTTATGGAAGAAAAATAATTCTATACCACATCCAGCAAGTTATAATAGACTTAATAGAGTGTACGAATTTATTTGGGTATTTGCTAGAAAGTCTGAATTTAAAACATTTAAGATGTCAAAAAGAGTTAATAGCGTATCTAAAACAGGTCAAAAATATTATGAAATAATTGATAATTATATTGAAGCTAAGAATAATGATGGTGTTAATGAATTAAATAAAGCAACATTTTCAACTGAATTAGTAACAAAATTAATAGATATGTATGGTATAGAAGGAGATTTAATCTATGATAGCTTCATGGGAGTTGGCACAACAGCATATGGAGCAATAGAAAAAAACTGCAATTTTGTAGGAAGTGAAATAAGTCCTAATCAATGTGAAATGTCAAATAATAAATTATCTATATTTAGCAGCAATAGAGCCTAATTCCTGTAATCCACTTTTTTCTGGCTGATATTCAATAAATTTTTTATTAGAATTTCTAGTTTTATAATCATTAGGTGATGTTATAATTTTAACTTTTCCTCTATAATTATCTTCTTTTGCTTCTTTTTCTAATCTAGCACGTAAATTATTTTGATCATATTTTATGAACTCAGTAGGATTATTTTCGTATTGGTCAATACAATTTTCTATTTCGCCTTCAATTCTTAGTTTAGCATTTTCCTTTTCACCTGAACCGTGACCAGTTATAAATTTTTGTCCTAACCATTCATTAAGTTCCTCTTTACAAAATTTATTAAATTTTTTTACATTTTTCATTTTTATTCTATTATTTTTAATTTTGCTCCAGATTTTATAATATTTTTAATATCATCTGTTTCCAAATTTTTTTTAAACTTGTTTGTTTTTTTATTTTCATCTTTTAATATCCAATTATTTCCAGAATTAGAAGTTTGATAAATATATTTTATGCCATTCTCTGTTAATTTTATAGTTTTTGCTGTCAACTTTTCATAGAAATTTTCAACTGATCCTTTTATCTTATATATTTCAATTGGAAACCATTTATTTTCTTTATAATATTGCAGAATTATAAAATTTGGATTATTTAAAATAGTTTCATTTCTACTATAAATAAAGAAAAATTTCATATCTATATCTTTTCTTAAAAAATTTTCAATATCTGTTGTAGAATTCATGTCGCCTTTTTTAAGATTATCTTTGAATAATTGATTATTAAAATTACCATCATCATATAAATGCTCAATAGGAGAATTTATATATTCGTCATTTGCTAAATGTATTGCATAAAAATCAACTCTTTGATCATTAATACTATTTAATAAACCATCAACATCAGTTGTAATACCTTCTTTAATGTATTGTTCATATATTTTCAAAAATTTCATATATCTATATATTAAAATAAACTATCAAAAAATTATCTCATATATAAATAAAAATAATTTTGGGTATGAGTAATCCTTTTGACTATTTTGAAGAGATGTATTGTATCAATTTAGATCATAGAACAGATCGTTGGGAATTAGCACAAGAAGAATTTAAAAGTGTTGATATTTTAGATAGAGTTAATCGTTTTTCTGCAATTAAAAATAATGATGGTAGAATAGGCTTAATTAAGTCTTTTTTAAGTATATTTAAGGATGTTAAAAAACGTGGTGTTAAGAATGTTTTAATATTTGAAGATGACGTTAAATTTATAAATGATCCATTAGAAAATTTATCTAAGGCTATTAAGTCCACTGGTAATATAGATTGGATGTTATTTTATTTAGGTGCAAATACACATGAAAAATGTATTAAATTTAAACCAAATTTAATTCTATTGAAAAATGCATTTTCTGCTCACGCAATTGCATATAATCATAAAATATATGATAAAATTATAGATAAATTCGAAAAAACTAATGAGATTAAAAATATGTATGATATAAATGACGTATTTTTTTGTAATGAAATACAAAATAAAAATATTAGTTTAATGGTTAATCCAATAATTGCAACTCAACGAGAATCTTATTCTGATTTGGAAAAAAGATTTGTTAATTATAGTTACATAGAAGAAAGATTTAATAATAATATAAAATAAATAAAAATATGATTGAAAAACTAATTAAGAATCCATCTATTATGATTTCTGATGCATCATTAGACAGAAGAGAAGATATTTATGCTTATACCGAATTTGGTAAAATAGTTAGTAGATATGTTATAACTGATCAAATGTATTCAGATGATTTTTGGACATTTATGAAAGGCGAATTTTCTATAAAAAAAGAAAATATCACAATGTTCTGCGATATACATTCAGATGTTAAAAATAGAATTGAGAAAATATATAAATATATCGTCAGAGTTGATAAACCATTTAAATTAATATTTCAATTTTATGACGAAGAAAAAGTTATAGATGAAAAAATATATGAAACTGATGATGAACAAAAAAATAAAATTTCAGATTTAATAATTCATTTTGATTACGATGCTTTTGAATATGTTGAAAAATTGCTCGAAAAATTTAGAACTATGGTTTCTTTACCATCAATTAATAAAACATTTTATATTATATCGTCATCTTCTGTTGGATATGAATTAAGACCAGCAAATGTTAAAGAATTTGATATAAAATTAGACTTAAATTATGGAGAGTCTTTTATTGATAAATATGCTGATATTGTTGATAAATTAAAAAATAATAAGCATGGATTATTTCTATTTCACGGTGACCCTGGTTGTGGAAAATGTGTAGATGGTTCAACTATTGTAACATTAAGAAATAAAAACACAGGAATAATAGAAAATATTAGTATTGAAGAATTTGAAAAATTATTATGATGATAATAATAAATATTTTTGTTTTTATGTTGATTTTATGTATAATAATAAAATAATAGAATTTTATGGTGATTATTTTCATGCGAATCCTAATTTATATAAATCTGATAAAATTATTGGTAGTAAATATAAATATTATTCTGCTGAAGAAATATGGAAAAGAGATTTTGATAGAATCAATTTAATTAAAGAAAAAGGTTTTGATATTTTAATTATATGGGAATATGATTATAAGAAAAATAAGGAAGAAATAATAAATAAATGTATAAGATGGATAAAAAATTTGTAGATACAAAAAAAATATCAGATTATGAAATATTAACTGATGGTGGATTTAAAGATGTTATTGCATTACATAAAACTATACCATATGATGTATATAATTTAGTTTTAGAATTTAAAGAATTAAAATGCGCTGATTTTCATATTGTTTTTTTAGAAAATGATAGTCAGATATTTGTTAAAGATTTAAATATTGGTGATAAAATAAAAACTATCGATGGTATTCAAGAAGTTTTGAGTGTTCAAAAATTGAATTATAAAATAAACATGTGGGATTTTGAATTAGGCGGAGATTCAGTAAAATATTTTACAAATGGTATATTAAGTCATAATACAACTCTAATTCGTAAGTTGGTTGCTGAATTGGCAGGTGATAAAACTATTATTTATGTACCATCTTATTTTATGTTTGATATTGCAAATCCAGAACTAATCTCATTTATATCTAAATTTAGAAATTCAATTTTGTTATTAGAAGATGCTGAAATGATATTAACATCATCAGATGAAGAAAGAAATCAGGCAGTTAGTAATATATTAAATATTAGTGATGGATTATTAAATGACCATATGGATATGCAAATTATTGCAACATTTAATGTTAATAAAAAAGTTATCGATGAAGCATTACTTCGTAAAGGTAGATTGATGGTGGATTATAAATTTAAAAAATTAACTGCAATTCAAGCAACTAAACTATCTAAATATATAGGTTTAAATAAACAATATACCGAACCTAAAACACTTGCAGAAATTTATGAAGAAAAAGTTGGTAAGCAATTGATAGATAATGAAAGTAATAATAAAAAAATAGGATTTCAATTATGAATAGACCAGATGCAAAAAAAATTGCTCAAAGTATTACTAATGAGCAATTAAAAAAAATGTTTGATAATGCTAAAATTGGTATAAAAGATTGGACAAAAGTAAGTGTTGTTAATAAAGGAATGACAAAAGGCGTTGCTTGGAATATACTAGCAAAAAATTTTGATACTAATGTGAGTCATCACATAATGGCAAAAATAAATATGATTAGAGAATTTGGTGATTTTTTACCAGATGAAACTAAAATTAAAAAAGACACTAAAAAAATACAAATACCAGTTCATCAAGATCCACAATTTTAATTGTGGATCTTATTTTTTATTTAATTCCACAATATTTTTAAATTCTTGCAATACTCTATTTTTATTCTCAGATGGTGATTGGTTAATATAATCAATCACCATTTCATTTAGAGATAATGATGAATTATTCAATTCTAAAATATCTTCTCTATCTTTGATTATTTCGTCATCAGAGTACGTAATATTAACT